>Ga0105054_10011913_pt1 | contig 10754 bp, 11 predicted proteins | sample BON02_FD_78091 | JGI IMG/M metagenome (GOLD analysis project Ga0105054, IMG submission 78091) | Freshwater microbial communities from Lake Bonney liftoff mats and glacier meltwater in Antarctica - BON-02 (megahit assembly) | ecosystem: Environmental > Aquatic > Freshwater > Ice > Glacier... | reverse complement strand
GCCGGTGAGCGGACCGCCGGCGCGGGCGGTTAACGGTGTTGAAGCGGCGGCGCTCACGTTATTTGGCGTCCTTGAGAATGCTCCGGGCAATGGTACCGGCGGTTGCGCCGTCCTACCACGCGGCTGCGCGGCGCGTCATCCCGGAGCCCGGTCTGCCGCCATTTCAGGCGCTTTCGCCTTTTTCCGGCCGCGCATGCGCTATTGACAGGCCGGTCGCAACTAGCCAAGTGAAGCGACAATTCGAAGCCTCCCATGGGGGCATTTTGCCAACTGCATTTCCGAGGACACTCGCTCGTGGCCAAAATCGATCTCGGCACCAAACGCGTCTGCCCCGACACCGGTCGTAAATTCTACGACCTGGGCAAGTCGCCGGTGATTTCACCCTACACTGGCAAGGTCGTTCCCATTGTCCTGCCGCCGCAGTCGCGTTCGCGACCCGAATCCGCCGCCGCGCGGGCCGCACCCGTCGAGGAAGCCGAGACGCTGGTGCCGGAGACGCAGGACGCCGAATTCGTCTCGCTCGAGGACGCCGAGGCCGAGCAGCAGGGCAAAAAGAAGAAGAAGGGTGGCGGCAGCGACGACGACGAAATCGAGGCTGACGACGACGACAACCTTGACGATGCCGCCTTCATTGAAGAACAGGAAGACGGCGATCCCGATGTCACCGACATCATTGGCGACGGGATCGAGAAGGAAGAAGAGAGCTGACGTCCAGCGTCAGCCGGTTTTCGGTATTCTTGGTTTTGCTTTTTTAACCGAGACCGACTACTGATCCTGCCTCTAAGGGGCCATAGCTCAGCTGGGAGAGCGCCTGCATGGCATGCAGGAGGTCGGCGGTTCGATCCCGCCTGGCTCCACCACTTTCGCCCGAAGGGCGAAAGTATCCGCCGAAGCTCCGACAGCGCGAAAGCGGACGCGATTGAAACAGGCCGCCCTCGGGCGGCTTTTTTTATTGTCGGGCCTGCTGACAGCCGCCTCCGTAACATTGCATGATGCCGGCAAAACACCGCCAGGAGAGAAACGTAATGCAAGGCAAGATCGCGCTCGAGGAACACTTCGCCATCGAACCGACGCTCGGCGATTCGAAAGTGTTCGGCGCCCACGTCTGGGACACGCTCGGGCCCCGTCTCACCGACATCCAGGACATGCGGCTCAAGGAAATGGACAAACACGGGATCGAGATGATGATCCTGTCGCTGAACGCGCCGGCGGTGCAGGCCATTCCCGACATCAAGACCGCGATCTCCGTGGCGCGCCAAGCCAATGACGTTCTGGCCGAACACGCCCGCAAGCGCCCGTCCCGTTTCGCCGCCTTCGCCGCGCTGCCAATGCAGGACCCGGAAGCCGCGACCGCCGAACTGACGCGCTGCGTCAAGGAACACGGCTTTGTCGGAGCGCTGGTCAATGGCTTTTCACAAATCACCGACCCGGAGAACGCGACTTATTACGACCTGCCGCAGTATCGGCCGTTCTGGAAGGCGGTCGAAGCACTCGATGTGCCGTTCTATCTGCACCCGCGCAATCCGCTGCCGAGCCGCTCCCAGCAATACGAAGGGCACAACTGGCTGCTTGGACCGAACTGGGCGTTCTCGGCCGAGACCGCGGTGCATGCATTTCGTCTGATCGGTTCAGGCCTGTTCGACGAATTCCCGAAACTCAAGATCGTGCTCGGCCATCTCGGCGAAGGCATTCCGGTACAACTCTGGCGTATCGACGGCCGCAACGGCTGGATGAAGGAGCAGCACCGGTACGCCGCGAAGGAAGGTGTCGCGCACTATTTCCGCAAACACTTTCATCTCACCACGTCGGGCAATTTTCATACGCCGTCGCTGGTCAATGCGATGACCGAGATGGGCGCCGACCGCGTGATGTTCTCGGTCGATTGGCCGTTCGAGGATGTCGGGCAGGGCTGCGACTGGTTCGACGCCGCCGACATCAGCGAGGCCGACCGCGCCAAGATCGGGCGCGAGAACGCGGTGAAGCTGTTCAAGTTGAAGATTTAGAGATTCGCGACGATCTCGTGCCGCTCGTCCCCGCGTAGGCGGGGACCCAGAGCCACAATCCGCGAAGCCAAAGAACTGGATTCCCGCTTGCGCGGGAATGAGCGGAGTTTGACGAATTACCGCTTCTTGTTTTCCGCCAGCGCCGCGGTGCCCCAGGACGGCTGATCGGCGCCGTTGCCCCAGGCATAGGGCCGGTAGAAGCGATGGATGCCGTAGCGCACCATCTGCCGCATTTCGCGCACCCAATAAGGATGCACATAGACCGCGTGATAATGCGTCGACTTCGCCACCGCCGGTACATAGATCGCGCCGTCGAGCGTTTGGCGGGCGATGCGGTTGGCGCGCGCCCAGGCGCCGCGCTCGGTGATGACCTTGCGCTTGCCGTCGCACGCGAAGGTGAACTGGCAGGATAGATGGCGGCTGGCGTTCTGGTAGATCACGCCGCAGACGTCGTTTGGATAGAACGGCGAAAACACCCGGTTCAAGACAACCTGAGCGACCGCCTCCTGGCCCTTCACCGGCTCGCTGCGCGACTCCCAATAAACCGCGTTGGCGAGACAGCGCTGCGCCTTGGTATATTCTTTTTCATCGAGGTTCAGGCGCCGCGCCGGCGACGGCGGCGGCGCGGGTATCGGCATCGGCACCATCGCGAGCGGGATCGGCGCGACGGTCGGCAACGGCGCAGCCATCGGCAAAGACGCGAAGCTCGGCCCAACACCGGACAGCGCGGCAGGGTCGAGGCTGGCCAACTGGATCGGCTCGGACGTAAGCGTCGCATCCGGAGCTGCGGGGGCCAATGCATAGACCGGTGTCGGCGGCACGGAAGCCGATGCGGGCGAGATCATGGCGAATTCAACGGCGTCGCTATAACGAATGTCCGCGAGTTCGGCGACCGGCGATGGATTGGATGCGACGTTATTCTGCTTCGGCGCCGCATCGATCTTCTCGACTTTGGCGGCCTTTTCAATCTTGGCAACAGGCTTCGGCAATGCCGCCAGCGTCAATTTCGGTTCGGCCTTCGGCGTTTCCTTCGGCGCTTTGGCGATCATCGGTCCAGCGGCGTTGAAATCGCGCGGGATCGCCACCACGACCGACGAATCCGGCAGTACGGAAATCTGGCGGATGGCAACGCGGATGCGGTCAGGCAATTCGGCGTAGTTCGTCCGGCTTTCGTGAATGAACTCGGATGCGGCTTGAAGCGAACCCGGACTGACTAGATCGAGCCCGCTGATCGACAGCGCGGCGACGGCCAAGACAACGCAAACGCGTTTCCCGCCGTTGAAGATCATCTCCTCGATCGTTGGACCGAGTGGTTCGAGATCGATGCTACGCGTCAACAATTGCCGCTCCCACTGTCGCCGAATGAATTTTTGGATCGGTCGAACAGCGGGGATACTAGCGATGGAAAACGCGAACGGACGGAACTTAGGAAAATTTTAGCCAAACAAAGCAAACATGCGTGCTTAATTTAACCAATAAACGCGGGCCGATTTAACGAAATTTCGTTAAACCCGGAACTTTGCAATGGCGGTGCACGCCGGTTTCGAATTTAATTTCAGCGAACGCGATAACGTTCGACCGCTTGCGCATTCCACATCATGCCGTTGCCGGGCCGCTGCGGAATAATTGCATTGCCGTTCTCGATGACGAGCGGCTCTTGCACCAGCTCATTCGCCCAATCGACATATTCGAGATAGTGGCAGGTCGGCGTCGCCGCCAGGAGATGCGCGCTGACCTCCGGAAACAGATGCGATGACATTTTCAACTGGCGCGCCGAAGCAATCTCGGCGGCCTGCATCCAGCCGGTGACGCCGCCGATGCGTTCGAGATCGGGCATCACGTAATCGGCGGCACCGGCGTCGATCGCCACTTGCATGCTCGCCGGCATCGAGAAATTCTCGCCGATCTGGATTGGCACGGTGAGTTCACGCGCGAGGCCGGCCGCGCCGGCATAATCGTCGTGGCGGATCGGCTCTTCCAGCCAATAGATGTTTTCCCGGTCGAGCGCGCGACCGCGCTTGAGCGCCTCGTCCAGCGACAGCGCTTGATTGTAATCGACCATCAACGCGATCTTGTCGCCGATGCGTTTTTTGACCGCATGCACCGCCGCGATGTCGCCATCAACCGTCGGATAGCCGAGCCGCAGCTTGACCGCGCCGAAGCCGCCCATGGCGACCAGCGTCTCGGCCTCGGCGGCGAGCTCGCCGAGATCATCCTTAATGCCGAGCCCGCAACTGTTATAGGCCGGGATCGGTTTTGCCTTCGCGCCAAGAAATGCGACCAGCGGCTGATCCGCCGCAATGGCCAGCGCGTCCCAGCAGGCGGTGTCGACACCGGCGAGCGCCATGCGCACGATGCCCTGCACGCCGATCAGCGTGAAACGGCGGGTGAGCTTCGCGGCAAAAGCCGCCGGGTCGATGCGCTCGCCTCTGGTCAGGCTCTCGATTTCGGCGATCAGGCTCATGATCCCCGGCTGCGCGGCGCGCAGATAGCAGAACAGATACGAGCGGCCTGTGACGCCCTCCTCGGTTTCCACGTCGATCAGCAGCAGCGGAACCTGGCGCAGTGCCTGCTGACTGGTCCCGAGCACAAAATTAAGCGGCACCTCGACCGGCACCGCCTTGATGGCGCGCAGGGTCAAAGCGGGCATACTGGACGGATTTGGCATGAAAACTCCCCAGTTATAGGCAAATATACGGGTTTCGAGCGGCTTCTGTGCCCAACAGGCCGTTCTTGAACCTTTAACCCGCCCTGCCCATATTAATGTAGACCGGATGGCGTTTACCGATCCGGTCAAGACGACGGGGTGCCAGATTGGACCCCGGCAAAGTCGCTTCGAGCGAGGACTTTGAGACCATGTCACGAGTGCCGTCACTATCCAGCCCGTTTCTGCTCGGCTTCGACGAGATCGAGCGCTTGCTCGACCGCGTTGCCAAAGGAGCCGACGGCTATCCGCCCTACAATATCGAGCGGATGGCGCGCGACGGGGACAATCCGGAACGGCTGCGCATCACGCTCGCCGTCGCCGGTTTCACCCGCGATCAACTCGATGTCTGCATTGAGGAAAGCCAATTGGTGATCCGCGGGCGTCAGCAGGACGACAAGAGCCGGCAGTATCTCCACCGCGGCATCGCCGCGCGCCAATTCCAGCGGACTTTCGTGCTGGCGGACGGCATGGAGGTGTTAGGTGCCGACTTGAAGCACGGTTTGCTGTCGATCGATCTGGTCCGGCCGCAGCCAGAAAGAATCGTGAAGACGATTTCGATCAAGGATCTGGAATAGAGCAAGCGAATGGTATTGAGAATGGTGCTTGGGCACGGCACTTGCAAAGCAACCAAAAAGGACTCGACCGCGTTAGCGTCAATAGAGAAAGGATCGAGGGCCATGACTGATAAAATGACGAACAAACGGACTGAAACGGCTGAGACTCATCCCGCGATCACGCAGGAAGCGCTTGCGCGTCTTGGCGACGGTCAAATCGCCTACGTGAAGCCGATCCGCTCCGAGGACGTCGCCAGCATGTTCCCGCAAGCGCCGGAAATCGCGCCGGGTATCATGTTGTTCGCGCTCCATGCCGCCGATGGCACGCCGATCATGCTGACCGACACACGCGAGTCGGCGATCGCCAGTGCCTGGAGCAACGAGCTTGAAGCCGTCAGCCTGCATTAAAGCATTCGTCTCGAACGTCCGCTCGTCCCCGCGAAGGCGGGGACCCAGGGCAACAATTCCTGAACGAAAGATTTAGTTCTGGATTCCCGCCTGCGCGGGAATGAGCAGAGTTTGCGGCAACGCGAATGCAGACTTACGCGGCGCTGCTGGCCGGCGGCATTGCCAGCACGGAATAAAGCGCATCCATGTCGCGCGAATCGCGCAGCTTTTTGGCGATTTCCGGATCGCGCAGCAGACGCGCGACGCGCGCCAAGGCTTTCAGATGATCGGCGCCGGCCGCTTCCGGCGCCAGCAAAAGAAATATCAAATCAACCGGTTGCGAATCGAGCGCTTCGAAATCGATCGGACGCTCAAGCCGCGCGAACAGACCGAACAGACGTCCGAGCTTGGGCAACTTGCCGTGCGGAATTGCCACGCCGTTGCCAACCGCGGTCGAGCCGAGTTTCTCACGCTGAAGCAGAATTTCCAGAATCGCGCGCTCATTCTGGCCCGTCAACACGGCTGCGCGGGCTGCGAGTTCCTGGATCGCCTGCTTCTTGCCGTTGACCTTGAGCGCCGGAATGATCGCGGTGGGCGCGACGAGATCGGTAAGCGTCATGGACATGTCCAATGATCGGAAATGACAGCGCGGAGTTGCAAAGGGGTTGAAGTGCGCGGACCATAGGGATGGTATCCGGCGGCGTCAATGGGCGCGTCGGGACCGTCATTGCCGATTTTTATTGCAGTTTCGAGCATTTCTAACCGCCGCGACGGGCCTGATTATCCTTGCGGCGGCGTTTGTAACGGCGCAGCCGTTTTTCGATGTGACCGGCGGCCTGATCCGCGCTGTCATAGGCATCGGCGGCAACGCCCTTGGCCTCAAGCAACGCACCGGAATCCAGATGCAGCACGCATTCGGTACGAAATCCAAAGCCGTCTCGTCCGACGGTGGCGTGGCCGGAATATCCGCCACGAAAATATTTCGATGTTGCGTCTTCGACCCGGTCGGTGATTCGCTGTTGCAGCGACGCGCCAATGCTGATGTTTTTTCCCGAGACACGTAAAGGCATCTGGCCTCCTTGTCTGGCGCGAGAGGCGCCAATGGCAGCGGGCTAAATCATATCATCAAGGAATCGTTCCCGGGGTCAATCCACTTATTGCCGCGATCACTTTATTCTGCATCGGAATTGCGGCGCTTACCGGTATTGCTTAAGCTCGAATTGTTACCCGCGCGACACGGGGCTTAAGCATTGGCCGCCTGTTTCTCGCGTCGGCGTTGTACGGAAGACGGAATGCGCATTGCTTCCCGGTACTTGGCAACCGTGCGGCGCGCGATGTCGATGCCTGCGTCGTGCAGTTTATCGACGATGGTGTCGTCGGAAAGTACGTCGATGGCGGTTTCAGCTTCGATCAGTTGCCGGATGCGATGACGCACGGCTTCCGCCGAATGCGCCTCGCCGCCGTCGGCGGCTGCGATCGACGACGTGAAGAAATATTTCAATTCGAAAATGCCGCGGCTGGTCGCCATGTATTTATTGGCGGTGACGCGCGATACCGTCGACTCGTGCATGCTGATGGCGTCGGCGACGGTTTTCAGATTGAGCGGGCGCAAATGCTGCACGCCCTTGACGAAGAAGCCGTCCTGCTGGCGCACGATCTCGCTCGACACTTTCAGGATGGTCTTGGCGCGCTGATCGAGCGCGCGCACCAGCCAGGTCGCGGTTTGCAGGCAGTCGGCGAGATAAGTCTTGTCTTTGTCGTTGCGCGTGCCTTTCGAGACCTGCGCATGATAGCGCTGGCTGATCAACACTTTCGGCAGCGTGTCGGAATTCAGTTCAACCTGCCAGGTGCCGTCCGGCGCCGCCCGGACGAAAACATCCGGCACGATCGGCTGCACCAGCGTCGAGCCGAAGGCCAGACCGGGTTTGGGATTGAGCGCGCGGATCTCGGCGATCATGTCGGCGAGATCTTCGTCGTCGACGCCGCATAGCCTGCGCAGCGCGGCAAGGTCGCGTTTGGCCAAAAGCGGCAGGTTCTCGACCAAAGCCCGCATCGCGGGGTCGTAGCGGTTGCGTTCCTTAAGCTGAAGCGCGAGGCATTCGGTCAAGTTGCGCGCGCAGATGCCGGCGGGGTCAAGCGCCTGCAGCACCGACAGCACCGATTCAACATCCTGCACCGTGCAGCCGAGCTTGTCGGCGACGCCTTGCAGATCGCCGATGAGATAGCCGGTCTCGTCCACCATATCGATCAGGTATTGCCCGATCATGCGCTGGACCGGATGGGTGATGGCGAGCGCCATCTGCTCGCCGAGATGGTCGGCGAGCGTGATCTCGGCGGTGACGAAAGCTTCCAGATTGTAGTCGCCGTTTTCGCCGCCGGTGCCCGACCCGGACCACTCGGTATAGGCCGGCGGCGGCATCTCAGCGGCGGCGGTCTTCTCGCCGCCGTCGTCGGGAAAAACATTTTCGAGTTCGGTGCCCAGCCCCTGCTCCATCGATGAGCGGCTGGTTTCGAGATCGTCGCCGATCCAGTCCGGCGTGCTGGCACCGTCGCCACCGTCACTGCCGTCACTGCCGTCAGAACCGTCGTCGTGATCTTGCCCATTGGCGGCGCGATCCGGCTCTGCACCGGGCCCATCGTCCTCGCCGGCGCGCTCGAGCAGCGGATTGCGTTCAAGCTCACCCTCGACGTAGGCGGCCAGATCGAGGCTGGAGAGCTGCAGCAGCTTGATGGCCTGCATCAACTGCGGCGTCATCACCAGCGCTTGGCTCTGACGGAACTCGAGGCGTTGAGACAAAGCCATAGAGGTTTCCCGGCGGAAACTGGTCCGATTCTTGCTTGAAATTCTTTATAGCAGGTCTTTTGCTGGAGCGGTATGAGATTCCGCACTGCAGCATTGCGTAAATTATAGGCAAACTAATTGATAAAATAGATTAGGGGCCGCTCATGCCTCGCGAAGCGGCAGCCGATCCGCTGTCAAAGCCGGAATGATTCGCCGAGATAGAGCCTGCGGACGTCCGGGTTGTTCACGATGTCCTCGGCCCGGCCCTCCATCAGTACTTCGCCCGAATAGATGATGTAGGCGCGGTCGGTCAGCCCGAGCGTTTCGCGCACATTGTGATCGGTGATCAGAACGCCGATGCCGCGATTGGTCAGATGCCGCACAAGCTGCTGGATATCGCCGACCGCGATCGGATCGATGCCGGCGAACGGTTCGTCGAGCAGCATGTAGCTCGGCCGCGTCGCCAAAGCGCGCGCGATCTCGACGCGGCGGCGTTCGCCGCCCGACAGCGCAATGGTCGGCGTCTTGCGCAATCTTGTGATATTGAACTCTTCCAGCAGCGCATTGAGATCGGCGTCGCGGCGGCGGCGGTCGGGCTCGACCACTTCGAGCACAGCGCGGATATTGTCCTCGACGTTGAGGCCGCGAAAAATCGAGGCTTCCTGCGGCAAATAGCCGATGCCGAGGCGGGCGCGCTGGTACATCGGCAGCACCGTCACGTCATAGCCGTCGAGCTCGATGCGGCCGCGGTCGGCCTTGATCAGGCCGGTGATCATATAAAACACGGTGGTTTTGCCGGCGCCGTTCGGACCGAGCAGTCCGACCGCCTCGCCGCGGCGGACATAGAGCGTGACGCCTTTGACCACCATGCGGCCGCCGAAGCTCTTCTCGACACCATGGGCGGCGAGATAATGCCGCGCCGCCTGGCGGGCGCCGTCGCGCTGTGGGCGCTGGGCCGCGGCCGGCTGCTGCGCTGCCGCCTGGGCGGGGCGCGCGACCTGCCCTGCCGCGGGCTGCTGCGCGCCGGGCTGCGGCGCGCTACGCGGGCGCTGCGGCGGTTGGCGGCGTCGAAACAAAGAAATGATATTCACCGGGCTACCCCGCGCCGCATGGAAATAACTGCGCCACTGCTGCGCGACATTAGCTGATTCCCGCTCATCAAAGGGCAAACCCGACGGTTGCCGGTCTATCGGGAAGCGTGATCCGGTTCAATTGCGCGGCTGCAATTGCATTGGAGGAGACAGGGGCGCCGCTGCCGGACGCGCGTTATTGCGAGGCGGCGTCGGTTCGGGCGTTCCGGCGCTGCCCGGCTGAAACAGACCCTGCACCCGGCCGGTGCCGTTCTTGCCCGATTCGACACGCGATACGCCCGAGGTCAGGTCGACGACCAGCCGCTCGCCGCGCAGCACGTTCTTGCCTTGCGTCATCACGACGTTGCCGGTGAGCGTGACGGTATTGGCCTTCATGTCGAAGATGCCTTTTTCGCCGGTGGCGGTTTGCTGCTTCTGCGTCACCACCACGCCGCCATGCGCCTCCAGCCGCTTGATCTTCTGATTGCCGCCAGGCCCCGGCGTCGCCGCCGTCATGGACTTGCCGCCGTCTTTGCCGTCATCGGCGTCCTGATCGTAGAACACCAGCAACGACTTGCAGCGCATATTGGTGTCGCCCTGATTGACACGCACGTCGCCGCTGAAATTGGCGACCTTGTCCTTGTCGCGAACTTCCAACGTCGCCGCCTCGATATGGACCGGCTGATCGCGGTTTTGCGAAAACCCCTGCAATGCGTTCGGCGGCCCCTTCGCGGCCGTCTGCGCGGTGGCGGATGCGCAAAGCGCCAACAGGGCGGCGAACAGAAGCGGCGTTGTTGCCGTGCGAAATGCAATCATTGGGCAACGCCGGTTTTGGGCACGGTCGGAGCCAACGGTTCACCATTGAGCATCAGGGTCATGCGAACGCCGCCATGAAAGCGCACCAGATCGCCGGAGTCGACGATTTCCAGCCGGTTGGCGTCGAGCACGCCTTGCAGCATTTCCAGTTGGACGGGCTTGTCGGACACGACATTGCCTTTGCGGACATCGATGGTCGCTTCGCTCAGGCGGCCTTTGTTGCCGTTCGATGACTTCAGCCGGATGTCCTGCGTGAGCTGGAGTTTTTCGCTTTTGGTATCGTAGACGCCGGCGACCGCCGTCATGCTCATAGTGTTCTTGTCCTGCATTTCCAGCTTGGCGCGGATGTTACGGAGTTCGACGATGTTCGGCTTGGTCAAGTCCTGCGCCGCGGCGTCGGCGATAAATTCATAGGCGCGCTGATCCTTGGTGAAG
>Ga0105054_10011907_pt1 | contig 10757 bp, 5 predicted proteins | sample BON02_FD_78091 | JGI IMG/M metagenome (GOLD analysis project Ga0105054, IMG submission 78091) | Freshwater microbial communities from Lake Bonney liftoff mats and glacier meltwater in Antarctica - BON-02 (megahit assembly) | ecosystem: Environmental > Aquatic > Freshwater > Ice > Glacier... | reverse complement strand
CTACGGCATCGAGACCCGCGAGCAAACAGACGCACTACTTCGCACCGGACCGACTCGTCCGGCGTAGTGCTTTGCTAATCGGCCTCGCTATGACGCACTACCTCTCTGGTCTCTGGGGACGGCAACTCCGTCCCAGTGCTGTACTCATCGGCCTCTATTACCCCGCGATGCCCAATCTCGTATGCGTGCTCTTTCGCGCTCTTCGGCGGCTCGCTGGCCGCACCTCGCTCCTCGTCGACTCGCTCATCGACGGCTTTTTTTTTTCGCCCTCCTCGACATTTTTTTTTCTCTCTCGTTTTTTTGTGTCTCGCCCTGTGCGTCACACCGTAGCAATTCTCCTCTGCCGAGTCAGATTGGGGGGAGTGTTGTGAGCACAGTTGTCTAGACACCGTGGGGGGCCTGTGCCCCCCCCTGCCCAAATTCAACTCCCCATATCATGTACCCCCCGCGGTATATATAGCCGCGTCGCCCGTGTGAGTCGGGCACCCCAGAGCCCAGAGTCAGAGTATCATGTGAGCCAACGATGACGATGGGTTCCCAGCCGACAGCCGACTTCGGCGCCACCTCGCCTGCCACGACGGCCTGGCGGCAATCTGCACTGCTGTGCGCCGTGCGCTGTGCGGCGGCGCGTCGTAGTTGCAGATATACGCTCGAGAGTTGAATCAATTCGGTCAGCGCTGGCGCCGCCGTCGCCGCCGCCGCCGTCAACGCCGTCGCCGCCGTCGCCGTCACTTTCAATGCCGCCGTCGCCGCCTCCGCCTCCACCGCCGCCGCCGCCACCTTCAACGCCGCCGTCACCTCCGCCGCCGTCGCCGTCGCCTCCGTGGTGCGGATTGCGGAGAGGCGCACCCTGCTGGCGGCACACGCGCACACATACGCGCTCGGCGCTCATCAGCCCAGCCGGCGTGCAAGGAGCTCCATCACCGCCGCCGTACCCTTGCCCTGCACGTGGTGCGGGATGGACCAAAGGGGATTCCCGGAGATGCTCAGCGCCTGGAGCACTTCACAGCGCGCGAGCTCAGGCGGCAGCGTGCCAATCTCGTTGTCGCGGATATCGAGTGTGTTTAGCCCAGCGCAGCGCTCGACCGACGCGGTCAGGTCTCCCATCCCGTTCTTCTGGAGGTGCACCTCGCGCAGGGTCGGCCAGTCGCCGAGCGGTGGACAGCAGGCGAGGCGGTTCTCGCCGAGGTCGAGCAGCTCGAGCGGCGGCGCGACGGCGGGGTCAACGCGGGCCTCAAGCCCTAGGCCGTCGCTCGTCAGCTGGTTAGCGGTGCAGACGAGCCTCGCGAGGCGGCGGCAGCGCCAGAGCTGGGGCGGCAGGCGGTTCAGCGCGTTGGAGGCACAGTCTAGTTCGCGGAGCCGCTGTAGGCCGCCCAGGCTGGGCGGGAGCTCGGCGAGGGAGTTGTGGTCCAAAAAAAGGAGGTCCAGCGACGCGCAGTCACCCAGCGAGTCGGGAAGCGAGCGCAGCGCGTTGTGGGAAAGGCGCAATTCCTGGAGGCTGGCGAGCAGGTCGATGTGCGCCGGGAGACAGGCGATGGCGTTGCGACTTGCGTCGAGGGCGAGGAGGCCCGCCTCGGACAGCAGTGAGGGCTCGAGCGAGAAGGTTTCCTCGGGCAGCTCGCTCAGCCCGCGGTCGCAAATCACGAGGTGCGAGCCACCCTTCTGCAGCGCCGACGCCAGGCTCTCGCCGAGCGCGCCCCCTCCGCCACTGCCGCCGCCACCGCCGCCTACTCCGCTGGCGTGGGCGGCCCCGGCCGGGGCAAAGGCTGGTGGCGGCGGCTCGTTAGGAAGCTTGGCGTGCAGGCTGGCGAGTAGTTTCGAGACGGGTCCGGTCAGTACGACGTGAGGGAGGCCGCGCAGCATGTTGCCCTGCAACGAGAGAGTGACGAGCGGCATGGCGCCCAGCGGGGCCAGCTGTGCGACGTCTCGGAGCGAGTTGTTGCTCAGGTCTAACCGCGTGAGCGAGGGCGCGGTGGCGAGGCGCGTGCCATCAACCTCGCCGATTTGGTTGGAGGAAAGGTCTGCCGTTGCGAGGCGCAGGCAGCGCTCGAGGGCGGGCATCACGCGCAGGGCGTTGTGCGCGGCCATAAGCTCCTGCAGCGCGTCGCAGCCGTCAAGGCTGAGCTGGCTCAGCCGGTTTTTTGAGAGTTGCAGCGAGCGCAGGTTGGTGGCGCAGGTCAACCCGAGGCTGCTCAGCCTGTTTTCTGAGAGGTCCAGTGTGGCGAGGTTTGGCGGCGGCGAGGCGCCAAAAGAGCGCGGCAGCTCAACCAGTGCGTTGTGTGCCAGGCAGAGGGTGCGGAGCGAGCGCAGGCCGTTCAGGCCGTCAGGGAGAGCCGACAGGCGGTTGTGTGAGGCGTCAATCTCCTCGATGGTCGTAATCGCGCACATCGAATCGGGGAGTGCGCTCAGCTCGTTGTGAGCCACGTGGAGGCGCACAAGCGGCGGCCGGCCGGCGTGGCCAAGCCCCTCGGGAAGCTCGCGCAGCGCATTGTGGCTCAGCCGAAGGTCGGCGAGCCGCTCGAGGCATGCCCACACCTCGGCGTCGGGCAGCTTCGAGATGTTGTTGTTCGACAAATTTAACTCGATGAGCTCGCCAAGCGCGGAGACCTCGCTCGGCAGCACTTCTAGACTGTTCTCGCTCGCGTCCAGCCGCTCGAGCGTCTCGCGCGTCTCCCACCACTTGCCGTCCTGCGGCAGTTCCACCGAGCCAATGTTGAACGCCTCGGGCGGCAGTGCGGTAAGTCCGCGCGACCGCAGCCTTAACACGCCATCTTTCCGCGCCGCCACCAGCGCTGATTGCAAAGACCGCCCGCCGCCCTGCGTCGCCGACTGCTTGAAGAAGGCCTCGTTGCGGTTGCCGCGCATAGCTTGTGCGTCTAGCCTCTAGCCAGCCCACCAGCCTGCTGCTAGACCGCTGAAAACCAAAAACGGCGGTGAAATGGTGTGTTCACATGACCTGTCGATTGTTTTACATGAATGGTTGTCCTATAATAGCTCTAAATAGCTCCAAGTACCGACCGAATAGAGAGCTGCTAGTGTGTGCGTCGGAACCGAGCCGCCAAAGCGCCGCCGGACTTAGCCGCCGACGCATTCGCCGGACCTCTTGGCCCCCCCCTGGATTGTATCTTTGGGATATCCCGTTTTCGATGATATGGATATGGTGATGACGGTGATTGTGGGATATGGTATATAATTATTATATAATATGGTCGTCGTGGGATATGATTATCATAATCATAATCAATGACTATCAATTATTGATGGGATATAGCTCTCTATATATATATCAATATATGTATACAGTATATATGTGTGTGGGAGATATAGTCGGTATAGTAGCACTTAGTAACTAGATATTAGATAGAGATAGAGATAGTCGGATATAGTATAGTCCATAGTCGGATATAGTTGGATATAGATATAGTTGGATGTAGATAGCGGATACCGCCGGATGCATATAACTAGTTGTCTGTAGTCTGTAGCTTAGCTCTATAACTTTCTCATTAAAGTTCGAAGCAAACAAACGTAATCACAATCAACCCACATTTTCACGGCCCCTGCCTGCGACCTGCGCAGCGGGCGGGCGACGCACGCACTGCTTCGTGTGACAGCAGTCAGTAGTCAGTAGGCGGTAGCAGTCTACTTGGGCTACATACCCCACCTCGACCTCGGGTTGATTGATTGATTGAGTAGAGAGTCGAGAAGCGAGTAGAGAGTCGAGCAGAGAGGCGAACAGAGAGTCGAGTACAGAGTAGAGTAGTGTCGAGTAGAGAAGCGAGCAGAGGGTCGAGAGAAGAGAGAGGCGAGCGAGTAGGAGTAGAGGTAGAGAGAGAGAGGCGAGCAGAATCGAGCAGAGAGTCAGGTAACAGGTAAAGAGGCGAGTAGAGAGGCGAGTAGAGAGTCGACGAGTAGATAGGCGAGCAGAGAGTCGAATAGAGAGTGAGGCGAGTAGAGAGGCGAGTAGAGAGGCAAGTAGAGAGGCGAGAGCAGAGAGTCGAGTAGAGCGGCGCGTAGAGAGGCGAGTAGAGCTAGTGGAGCGTTGAGTAGAGAGGCGAGTAGAGAAGCGAGTAGAGAGGCTAGTAGAGAGGCGAGTAGAGAGGCGAGCAGAGAGTCGAGCAGAAAGGCGAGTAGAGATGCGAGTAGAGCTAGTAGAGCGTTGCGTAGAGAGGCGAGGTAGAGAAGCGAGTAGGAGTAGAGAGGCTAGTAGAGAGGCGAGTAGAGAGAGAGAGGCAAGTAGAGAGGCGACGAGTACAGAGGCAAGTAGAGAGGCGAGTACGAGTCGAGAGTCAAGCAGAGAGGCTAGTACAAAGGCGAGTCGAGAGTCGACTATATAGTCGAGTAGAGAGTCGAGTATTGAGTAGAGAGGCGAGTGGAGAGGCTTTCGAGTCAAGAGGTGAGTAGAGGAGAGTCGAGTAGAGAGGTGAGGAGAGACGAGTAGATATTCGAGTAGATGGTCGAGTAGATAGAGAGCCGAGTAGAGGGAGTCGAGTAGAGAGTCAAGTAGAAAAGAGCATCGTGTAGAGTCGAGTAGAGAGGCAAGTAGAGAGGTGAGTAGAGAGGTGAGCAGAGAGGCGAGTAGAGAGTCGAGTAGAAAGGCGAGTAGAAAGGCGATTAGAGAGGCGAGTAGAGAGGCGAGTAGAGAGGCGAGTAGAGATGCAAATAGAGAGTCGAGTAGAGAGTCGAGCAGAGAGGCGAGCAGAGAGGCTAGAAGAGAGGCGAGCATAGCGTCTAGACAGGGACAGGCGAGCAGAGGGTCGGGTTAACCCGGGTTAACCTCGAGTAGAGAGGCGAGTAGTAGATAGTCGAAAAGAGAGTTGGGTAGAGAGAGGCGAGTAGAGATGCGAGTAGAGAGGCGAGCAGAGAGTCGAGTAGACAGGCGGGTAGGGAGGCGAATAAAGAGGCGAGCAGAAAGTCGAATAGAGAGTCGAGTAGAGGCGAGCAGAGCAGGGTCGAGAGTCGAGTCGAAAGTTGAGTCCGAGAATCGAGTAGAGAGTCAAGTAGAAGTAGAGAGTCGAGTAGAGAGGCCATAGAGAGGCGAGTAAAGAGGCGAGTCGAGAGGCGAGTAGAGCGTTGAGTGGAGAGGCGAGTATAGAGAGGTGAGTAGAGAGTCGAGTCGAGAGGCTCAAGAGGCGAGACGAGAGGCGAGTAGAGAGGCGAGTAGAGAGGCGAGTAAAGAGGCGAGGAGAGGGTCGAGTAGAGACGCGAGTAGACGCGAGTGGAGAGGCGAGCAGAGAGTCGAGTAGAGAGGCGGTTAGGGAGGAAAGTGGATAGGCGAGCAGAAAGTCGAGTAGAGAGTCGAGTAGAGAGGCGAGCAGGCAGAGAGTCGAGCAGAGAGTCTGGTAGAGAGTAGAGTAGAGAGTCGAGCAGAGAGTCGAGCAGAGAGTCGAGTAAAGAGGCGAGTAGGAGTAGGGAGGCGAGCAGTAGGGAGGATGGTCGAGAGTCGAGCAGAGAGTCGAGTCGAAAGTCGAGTAGTGAGGCGAGTAGAGAGGCAAGTGGAGAGGCGGATAGAGAGGCGAGTAGAGAGGCGAGTAGAGAGGCGAGTAGAGAGGCAAGTAAAGAGGCGATAGAGAGGCGAGTAGAGAGGCGAGCAGAGAGTCGAGTAGAGAGGCGAGTAGAGGCGAGTAGAGTCTCGAGGCAAGCAGAGAGGCAAGTAGAGCGTCAAGCATAGAGTCGAGCACATAGGGGAGTAGAGAGGCGAGTAGAGAATCGAATAGAGAGGCGAGTAGAGGTAGAGAGTCGAGTAAAGCGTCCAGAAGAGAGACGAGCAGAGAGTCTAGTAGAGAGGCGAGTAGAGAGGCGAGTAGAGAGGCGAGTAAAGAGGCAAGTCAAGAAGCGAGCAGAGCGTTGAGTTGAGAGGCGAGTAAAGAGGTGAGTAGAGAGTCGAGTAGAGAGGCGAGTAATAAACGAGTAGAGAGTCGAGTACAGAGTCGAGTAGAGAGCTCTGCAACAGGTCCCCCCTGGCTGAACAACACCCTTGCTTCAGTCGCTCTGCTGACGGAGGGGTCACGTGCGGAGGCTCGAGCGAACAGGAGGGAGGGCGAGTCCTCTCTCCTCTCGTTTCTCCCTTCGGTACACTAGCCCTTCGGTATTACTATCGGTGAGGCGCCGACCTCTACTTTAACCGTAAGAAGCTAGATCTCTTTGACGGTAGAAGTAAGCGGCCCGTCGCTCGCGCTGTTCTTTGAGCTGCCGCCATCTAGCTGCGATCTTTCTTGTCGACATCGTCGACCATGGACTCTCTCTCACCCCACCCACCACTACCTTGGTGAGTGAGACTCCATTGCGAGATTCCTCGTGGACACTCGGCTGCTCTGTCTCTGTGTCTTGTGTTTGTCTGTCTGTTTTGCCTCCTCATGCACCAGGCATGGGGGGAGGCGCCCGTGTTGCGTGTCAGTGGACAGTCGCGTGCGGAGTCCAGGGCCTCCTTCTGTGGGGAGCTACCTCGGCCCTGCCCCTTCCACCGTTCGCTCTGCAGCTGGGCTAGGGTTTCGTCAACCCTAGCCTAGCGGCGGCGGTTAGGAGGCGGCTGTCGCCGCACCAGAGGTGGGCGCTTTGCCCATTCTTTCTGTATTCTATATTTGTTTCCCTGCACTCTCGTGAGGCACGTCCGACGTACGGGGGGGGCCTGTTGCAGAGCGCACGTCGGACGTGCCTCACGAGAGTGCAGGGAAACAAATATAGAATACAGAAAGAATGGGCAAAGCGCCCACCTCTGGTGCGGCGACAGCCGCCTCCCAACCGCCGCCGCTAGGCTAGGGTTGACGAAACCCTAGCCCAGCTGCAGAGCGAACGGTGGAAGGGGCAGGGCCGAGGTAGCTCCCCACAGAAGAAGGTCCTGACCCCACACACGACTGTCCACTGACACGCAACACGGGCGCCTCCCCCCATGCCTGGTACATGGGGAGGCAAAAACAGACAGACAAACACAAAACACAAGACACACAGACCGGGAAAACCGAGTGTCCACGAGGAATCTCGCAATGGAGTCTCACTCACCAGGGTAGTGGTGGGTGGGGTGAGAGAGAGTCCATGGTCGACGATGTCGACTAGAAAGATCGCAGCGAGATGGCGGCAGCTGAAAGAACAGCGCGGGCGACGGGCCACTTACTTCTACCGTTAAAGAGAAAGAGATCTAGCTTCTACGGTTAAAGTAATGGGCGGCGCCTCACCACCGCTAGTGATACCAAAGGGCTAGTGTACCGAAGGGAGAAACGAGAGGAGAGAGGACTCGCCCTCCTGTTCGCTCGAGCCTCCGCACGTGACCCCCCCCGTCAGCAGAGCGACTGTAGCAAGGTGTTGTTCAGCCAGCAAGGAGAGAGAGAGGTGCGTAGAGAGGCGAGTAGAGAGTCGAGCAGAGAGCCGAGCAGAGAGTCGAGTAGAGATAGTCGAGTAGAGAGGTAACTAGAGGTAGAGAGGCACGTAGAGAGGTGAGTAGAAAGGCCGAGTAGAGAGTTCAGTAGAAAGGCGAGTAGAGGTCGAGTAAGAGGCGAGTAGAGAGGCGAATCGAAAGGCGAGTAGAGCGTTGAGTAGAGAGGCACGTACAGAGGTGAGTGGAGAGGTGAGTAGAGAGTCGAGTAGAGAGGCGAGCAGAGAGTTGAGGTAGAGTAGAGAATCGAGTAGAGAGTCGAGTAGAGAGTCGAGAGGCGAGTAGAGAGTCGAGTAGAAAGTCGAGCAGAGAGGCGAGCAGAGAGTCAAGTAGAGAGTAGAGAGTCGAGTAGAGAGGCGAGTAGAGTGGCGAGTAGAGAGGCGAGTCGAGAGGCGAGTAGAGCATTGAGTAGAGAGGTGATAAGAGAGAGAGTCGAGGAGAGAGTCGAGTGGTATCGAGTAGAGAAGCAAGTAGAGAGGCGGGTCGAGAGTCGAGTAGAGCGTCGAGTAGAGAGGCGAGTGCGAGTAGAGAGGCGAGTAGAGAGGCGAGTAGAGAGTAGAGCACAGAGTCGAGTAGAGAGGCTAGTAGAGAGAGATGAGTAGTAGAGAGGCAAGTAGAGAGGCGAGTAGAGAGGCAAGTAGAGATGCGAGTAGAGAGGCGAACAGAGAGGCGAGCAGAGAGTCGAGTAGAGAGTCGAGTAGAGAGTCAAGTAGAGAGGCAAGTAAATAGTCGAGTAGAGAGGCGAGTATAGGGGCGAGTCGAGAGTCGAGTAGAGAGTCGAATAGATGTAGAGAGGCGAGCAGAGAGGTGAGTAGAGAGGCAAGTAGAGAGTCGAGTAGAGAGGCGAGCACAAGAGTCAAGTAGAGAGTCGAGGAGAGAGGCGAGTAACATACACATTATACGATCTATCTTACAAGTAGTGTGTAGTGTTGACTACACGGCAATATAAGTGTATGTATGAGTATGAGTATATCACCACCTCTATCAAAATCAAACTATCACTGGTGCACGCTACACGCTACTGTTCTACTTGATAACGAGGCTATCTCGTTCCCGTTGGCCATTGGGAGTGGGAGCTCTCTTACTCTTACTTACTTAGCAGTCTTATTCTTATAGCCGCGCTCCTTCTCCTCCCCTCGTCCTCGCTCTCACCGCTCACGGCGAGCCAGCCGCAAAAACAAAAACGTGGCATGCGACAATATACAGATACAGTATATACTGTAAGTAAGTATATATTGATAAAATATAGTATAACATAAACATATACTATAGACTAATAGATCTATAAATAAAATATATAATTAATTATATTATAGTTGTATATTATACTATTATATATATATATATATATATATATATATATATATATATATATATATATATATATATATTATACTCGTAATACGGTATACGGGTATTACTACGAGTATCTACGATAAAAGAAAGTGAAAGTGAAACGTAAAACACACAAACCATAGAAAAGGGGGTGGGACCGGCGCGCAAACTTGAGCACACCCACGCGTGCACCCCACGCGGAGGCGGAGGCAGTAGCAGGCGTGAGCCATATAGCCATAGCCATAGCGCGCATGCAACACACGCAACACCAACACTATAACACCAACGCCAACACGGCAAAAATTGCACACTAAAATTAGGAACTTGGTCCGTCCGCGTCGAGAAGTCCAACGACACCCCGCCGCCTGACCCGACATGATAATACTAAGAAAGGACGTCGAGCGTTTTTTTTTTTTTTTTTCACAGCGCGAGTTGCGAGTTGTTGCCGTTGTTGAAAACGAAAACGGGTGCCGCGAAGCAGCAGCCCCGTGGACGCAAGACCCCGCCTCCCACCCCTACGTATACTCTCTCAGGGACCGCCCGCCTGAGCTTGAGTATGAGCACGCACGCACACGGCGCACAAGCCACGCAGGAACACGTAAGACAAAGAAATAAAATACTGTAGCTGCTGCCGCACTATCATGACGAATAGAGGACGCCCGGCAAGAGAGGAGGAGGGGAGCCCGTCTCTCTGCCGATCCAAGTCACTGCACAGGCGAGCCGGGCCGAAGCAAGCGGGGCGAGCCGGGCGGCGAGGGCGGCGGCGTGCTGGTGGGCGGCGTTTTGCGCGCCGCAAAGCCAAACACGCCGCGTTTGGACCGCTGCGGCCTGAGCTGCCCGTGCGGCGAGGGCGCGGGCAGCTGCGGCCTCATCTGCAGCGCCACCTGCTCGACCCACTCGCGGTGCGAGGCGTAGAGGTTGGCGAAGCGGACCTCGGACGCGTCCGCGTCGAGCCAGGCCACGTCGGCGGCGTCGTCGCCCGCGCCGAGCGGCATGTGCTGGCCCAGCTCGGCGGAGCAGTGGAAGTGGAAGGCGGTTGTCTCCATCCACGCGTTGTCCGTGTTGCGCGGGTCGTCGACGTAGCCGCGGTAGACCACGCGCCCGTTGGAGAAGAGCTCCTCCACGGCGCGGCTGAAGGCCTCGCGCTCCTCGCCAGCCTTGACGTTTCCCGCCTCCTCCTCGAACTCGCGCCGCACAGTCACACTCACCACCTCTCCCGCGTCCACCATGCCGCCGGGCAGCGCCCAGCGCCCCGTGTCGCCGCGCCGGATGGCCACGATCTGGAGCACGGGCTTGGAGCCGCCGCTGCTGGAAGGCTCCCCCTCCGGCTTCCAGCGCGTCACGATCGGGTCGGCCGCGTGGTTGGGCCCCCACTTGCCCAGCATCCCGCGCATGCAGATGCCCGTGCGGCCGCGCGGGTTGACCGGCCGGCCGCACGCGTCGAATAGCACCGCGCCCTCGAACGAGACTCGCTGCGTCAGCTCGTCGCGGATCGCGACCGGGTCCGAGGCGTCGGCCCAGCCCTTTGGGTTGGCCTCGGTCCGCGCATTGGCCACCACGGTGGGCGAGGTGAAGGCGACGGGCTCGTACTCTGCCCAGCACGAGCGCCACGGCACCTGCGCGTCGGCCACCGCGACGCGCGGCGGGTACGATGGGTTCTGCTGCGAGCGCGCGTTGGTGTGAGGCGGCGGCACGCCGCGCAGCTGCGCCTCGGCGGCGGCGAGCTTGGCCTTGAGCTCTTCGAAGGCGACAACGCTCGGCGCAGGGGGCGGCGCGAGCGTCGCGCCGCGCGGGAGAGGGGCGGACGAGGAGCCGGCGACCAGCGAGCGCGACGCGGCGCCTGCTCCCTCGCTCACCGAAGCCAGCACCTTGGCGGGCGGGGCCGGAGTGGTGGCAGGGGCAGCGGCGTCAGCGCGCGGGATCACGCCAAGGCTGCGCGCGCCGCGTGCGATAGGCCGAACTACGGCGATGGAGCCTCCGCGGGCCGTGGCGCCTGGTCAACAGAACAGGGGGGTGTCCCGTCAGTCAAGGTTGGCAAGGGGGGCGGTAGGTATAT
>Ga0105054_10011906_pt1 | contig 10759 bp, 8 predicted proteins | sample BON02_FD_78091 | JGI IMG/M metagenome (GOLD analysis project Ga0105054, IMG submission 78091) | Freshwater microbial communities from Lake Bonney liftoff mats and glacier meltwater in Antarctica - BON-02 (megahit assembly) | ecosystem: Environmental > Aquatic > Freshwater > Ice > Glacier... | reverse complement strand
ATATGTGTATTTATATATATATTTTTATATATATATATATATATATATATATATATATATATATATATATATATATATATATATAACATATATACCTATATATAATATATATAATATGCGCACCTGTCCCTCCTGGGACGGGAGTCCAGCTGTCCCCATCGGACGAGCGGTACCACTGGACGCTGATCCCCGCGCCCGCCGCCCCGTCCGGCAGCAGGATGCGCAGGGTAGATCCCAGTTGCGCCTCTCCGCATAAACTCGCCATCGGAACCTCCGCTCCCTCCACTCCCTCCGCTTCCTCCGCCTCCCCCTCCTCTGCCTCCTCCGCTCGCAGCTCCACCGCCTCCTCACCCTCCTCTCCCTCCGCTATCGACTCTCCCTCTGCTCCCTCCGCCTCCGCCACCTCTGTTGACTCTCCCTCCTCTCCCTCCGCCTCCACCCCCTCTGTCGACTCTTCCTCCTCCACCGCTTGCGGCTCCACCTCCTCCTCTCCCTCCTCTCCCTCCGCCTCTATCAACTCTCCCCCCTCCTTCGCTCGTAGCGCCACCTCCTCTTCTCCCTCTTCCGCACCCTCCTCCTCGACAACCCCAAGCCCATTGAATTCGTCCTCCTCCGCGCCCCCCTCCATGTCCGTCCCCAGCTCGGCCTCCCTGTCCTCGGACCCAACCGACGGTCCTTTCGACGGAATTTCCGACGGGATTTCGGAGGGAATCGCGGAGGAAATCTCCAACGGGAGCTCCGAGTCGAAGACTCCCGAAGGAGCAACTGACACCTCCGCTGAAATCGCAACGGAGTCGTGACTCCCATACACCCTCTGCGCCGCCTCCCTCGTCCCGTCCTCCGGACCCTGCTCTGCCTCCTCGGCATCTCCATCCACGGACACGTCCTCTGTCGCGCCGCCGGAGCCGTAACCGTCAGTGCCGGAACCTGCTCTGCCTCCTCGGCATCTCCATCCACGGACACGTCCTCTGTCGCGCCGCCGGAGCCGTAACCGTCAGTGCCGGAACCGTCAGTGACGAGACCGTCAGGAGTGCCGACACCGTAACCGTCAGTGACGGAGGTGCCGGACTCGCGCGCCAACGCCAGGGCGCTTTCCTCTGCCGCTCTCTCCGACGCCAATCGCTTGGAGGCCTCGCGCTCGGCGATCGCGCGCTCAGCCTCCGCCCTCTCCCTCCGAGCCTTCTCCACCTCCCGCTCCGCCGCTACCCTCTCCTCCTTCGTCGCTTCTCTCCACCGCCGCCGCCCTCTCCGCCTCGGCCACCCGCCTGGCCTCCGCCCTCTCACTTTCCATCCGCTCCACCGCCGCTCGCTCCTCCATCGCCGCCATCTCCGCCGCCTCCTCCTCCGCCGCCCTCTGCGCCCCCCTCTCCGACTCCCTCTCCGCAGCCTCCCCCGCCGCAGTTTCGGCCGCAGCTGTATCCGCCCCACGTCTCTCCTCCCGGACCCTCTCCCCGGCCACCCGCGCCGCCGCCGCCTGGTCCGCGGCAGCGCTCCCCGCCGCAGCGCGATCTGCAGCCGGTCGGCCTGCCACCGCCTTCCCCACAGCCACCGCGTCCATCTCTCGCTGCTCGAGCGGGTCCTGCGCCGTGCCGGCCCGGTGCTCAGCGGTGCCCGTGACTTCGCGAGAGGTGGCACCCCGGGATGGTAGCTCGAGCTGGATGCTCAGTCGCACGTGGCCGAAGCTGGGCGCGCAAAGCGTCACGTCCTGCGAGGGATTCGGGACGGGCGGTTGGCACGGACGCGCGCGGGTTTAAGGCTATGCCACCTACTCCCCAAGTCGTAGGTGCCGTAGCGGGAACGAGAGTGGGACGGGTGAGTACCAAACCGGCGATCGCAGCGTCCCGACACACGTCCGACCCTGGAGATCCACGCAACTCGTCCACCCGCAGGCCGCACGTCGAAGACGCACTTGGATGATCAGAGCCGCCATCAGTTATTCATATGAACCCAGTTTACAATTACAGGGATAACGAGGCCTCCTGCGGTATCATTTCACGTGAACAGAGGTGCTCTCCACGTCGAAACTGCTCGAAGCACGTGCCGGCAAGCAGGCCGCAGCGGTTGGTAGCGCAGCGCGAAGCCTACCGACAGGCCGGCAGGCCACGCACATCCCCGAGCTGCGCAGCCGTGGCCCGTGGGCAGCATGTTCCAGCTTGTGGTGATCGAGGACACAGTGCACTTGGTGCCGACGGAGTTTTGCAAGCCCATGCTCACCGCGGTGACCGACGTGCTGAACGAGAAGTATTTGAACAAGGTGCGCACCTGTTAGGGCCGGGGTTGGGTGGGCTGGCCAGGCCGCGAGTCGCCTTCTCACCGCGTCACCACCTTGTCAGGTGGTGCCAGACATCGGGCTCTGCATCGCGCTATACGACGTGCTCGAGGTGGGCGAGCCGCGCCTGCACCAGGGCAGCGCGTCGCAGCACGCGTCGGTCGAGTTCCGGCTGGTTGTCTTCAAGCCGTTTGTAGGCGAGATATTGACCGGCACCATCATGTCGTCCGACTCGGAAGGCCTGCGCATCTCGCTCGGCTTCTTCGACGAGCTCTACATCCCAAAGACGGCGCTGCAGACGCCCTCGGCGTGGAATGGCGAGGAGAAGCTGTGGGTGTGGAACGTGACCGAGGACGATGCGCTATTCTTTGACCTCGACAACGAGGCCAGGTGGGCAGCCCGCCACCACTTCTATGGAGTTCCTTCTCTCTACCTCGCCTTCGTGGTGAACCCCAACCACGGGTCGTTTATGTCTTTGCTGCTCGCGCCTCCGCGTTTCCTCGCTGCCCCGACCCCCGCTTTCGCGCCGCACCCTCGTCAGGTTCCGAGTGATGAGCGTAGAATACGCCAAGGACACGGCGCCGCCCAGCCTCTCGGGGGCCGAGGCGACCGACACAGAGCCGGCGATGCGCATCACGGCCGCCGTAGACAAGGAGGGGCTGGGGCTGCTGCAGTGGTGGCCCGCCGACGACATGGCGGAGGGAGAGGGAGAGGGAGAGGAGGAGGGGTACTACGAAGAAGCGGAGGGGGAGGGGGAGGGGCAATAGCCATTATAGAGGGAGGGAGATGGCGTATTCGTGGGCTTGGTGCGGCATAGACGGCCACTGCGCCAGGCAGGCCGCTCTCTCTCTCGGGAGCTCACTCCAGTTTCTGAACTATGCTTCTTTCGTCCACCCAAACCCACGGTAACAGTAAACCAGTACGGTAAACTGTACCTGCGCCGTCCCTCAAAACACCCGTCTCTTTCGATCCAGGTGCTTTTTCGAACAACTCACAGAGTAACTCACAGCTTAGGCTTAGGCTTAGAGCTTAGAGCCGAGCGCAGCGCCCCAGCAGCGCCATCAGCCATCAGCCATCGCCGTCAGCAGTAGTAGTTTATAGTTAAAAAATGCATTATATTATTTTTGGGGAGATTAGAGATTAGCACACACGACACACGACCACGACCACGACGCGCGCATGACTCGGCGTATTATATATATATATATGTACATAATATGTATAATTATAATTATAGTAATAGTAAAGAGGAAGAGGCTCCCCGCGCAAAGGCAAAGGCGCAACGCACGGCTGCGTGCGAAAGGACGATATAGCGCTATAGAGAAATATGTACACAGCGAGCGCAAGATTGCAATAAGATGCACGCTACTATGACTGAAGTAGAAGAGCAAAGCATAATACACAAGCCTACCTAAACCTAAAGCACAACACACAACACACTAACTATGAGGGCGCAGCACTCACAGACACAGACTCTCCCCACGCGAGCACGATCATTCATGGCAACACGTGTGTACAACCCGCCACGACTACGCCGGCGGCCAGGCGACGCTCTTGCGCTTTGCCTTTGGCATGCCCCCTCCTGGCGACCCGGCGGCACCGCCGGGACTGAGAGGCATTGCTTGGAGCGAGTTAAACACGCTTGCCCTCGCGAGCCGCGCCCTGCCCCCCACGCCCGCGACGGAGCGGCGCGACTCGCGCACACCGGGCATGGTGGCGGGCGGCTTGCCCGAGCGCGCCGGGAAGCCGAGGAGCAGGCGCTGGGAGAAGAGTGCGAGCTCGATGCGCGCGCCGTCGTCGTAGACCTCCACCGAGGCGTCGCCGAATCCAAGCGCCACGAGCTTGGCCACGTCGTCGTCCGACTTCTTCGGGTCGCAGGCGCTGATTGCGGAGAAGGCCTGCAGCCGCATCACCAGCCCAGACTCGGCGCAGCCCTCCTTGCCGCAGAGCGCCGCCTCGATCTGGTTGACGAAATCGCGCGGCGCGCGCAGCCACTGGTCGCGCACGCGCTCAATAAAGGAGGACTGGTTTCCCTCGAGGTCCTCCAAGAAGAGGTCCTCGTACTTGACCGCCTCGCAGTCCTTGTCGACGGTCTCGACCAGTCCGCCGATCTGCTCCTCGGTCCGCGTGGGGAAGACCTTGCGCAGCACCGCCGCGATGGCGTTTCGGCTCACCACCCCCTTGGCCTTGCCCTTGTTCTCCATCTCGTCCTCGGTCACCAGCTCGTCGAGCAGCGACGCGAGCATCGCCATCTGGCGCCGGTGCGTCGCCTCGGGAAGCCGGCCCGAGATCACTTCGAGGAAGAGCTCCATGTCGGCGTCGTGGTGGTAGCGCTTGCACCCGTCTATCAAGTTGTACGCGTACTCGCGCACCGAGCGCTGGCCGCCGGAGCCCGCCTCGTCGGGCAGGAACTCCTTGGCGGTGGGGTACTGCTGTAGGAAAGCCTCGAAGTGGTCTGTGATGGGGAGCGCCGGGCGGTTCGGCGACTGCGCCGACCGCTGCTCGTACACCTCGGAGTCGTACACGTCCCAAAAGTCTCGCACAGCGTCTTCGACCTCGCGCTTCCCCAACCGCCAGTTGCGCAGCCGCTCGCCAGCCGGCCAGCGCAGGTGCGCGGGCACCGAGGACGCGGCACCCACCGCGCGGAAGAAGGGCTCGTCGCTGGGCACCGAGAGGTCGCATTGGGCGATGCGCAGCCGCGCGCCGCGGTACGAGGCGTAGAGCGCGTTCATGTTGTGCGCGGTGCTCTTGTTGGGTACGAGCCACGGCCGGCGCTGGCCGAAGGAGCTTCCGACCACGTCCGAGGGAAGCTCGATCGCCTCACGGTCGGCGCGGTCGCGCAGGTTGGCCCAGGCGGGCCGCGGCGTGTGCGTCATCTTCATCTGCGCGAGCTCCACTTCGGCCGGCAGCGCCAGCGCGCCTCGGGCTACCCCGACGCCCGCGCCGGCGTCGGGCAGCTCCAGCTGCTGGTCGAGAGAGAGGACCATATCGAGCGAAAAGGACACCCCCCCCGACGGAACCAGCACGGCGTTCCGGGCGGCCTGCTCGCGCTGCGCGGACAGCGTGAGCTGCGCGCGCAGCTGCTCGTGCGCGAGGCCGAGCTCGTCCAGCTCGGCGAGCGTCGCGGCGTGCTCCTCGCGCGGCACGGCGCTCTCGAGCGCGCCGATGAGCGCCTCCTCCGTCTTCCTGCAGCGCGCAACCTCCTCGTTGAGCCGCTCGATCTGTTCCAACAGCTTGCTCAGCCGACCCTCGATGGCACCCTCGGCGTCTTCGACCAGCAGCGCGTTGGTCGCTTCGAACTCCTGCCGCTCGTGGTCGCACTCGTCGTAGCTCCGCTGCAGCCGCGCTAGCCGCGCCTCCAGCTTGGCGGTGCGCCGCTCTAGGTGCACCGACCGCCCCTTGGCCTCGAGCACCGCCTCGTCCCGCGCCTCAAGTCTGGTGCACGTCGCGCCCAGTTCGTACTGTAGCAAGTCGAGCCGCGCGCCGTCCACGGCCCGCTCGCGCCGCACCACCTGCTCGACCACCGTTTTGTAGAGCATCGGCGCGCCGTAGTCGTCGAGGGTGTCGGGCGAGCGCAGGAGCGTGTCGAACGCGACGGAGATGCGACCAAGGAGGGGGCCGAAGGCTCTCGGAGCCAGCGCCGCGCATGCCTCAAGCGCCGCGAAGGAGGCGTTGGCCATCTTCCGAGCGGCCTCGGCACCCGCGTCGTTCTCGCCCGGGTGTTTTGCGGCCTTCTCACAGGCCTCGGCCAGCTCGAGTTCGCGCTCAAGGATGACCGACTGCGGCGCTGTGCCCGTCTTGCGCGCCTCGCCCAGACCGACGCCGGAGGCTGCGTCGCGCCGGCGGAGCGCGAGGTCGTACCCGGGCCGGTTCTGCTGAGTGGCCTTGAGCTGGACCTCACTCGCCACGTGCGACATGTAGCCCCGGCGCACGGCGGGCGAGAGCGGAATGCGCGGCTCGAACTGCAAGGCGATGCGGTCAAGCCGCTCCTCCGGACCCGAACGTGCGGCCCGCCATCCCACGGTGTTGCTTGTGTGAAGCAGCTTTGGCGGCGTCTTGACCCGGCTCGGCCCAGGCAGTCCAGGAGGGAGCACCTCGGTCAGGTTGCGCCGCGCCTTCAGTACGGGCACCGACACCGAGTGGAGCAGGGGCATTAGAGAGGTGCCAGCGCCCCGTCCGTCCCTGGCGTGAGCAGATCGTGTCGGCAAGCAGTAAAAACGTAACTGACGCTCGCGCCGAACGTTCGCGCCATTTTTTTGTGTGTGGGTCGGCGATCACCTTCGCGTCCGCTCCACGCCAGGTCCTCGCACGGCTAAGCTCTCAGACCTCGAACCGACTCGGCTAGAAGATGAAGGTCGTCGGCGCCGGAACTCCCTCGCTCTCCCGCGCGGCGGTTGTGCGCCTCCTCGCCGCCGCCGTCACTGTGCTTCCGGCTGGTTGCGCCGCCTTGGCCGGCGTTCCAGCCCAACTGATGCCTACCTCGGCGGACTACTCAAATCTGCAGCAGCTGTCTCCAGGGACCGTCGGGACGCTCGGCGCTGGCACCATCTCATCTCGATCGCGCCCGTCGACTGGGGTGGTGCTGCTCGAGGAGGTGCAGCAGAGCGGAAAGAAGGACGCCCCGACCATCTCCGCCGAGATCGTCCTCGACGGCGGGATCGCCGCCACAATATCGTTCGACTCGGAATACCCCCTCGTGCAGGGCATGTTCTACGACATTGAGAGTAAGTCCCGCGCCGGGGACGGAGCGTTCGTGCAGGTAGCGCCGCTGCCAGGGGGCAAGAACATCGCGGACGTGTCTGATGCATTTTTCACCAAGGCCGTGTGTCTCACGGAGGGCCGCTTTGGCGCGTACGGTGCCCCGACGGACATCCGCGTCTTGTCCTCGACCAAGGGCCCCGTCCGGCTCATTGAGTTTAAATTCGCTGCACTGAGCCCGGGCCAAACCGAGGTCCCTCGACACGCGCTGGTCGCTGCGGTGCAGCCCGAGGGGTCGAGCGACGTCGTGATGCTCGTCAGCGGCTCCACCGCAGCGCAGTGGAAGAAGGCGGAGCCGGCGTTGCGGCAGATGTTGACCACCTTTCGCGTAGCGCGCGTGCGTCCGACCAACATTCAGCGTAAGAAGGCGAGCGACTACAGGTTCGAAGAGCAGGGCGGGCTCAAGACCAAGATGGGCGATGTCAATGAGCTCTTCTGAGCGTTGTGTGCAGGGGCGGGTGGCGTGGGGCTGGTGAGCGTCTACGGGCGTGGAGGCCGGGGTGCTTGTGCTTGGTGCTTGGTGCGCGGTGCGCGCATGTGTACACAGTGCTCGTGTGCCGTCGTCACCTCTCTTTATATTCGTTTGGAGAGACAGCTGCAGCTGCGCGCTGCGCGCATGCGCTGTGCTGCTGTGCTGTGCGCGCCGCGTCTCTAGCTCTGGTGTGTGTGTGTGTGTGTGTGTGTGTGTTGTGTGTCGTGCGTCTCTCGTGTCGTCGTAGTGGTGCTGGTACATTGTGTTCTACCCTTACCCTTATCAGAGAACTCACGTCTCACGTTCACGTCCACACTCCACACAGCCTCACATTCACCAACATGTAGAGCTACAGTTACAGTGTCAACAAAGGTACTTAGGTCATGCGTCCACACACTATGTGTACGATGTACTCAAAGAGTTTTTTTTTTTTTTTTTTTTTTTTATAATAAAAAGGGGATAGAAATTGGGATAAAGCTCTAGAGCTACTAGACACAGACGACAGTATTCACGTCCCCTTAGTTTACGTAAATGTTCGAATTTCTTTTTATCCTATTAAATAAAAAACGAAAATAGCGCGAAAAGTCGCGTTTTCAGCGGCTCGCGCCAACAACGCGAACAGCGCCACATATCGATGGCATCTCAGCGAAGCACGGAGGACGAGCGCTCCCGGCTCAACAACCCCAGCGCCAACTGGTCCCTGGCCAACTTCGACTGGAAGTTCCTGACGCCGATCATATGGGCTCCTATCCTCCCTGGGATTCGGCACGTGCTCCGCTCCTACCCCAAGGCTCGGACGTACACCTTCGCAGGGGCAATTCTGGTAGCCAATTTCCACGGGTTCTGGCTCATCAACAACCCGGATCTCACCGACCTGGAGGATTAGCGCCGCGGGGCGTCGGTGCCGGCGGCGCGGAAGCCGGCTGCGCCGAAACCGGCTCTGTTTGTAGCAGCGGCGGCGGTGCTGGCGCTGGCAGCTCAGAAAGTTTCTGGGGCGCCAGCGCTGATGCGCCCGAGTCGGGAGTGGGCGTTAGCGACGGCGAGTGGGAGGAGGTGTCCGACGGCGAAGGGGCGCTTCTGTTCTCGCCGCTCCAAGCCAGCGCCGGTCGCCTACCGTCGCTGTCGGAGCTGTGCGCGAAGGTGGTTGCTGTGGACGAGCCGCTCCTCGCCTCGCTGGAACGTCACGGCGCCGGCGTGCTTCTGCTTCCCGGCGGTGGCGTCGCTCGGCCGTCCTCGGGCCCGCGCCCGCCGTCTTCCAGCCGAGGTCGCATCGGCAGCCCGCGGCTGGGGAGTCCGCGGCCGTCATCCGCGGTGTCTTCCGCCCCTAGCGCCTCGCCCCTCTCCGCGCGCCGCGCCGCCGCCGCCGCTCCGCCGCCCTCGCTCCTTGGCACGGGCGGCGGGGCGGGCGGCAGCCGAGGCGGCAGTGCGGGCGGCCTCGGCGGCGTGCCGGGCGGCACAGCGGCGGCGGCGGCGGCGGCGCGGCTGCTACTGTCCGCTCTCTCCGGCTCAGGCTCACTTTCTGACGCCCTGCTGCACGTCCTCCTGCGGCCGAGCCGGTGCCGCGCCCTAACCCTGGGCGGCTGCACACAGATCACCGACGCGGGGCTGGCCGCGCTCACCGGCGCCGCGTCCCCCTTCGGTATCGAATTATCCACCCACACACTCGGCCGGCCACTCTCGGCGGGCCGCCCACTGGCCCTGCGCTCTCTCGCTCTCGACGGGCTCAACATCTCCGACGCGGCGCTCGATTCTGTCCCGCTCGGCTGCCCGCGCCTCACTGCTCTGTCTCTCGTCTCGTGCCGCCGTCTGACCGACGCAGCCGTGGCCACCCTCCTCACTTCGCTCTCCTCGTCCCTGTCGATCATCGACCTTTCAAACTGCAAGAAGCTGGGCGACGCGTCGGCAACCAGCGCGCTTTGCTGCGGCAGGCTGACCAAGCTCGTGCTCGACTCGACGCGCGCCTCCGACGAGGCGCTTCAGGACGCGGCGGCGGTCGTGGCCGAGGCGGAGGCGGCGGCGGGGGCGGGCCGCGCCGGCCGCGGCTTAAGCGGCGGAGGGGATGCTGTATCCGGTGGTGGTGCGGAAGCGTCCTCAAGCGGATGCGAGCGGAGCGACGGCGGCGAGGCGAATTCGACGCGCGTCCGCCTGCCGCCGCTGCCCCGCCTCACGCGCCTCTCGCTCGCCCGCTGCCGCCTGCTCAGCGAGGACTCGCTCTGCGCCCTCTGCCTCGCGGCGCCAAACCTGCGCCACCTCACCCTCGACGACACCGCCGCCGCCGACGCGCTAGTCGACACCGCCGCCACCTCCCTCCCGCGCCTCCACGCCCTCTCCCTCGCCGGCTGCGCGCTCACCCCCGCAGCGCCGCCGCTGCTCCTCGTCGGTTGCCCGCAGCTTCGCGCTCTCGACTTTTCGCGCTGCGCCCGGCTGACGAAGCTGGAGTTTAGTCACTCGAACGACACGCTGCGCGAGCTACGGCTGTGCCACGTGCCGCATCTGACGCGCGAGGCTGTCGCGGCGGTGGGCGAGTCGTGCGGCGGGCTCCAGGCGCTCAGGTGCGGTCAATCAGGTTAGGGTTGACCCTTAACCCTATATATATATATGTATATATACATATGTATATATATATATACATATGGACAGATGCATAGACAGATACTACATATATGTTTATCGATATATCTAGATAACCATATACGTATATCTTGCCCGCTTCGCGCTCAGGTGCGAACGGTGGAGCCACAACTCGTAGGTACACCCCCCCCCCCACACACATAAATAGCGCGCCCCAATAAATTGGCGCGCCACTCAGGCGCTACAAATATGAATTGGGCCTAATTGCCGCTTTCTCTTTGCAGCTAGTAAGTTCGCCAACTAGCGATTTATAGTAGACGCGCCGCCACTACTCCCATGCCACTGCGCCACTCACTATCTTATACAACCACACACACATACACACACACACTCGATTAAGGGGTGGATTGGAGAAGGAGGCTACGGGACCCGCCAGCGCACCGAGCTCTACCCCACGCCGATCCAGCAACTCACGCTGCCAGTGTATTTTGTGAGTTCCTCATGACATACACTCACACTACACAAGCAGAGCACAGAGCTGAATTCCAGCGCAAGTCTTGCGGACGAACCCCTCGCCTGCTCGGTTTGTGCCGCGCAGCCTGGACGCATATATGTATATGTATGTATATATATATATATATATATATATATATATATATATATATATACATACACATATATATATATAT
>Ga0105054_10011905_pt1 | contig 10759 bp, 7 predicted proteins | sample BON02_FD_78091 | JGI IMG/M metagenome (GOLD analysis project Ga0105054, IMG submission 78091) | Freshwater microbial communities from Lake Bonney liftoff mats and glacier meltwater in Antarctica - BON-02 (megahit assembly) | ecosystem: Environmental > Aquatic > Freshwater > Ice > Glacier... | reverse complement strand
CCACCAGTTACCATTAGAACCACCTTGAGAGGGCGGAGGGCCATCCCAGTGCAGCGGGTCTTGACACGGTTCGCAATAGCTCCACCATAGCTTTACAATAGGATCTTCACTAATCTTCTGCATGTCGGCTTCAAAATGAGACCCGACGTACTCCCAATGAGAGAACATCAGATTGGTTTCTGCATGGAAATAAACAGTGAAGTTGCGCATGTTGGATTTGTACATTCGTTCCATCACTTGATCCCAAGCTAATCATTTAATTGTATGTATCAATTAAAACAAAATGGTATACTTACTATGGTCGTGTAGTTGAGTGTATTGATCCAACATTCCAGGTCTTAATCGGCACATTCCTCCGTGATACATAGCGGATTTTCTGGATTTACCGGCTATTTTAAATATTTTACGCAACCCATAATACACAACAATCGTCGATACAACGCCCAAGAAGAAGCCCCTCTCCAACATGGAAGGAAGTCTTATAGTTTTCGATATGAATTCATTTTTTTTTCTTTTTGAAACAGAAGATAATTAAAATTTAAACCCGCTCTTCATCGTCTCTTGAGATAAGTTCCCACCTCCTCTAGAAAGTCGTTCCAGTAGAATCCTTTCGCCTCCCTTCATTCAACCTTCACTCTCTGCTCAACGCCAGTGGCCATCACTTAACTCTTTGCTTGCTGTAATGCTGTGATCCCCGCATGGTCTACCCATTGCAGTGAATATTTATTTAGAATTCAAATCCACTTTTGAATCTGCCGCGGGCATGCTGTAATCACACACCATGAATTACATTCATTCATCTCTTTAACAGTTTTCCCAAATCAGGAACTAAGAACTCATAGTACAACGAGTACACACCTCTTCTCTCCAGCCTCTGCTAAAACAGCACGCGTCAGAGAGTCACACAAATAGAAACACTACAATTTAATTCTCTAACTTAGATTACTTTCACTTTTAGTTTTGACTTTGTCTAGCTATTTTCGAACCAAAAGAGACACGGTCATAACAGTGTTTAAAAATATTGAGATTGTAGCTGGTCCTCTCTTGCCATACTAAATGAATTTATTATTTAGTAGTTAGTACCTACCTCAATACAAGTATGGCGTACTCGGGAAGTACGGCTGAATAGTTGGAAAATAATCCATATGTTATTATTCATCGCGTTACACAGGAGAGCGAAAGGAATACTTGCCACCAGAACCTTGTAGTTCGGTTTGGTAAATATTTTGAAATTTGGATACACCCGATTATTTTGAAGACAACTATTCCAGAACATCTAATTTTCGAGACTGTTAATATAATTAATTACGAGGAACCATCATTTCAGAAATCCATCGTATCACTACTTTGGAAATATTCGGTATTTTGTGTTTGCAAACGGTACGACTTCTCATGTATAGAGTGAATACTATTCGATGACGTTGAGCAACCTCCTCCATCTGAAACATGTTATGGACATCTATTATAAATTTGGGGTTTTCCATATTTTTTCAGTACACAATCTACTTTTACTGTTTCTTCATAGAAAAACATATCGAGATTACGGCGTGCCTTTTCAGGAATGGCTTCATCAACAATTTTGAATCGATTGATCAGCGGTGAATCCGGTAGATGAGGTAAAATATCGTGCATTTCCTTTAGGTTGGTGCAGGATTTAAATACCTTTATTTTGTTGCCCATTTTCTCCAACCATACTGTTAAAAACCTGCTATACATGGATATATCCACTATTGGTTCGATTTCACATTGTGCAACCAAGTCCCCTTGTTTCAATTCATCATACCCGCAAGTCGCCTTTTGTTCAAGGAGTCTTAAAGCAAGTTGCTCTAATTGAGGAACCTTTGCCTGGTCTACTTTTGAAAATGCAGGATTTTCGCTGAACGGCCATGAGGATTCGATGGATCCTATGAGGAAATGTCTTGCCAGTCGCAACGAAGGGTGTTCTAAAAATACCACATAACTATCCACCACATCCACTTTACGAAATAGATTCGCATATAAGGCACTGTGGAATCCAGCAGGTACCATAACACCTGAATATTCAAATGATCTGGGATCGATCCGTTTCATAGGTTTGAAAAGGAAAGCTTTGAACACAGCTGCCATCTGTCTGGTGAGAGTCGTGTTATTCCATACCTTCCCTTGAAAAGCTTCAGGTGCTGGATATGGATTTACCAATTTCCGGTGGATGGTCTTATTCCGAAATAAGAACCCATTCATAACCAAAGTATGATTGAGATCAGATGCTGAGGAATAAGGAACGCCTATAATACCGATAGAAAACTTGCAGGTACTGAATGAAAACCCCGATACCGTGAGTGAATGGGGAATGGGATGACATCGAGGATCGATACCTGGACCGCCAATATGAGCATTCGGCATAACATGATGATATGAAATCGCCTTCTTTTTATCAACGAAGGTATTCCAAGGAGGGTCTCTGAAAAACATCTTGCTGTTCGTGGCGCATAAGCGGTTCTTTTTTCCACCGTAATTCACTCCTAATGTTCGAACACATCTTCCAAGCCACCAATCACCTCCGCCCACATGATAATGCCTCTCAATTGGAAAATGAGAAATCCACGTTCTGCATGGATGGGAAACATCCTCTATGGCCATACACAAACTAATTTTCCGGCCCCAAAGTAAATGCCTGCTCAACACAATACCACTGCCACCGCCAATCATTCCTTTCGGTAACGATGCGAACATCTTGGGTGTATAAGCAAGACCGTCTTTTATTTGAGTTTTCTTTGAATCACCGAATGTCGCCAGCGCCGAGCCTTCAGCGTGAATACATCTTCCATTGTACATGGCATCTTTCGAATCTACATTTTTCAAATAATTGGACAGTTTATCATGAAGTATATAGGTGTCAGTATCCATGACCACGAACCATTCATATTTAACATCCGGAGGATTTCTACATTGATGCAATAACATATTCATCACTTTATCACGAAGGAACAGATTCATTGCGGTAGTTTTACTCGAGGCCAGCATTGTTTTACCAGTACGCTTCGGAGCTGGAACGGTACTGGGGATAACATGGAGATCGATGTAGTTGCTGTTGGTGGTTAATTTGTCGACTTTGGAATAATTAAAGTCCGTGGTGCTGTTGGAAACATAACCATTAAGTGACAGGTTGGGAAACTGGAACTCCGAAGATTTGGCCACGATGTTAAACTCATCAGATCCTATATGGTCTTCCCGAAGGATGACCATATAACTGATAAATGGACCGCCGTGTTTGGACAGATAGTTTCTATTTGGATTGCCTAATCGATTAGTAGTATCATCTAAAACATTGGCAACCCCTGCTTGATCGTCATTGCCATCAGCTACTTTGCTACCAGCTACATTTGGTTCAAAAGTGTCAACTGCGTTATCAGAACCCGCAGCATTTGCAACTGTCGTTCGGTCGTTCGTTTCTATCGAAGTGGTGAACCAATCGATTGTATGAATAGAGCGTGATGGACGGATAGGATTGAATACAATAAGGATAATAATAAATACGGACGCAAGTATCAATGATATCCGTCCCTTCGCCATAGCCCTCTGAAGTAGCCAGTTGACGATATAATACCTGTATTACGATGGTACTAAAATAAAAAGTTGAGTTTGGTAAAATACCTGTATTACTATGGTACTAGCATGAAATGTGTAAATATAAAGTTGATTTTGTTTTGTGGTAGACGAATCATGTTTAGCGTCAGGTTGTTGTCATGTCGACCTAGTATAGGATTGAATCAAACACGCGGATTCGCAAAATATGAAATCATCAGAGGCAACGTGAGAGTAGGAACTTTTTTGAGACCTCGCCGAACAGGTCTGTTAGCTAGGAAAATGGGCATGCTCCCTGGTAGGTACTTTTTGTAGACAGGTTTCTAGATGTTCCTAACCTTTGATAGGATGGGATGCATATGGTAAAAGGTTTCCATTGACCGTTATCCAGTTGGAAAGCTGCCATGTTACCGATGTGAAGACGACAGAGAAACACGGTTATAACGGCATTCAAGTTGGAGTTGGCGAAATGATAAAAGAAAAGCACGTGAAAAAACCTCAGCGGGGCCACTGCGCAAAAGCAGGAGTTCCATTAAAACGGTGGTTCACGGAGTTTAGAGTTTCCCCTGAAGGACTCTTACCTATTGGAACAGAACTAAATGTGAATCATTTCGTACCTGGACAATATGTGGATGTTCAAGGAATAAGGTAAGCTGGTTTTTTAAATTCTGAATTCGTATTTGAATGTGTTTAGTATTGGTAAAGGGTTCCAAGGAGGTATGAAAAGATGGGGGTTCAAGGGTCAAGGGAAGAGTCATGGTGTGTCTAAAACGCATCGACATATAGGATCCACTGGTGCTTGTCAAGATCCAGGAAGAGTATGGAAAGGAAAGAAGATGCCCGGAAGAATGGGAACCGATAAAGTGACAGTTCAAAATTTATGGATATTCAAAGTAGATAATGCTCGCAGCCTTTTGTATATTCAAGGTCATATTCCCGGTAATAAAGGAGAGCTCGTGAAAATCACTGATTCTATTAAGAAGTGCGATACGTTACAAAATGGTGACCCGCTTTTTCTTCCTTTTCCTACCGAAACTGAAGAACCAACAGCTGACATCCTTTGCGCCCCATTACCGAAAGTTAATCCGTTAGAGTTTATCTCCACTTAAATCTTTTTAAATTAATATAATAATTGAATCCCCATAAAAGCTTTTTATCATTCCAAAATGAATTGAGAAAGGTTTTTGAAATTCACTGATAATTAATAAACACACATTGTCACCCAATCGTTCAAGAGGTATTTTTTTCATTGATCATTAAATTAAGGGAGCATTTCCACATATTCTTCTGCTCCTACTTGAACTCGCAGTCCTGCCTTTATGTTAATAGTTGTGCCTAGTGTTTTACCAGCTGCAGCCAGGAGTCCTTTAATATCTTTGGCCTTCGGTGCTAATGGAGAAGGCAAGCCCACGAATACTTGATTTATGAAAACACTCTCATTTGACAGCTTCTTCATCAGCTTGTCAACTTTTTTATCAACTCGTTTCTCTGCCACTTCGGGATCTATCTCTTTACCATCGGTTTGCAGCTCTTGTAGCAACCTTTCTTTCTCCAGCTCTTTCTCCTTGTTCTGAAACTCCTCCGGTATGCTCGACAAGAACATTGGTTGAGCTCCAACAGTATGCATTGCAAGAGCATTCGCAAGATCTTGAATTTCCTCCCGACGAGCAGACGCGTCGCCTACATCTAAAACGACAGCGGCCACTTGAGTTCCACATCCTACTCCTCTCACATTGTGAACATACGTTCCAATAACATCTCCACTCAGAGTAAATGCACGCTTCAATCGGAGACTCTCCCCCACAGTTGCTGTGCATCGGGTTAGCAATTCAGATATGGTTTCATTTCCAACTTTCAGGAGTCCCAATTCCAAAGGGTCAATGGTACGCAACGTCTGACCACCCAACTCAATAGCAGCTTTTCCTATCGAAGTTACTGCAGATTGAAAAACATCATTACGGGCCACGAAATCAGTTTCACTATTCACTTCAACCACAGATACGATTCCATCTGCGCAATGAAGTCCAACCAGCCCATCGTTGGCAGTACGATCGGATTTCTTGGCTGCAACTGCGACCCCACGCTTTCTTAGCCAGTCAACTGCAAGATCCATATCGCCGTTCACTTCAGCATCGGAGAGAGCCTGTTTGCAATTAGTTTCAAAAACACATTTCCAATTGGACATGACGTACCTTCTTACAATCCATCATAGGGGATCCTGTTTGATCTCGAAGCTGCTTCACCATGGAAGCGGTGACAGCACTGCGTGTTTGCAAATACTTCCCAGCCAAACAGCCGATTCTGAACGAGCGGTGAAGCATCATTATTAGGATTTTCAAGACCACACGTTGCTTCTCAACAATACATGTACCAGTCTGGTGATACAGTATTTCATTTTAAAAAGAAATGTGGCACTCGTTTTGCGTCCAGGCATTACAGAAATTAAATACAGATGCTCACGCACTTGATTACGCCACCACTATTATTAAAGCCAATCTGGTTCTCCCTTTGTTGCATCTCATACAGACCTGTACGGGACATCCTGTGGAAGAAAGTGCTTTGCTCCTACTGAACAAGATCCATCAATTAGCACTATTCCGACTGGAGCAGCATGGATGGAAGGCTCGCAAGAAGACTGGGTTCTCCGGGGCTCTTGAATTTCAAAATGAATTTGAAATATCTGATCACCCTTCAGCTCCTGGTCAAACATGGGAGCTTGATGTAGCACAGGAGTTGGGCATATTGATTCATCCTGGGTCCATTAATGATAAAATGACTTGGGTGATCACCGTGGTATATTCCAATTGTCAGTTCGACCCAGTGAAGCGACTTGACGAAATCAGTACTCTTCAAGTCAGTTCTCATGAAATTTCTTATAATCTCGATGAAACAAATAATAATGACCATGCCGTGCTAGATGTGGTACAAATGGACGATGATGAAAATTTTGTATTTGTGCGGGAATACATTCGAGGCGTGTGGTTTGGTTCCAATAGATCCGTTGGCGTGGTTTCAGAAATGGTGTTACCCCACAGTCGCTCCATTGAAAGCTGGTGCGAGTTAACTTTGGTAGGTATGGCCCTTTTAAAATTGAAGCAACAAGATGCATCTACCAAGACTCTTTTCATCAACAGTAACGGAGGTATGATACTTTCGTTTCTGCGTCAATATTACCCAGAACTCCAGTTTGAGGTGTTTGATGATTCAGAATTAGCCGGTGATTTGTCGACTCGATATTTTGGGATGAACTTGGGGCCTTCATTGGATCCTAACAGCTTTCATATAAAAGATCTCCCTTGTCTCGACAGATTTGATCTCATCATAGCACAAGAGCCTTTGGGAAATGTCGCCACGTTGTTGCAAACGTATTCTAAAGCACTCATTATTCGAACGATTAAAGGCCGACGTAGTGGCATATTTCAAGGGAGTGATCTGTGGATGAATACTTCATTCAACAAACCATTGCTTGTATCTGAGCTGGAACTGAGGCATTCATTCGAAAAAGGTCCAAGTCCATGCGTGGTAGCGTTGGGATTCGATGCGTCGTTGTTGAAGCCTCAGGTGTGGCATTCTTCGATGATTGGAGATGCGCTATATTTCAACCCAGTAACAATGGACGTTATTTCTGCTCAAAAGACGAAAGCAGTTCGCCAAGAAGGATTTTTGTCCATGACTCAAGTACAGCAACTTCGAGAGTTGTTCGGTGCTCCTGAAACCAAAGATGGGCTTGGTAAAGAAACAAGATCCCATGGTGACTCGTCTTGGAAGGTTTGGTTCTTGCACACTGATTCATGGCTCTCGCGCAAACTTCCCTGGCTGATGAGCAAAGTTTCAAAGTCCGTCCTTGACATCAATGCCCAAAACTGGCAACTTGAATCAGCAGATATCAACCTCCGAGTAGCAGAGTTCCATGAGCAACAAGGACCAAGCTCTGGCTTACCTGATCCCAAGCACTATGATATGGACTCATTGATCACCATCGACATCAATTTGAGCGATGAATTTGAGGGAGGTTCGTTTCAAACCCTTGAATCAGATGGACTCATGAAACAATATAGTTTCAATCCAGGAGATGCCTTATTGTTCGTGTCTTCTAAATACCATTGTGTTGCTCCAGTAACTGCTGGTATTCGGAATGTATTAGTGATGGAGTACTGGTCTGGGCCCTCTAGGGGGTGTCCTCACAGATGTGAATCTCTGGCAAAACGGTGTGTGCTGGATCAGAATTCCAGAAAATTTGAAAATCCTGATGATGAAACTCTAGCTGATCGTTTCAATGCGAGACTTCCATTTAGATTAGGGACTGCTGAATTTTGCCAAGATGAAGTCAAGTTGCTTTGGCAGCAAAACGATAATAGAGCCCAAGTGAAGTTTGCTAAAGAAAATGATCCAGCATTCGATGTATTTAGTGATGGGGACTCTTATTAGTTTGAATCGTGTGACAATACATTCTAAGTACATCATGTATCTAGTAATACTAAAAGTTAGAATTTTTCTTTTGGAATGTTTTTTAATCGAAGCTGTGCGTATCCAAGGTAGTCGAAATCGATTGGTGAATATTCCTTTTGAATCACCGCCCACAATCCCCATAAAAAGTGAGACCCTAAAGTGAATCTATCTATCCATCTGATACATTCTCTCATAAAGGCATCATTAAGCTCAGAATCAGCCTGCAATTTAGCACGGAGACTCAAGACATCTTCGGATACAATGTCAGGGGCGTATATATAAGAGTTCAAGAACTTCCGTTGACTAACCGGGGAAGGGTAATACTTTTCCAGGTTGAAATCAAATCCAGCATATTCACAAAAGTGATTAGCGATATCGAATCCGCGAAAATTGTATTTGCCGTATTCAAAGTCTATGATCTGGATTTTTTGAGTGTTTTCCATGTAAAGCAAATTCCCTGCCAACAAATCATTGTGGCAAAACACCGACTTGAAAAGAAACTTCATTGCTAGACGTTCCCCTTCATCGCTTGCTTTTTTTATAAAGGCTTTACCGAAGTGATTCCTTGCACTTGGTAAATGGTTTTCTAAATCGTCCAACACAACTTGCAAGCTCGGGAGATCAAGTTCTTCGAGAATTTTCTGCGCAACAGGATCAGATTGAAACTCCAACGAAAAAGCGATAGATTTGAATTTCTTGAAGAAATTCCACATAGAAGGCCTTTTGCTTCCCGGCATGTGAATATCGTGCATGGTAGCTAGCTCACTGGCAATAATCCCTTGATACTTGGTACTCCCCATTTCATCCGGGTTAATACCCACTGATACAACATATTCTTCTACACGACCATTTTTAAACGTCCCTAACAGTTTAGGCGCGAATCCTTTCTCTGATAACACATGGAATATGATACACTCGTCCTCACGCTTAATCAGCTTCTCTGTGTTCAATCCATACAAACGCACTAGAGCACCTGTACCATCAGCAAGAGACAACAAGTACAGCTGATTAGTCAAACCACCTTGAATGGTCTTCACATCGATATCCATCTCCTCATCCCATCCATCAACTAAATGACGAACTACATGTTTCATCCCAGCATCACGCTTCGATGCATCATTACCATCAACTCGGAAATCGAGATTCTTCGGTCGAGTGGACCATGCTCTCACTTTGTTACGAGTGATATAAAGTTGTCTCAAGAGTACGAAAGATGCACCAACAGCGAATACACCAGCACTGGCATCCATCGTTGTGTCTGTACTAGTTTATAATACCGGTACTACTTTTGAAAATTGACATATCAACTCATTTTGTGTTATAAAAGAGATGAAGTTCTTGGCGTTCCCTCGCGAAGAGAAGTTGCTGGTGGAACGACTTCGAGAGTGTCACGAGGAGCTTAAGGAGAGTGACCAGCTTGATCCAGATGAAGACAACTCCCAAACTGATGAACTTGCTGCCGAGTTACTCAAGCCATTGGTCCTTGAGAGCAAAAACAACACTGTTCGACAGTTGGCGGGTTGCTGCTTGTCCGATGTGTTGCGTATATATGCTCCTGATGCACCTTACTCGAATCTTCAGCTAAAACTCGTTTTTCAATTCCTGATTACCAGATTGAGAGGTCTTGTTCAGCCTGCAACTTCAGCAGTATTCAAAACCAGTTTTTACATCTTGGAAAAACTTGAAACAACTCGTTCTTGTTGTATTCTTGTAGATTTGAGGAATGACGACGACGATCCAGTGACAAGTGAAGAGCTAGTAATTGGATTCATCGAAGCCATGTTGGATGCCATGGTGCCTACTCGAGAACCTGCCGTAGAGGTATATGCGCTGCGTCTATTGACCGGATTACTGGATGAATTGGAAGGTCTGAGTCCAAGTATTATGGAGGCTCTTTTGACCCAACTGCTTCCGGAGCATGCAAAAGCTTCCCCAAAGGCATCGTTGCTGGTTGAGAAAGTGGTAAAGGCATTGTCAGAACGAATCAGAGAACCGCTTTCAATATTCATCCATGGAAAACTAACTGGGACTAAAATTCAACTGAGCGACGATGAAGACATGCAAGAATTGAAAAATGTCAAAGAAGAAACTGATTTGGAGGATCACATACAAGAACTTATTTTCCAATTGTTTAAAATTGAACCGTCGCTGCTCTTGTATATCCTCCCTCAGCTGGCACTGCAGTTGGAGATTGATGATATAGCCTTGAGGAAGTCCTATGTAGATCTAATTGGAAATATGTTCATGGAACTTTCTTCAGAATCGTTCATCGTCGAGAACAGAGGCCTGTGGAGTGGGTTCTTGCGCAGGATATTCGATGTGGACTCTTCGATTCGATTGAGTCTGGTTCAGTTTGCTGGATGCTATTTGAACAAACAAGTAAGCGAAAACTCAACATGGAGAATGAAATCGTTTGCACAACCGAATTTCTTCTCACATCACAGCAAGCCTGGGTCTACTATGGTCTCCTCTTCACCATGTTTCTTGCAACTGATTCTGGATGATAAGGACCCTGAAGTCAGAGAGGAAGCAGTTGAATTGACATGTGCGTATCTGGCTCAAGTGGATTCGCGTGATGAGCAAATTGTCTTGGCACTGACGCAACGAATATCCGATAAGAAGATCGACATCGCTAGAACTTCTGTTCAAGGTTTGCTAGAGTTGTATCAATCCTCACTTGGTACTAAACTTGAGTGGATACCAGAAGAGGTACTAAAGCAGTATTTACAGCAACGAAGCAACACTG
>Ga0105054_10011903_pt1 | contig 10759 bp, 9 predicted proteins | sample BON02_FD_78091 | JGI IMG/M metagenome (GOLD analysis project Ga0105054, IMG submission 78091) | Freshwater microbial communities from Lake Bonney liftoff mats and glacier meltwater in Antarctica - BON-02 (megahit assembly) | ecosystem: Environmental > Aquatic > Freshwater > Ice > Glacier... | reverse complement strand
TATATATTTTTTATAATTGCAAGAAATGTTGCAAATCCATCAGCAACATTTACAGTATTGTTATAACTTGATAATCGTATGTCAAAATGTATCCATTTATTTCTATATTCGTGGGGTATAAAGTTCATTAAGAATAAACTTGCCATAAACCCATCGCTATTTTTACATTCAAATCCATAATTTTTTACATCAGCAACATTAGACTTTATATATTCCATATATTCGAGCCATGCAGGTATTCTATAACTTCTCTCAGCATACATATTTCCATATTTTATAACACTATTAGCTAACATCTCATTTGTTGTAAAATGTGTAAAACTCGTATGGCAATTAATATTTTCAGACCAACCTGTTAATGTTGCAAAATCTAATATATAATCTGGTTTATATATTTTGCATGTATATGCGAGAGCATCAGCTAATATTAATCTTCCTTCGGCGTCTACATCAATTATTTCAACAGTTTGTCCATTATATGCTTTTATTATATCATTTGGTTTTGTTGAATTATTTGATATTATATTTTCAACAAGAGGGCATATACAAACAATTCTATTATCATAATTTGATTTTGATAAAGCATCTACTAATCCAATACAAATAGACGCGCCTTCTTTGTCCATATGCATATTATTCATATGATTAAAAACTTTAATAGAATATCCTCCAGTATCTATTGTAACACCTTTTCCAACAATAGATATGGTTTTTTTATAATTAGGTGGCTTATAATCTATTATTAAAAACCGAGGTTTGTTTTCAGAAAAACCACCTATTGCATATACAAGATTTAATCCTATTTTTTTAATCATTTTATCATCAAAAACTTTAATATCAATATATTTTCTATTTTTAAATATACTAATAGCATTTTTTGAAAACATAGCTGGTGTAAATATATTCGAAGGTTCATTTACTATATCCCTTGTTAAATTAGAAGAATCTATTATATTAATAAGTTCTTGTTTTTTTATATTTGATATTTGAGGAACATAAAATATAATATTTTTTTCAATATTTTTTTTTGTTTTATATTTGTCAAATGAATATATTCCTTGTGTTATTCTATATATAAATGCATTTATAAATATACCTTTTAAAGTACTTAAATCAAAAACTATATCTTCATTAATATTTTGTGATAGAATATCGCATTTATTTTTTATATTTGATGATTCCGTTATAATGTTTAGAATATTATTTATATATATATTTGCGTTTTTATTTTTTGACGATACAGTTATAACATTCTTATTTTCCAATTTATCAGTAAATTCTATCTTCATACTATTTTATATATATATTAGAATTATCTAAATTATATATTTTATCAGCTATACTAATTGCTGTTTTTTTGTGCGCGATTATAATCATAGTGCTATTTTGTGTTTTATAACATTCTCTAATAGCGTTTTGAACTAATTCTTCACACTCATGGTCTAATGCGGTTGTTGCTTCATCAAATATAATTATTTGCGGTTTTCTTATTAAAGCTCTTGCTATTGATATTCGTTGCCTTTGTCCCCCAGATAATGAACTTAATTCTGTTCCATCGATAATTGTTTGATATTTATTTGGTAATTTATATATAAACTCGTGTGCATTTGCTTGTTTTGCTGCTTCAATAATATCATTTTCACTAACATTATCAAGACCATATGCTATATTATTAGCAATTGTATCTGTAAATAATATAGTATCTTGTGAAACATATCCTATGCGTTTTTTTAACCATATATTATCATAATTTTGAATATCAACATTATCTATTAGAATATTACCATCATCGACTTCTAATATACCTATTAATAATTTAACAATTGTACTTTTTCCAGAACCAGACTTTCCAGTTATAGCAATTTTTTCACCATGTTTTATTTTTAAGTTAAAATTTTTTAATATAGGTTTATAAGAAGATGAATATTTAAATGTAATATTATTAAATGTTATATCTCCAACTATATCATTTTTAGGAATATAATATCCATTGTATTTTAAATTAGAATCTAATATTTTAATTATTCTATTATAAGGTTCGCGACATTTTACAAATTCGCTATTAAAATGAATTATTGATTTAATATTTTCATATAAACTTTTATTGTGCAATATAAAAGTCATAATATTATCAATATTATTAAAATATTTTGCTATAAATATAATTGAAATAGTTATAATTGTCGGTATATTAGAAATAATTAATAAGTTAGCACCATATAATAATGTTTCTTTATATTTATAATTCATAATTTTATTACAATGTATAATATATTTATTAGTAGATTCTTTCTCTGTCGCATAAGTCTTAATAAGTGAAATATGAGATATTGTTTCCAATGTATATTTATTTAATTCATTATTTGTTTTTTCATATCCTATCATAATTTTTTTATATATTTCATCGTAAAAATGAGAAAATATAAAGTTAATTGGTATTAATATACATGATAATATTGTTAAGTTTAATGATATTTTTGAAAGTAGCCATAATGTAGCAATAATGTGCATATAAGATCTTGAAATTATATTAATATTTAAAGAAATAATATCAGATACTATTCTAACATCATTTGTAACATATTCAAGTAATGTGTTAATTTGTGCAGTTTCGTAAAACTTAATATTTTGATTTATAATTTTATTAAAAACCTTTTTTCGTATTCTATCATTAATACATTTTTGAGAATATGCAAAAAACCCACCTCTTAATGCCATAGCAATCATAGATATTATGTTTGTATATAGTAATAATTTCAATCTATCTTTTGAAAAGTCCCCTTGCATAACTTTAAATATATGTTCATTTGAATAAACGCTATAATAAGAACCTGTGCAACCACATATTAATCCAGATATGCAATACTTTATATCATCTTCGCACAATGATACATATCTTTTTACTATAGACATTTTTGAATAAATATATATATATTAGGTTTATATATTATGTATTAAAAATAATTTTTTATTTATCTATGTAAAATGGCGATTTATTTATTACTTTATTAGGGCGATATGTTGATATAAACATATCAGTTGGTGAATATACATTAAATATATTTTCAATAATATATTCAAATAATTCTTTTTTATTATTTATAAAATTAGATTTTGACTTTGGTGAAGATGACGCCATATCATATTTACTTGCCAATACTTTTCTTTTTATCATCAATAATTGCATGATTTTATTTAATTCTTCAATCATATCTTCTGTTGGTTCTGCTGAACCTTTACTATCTGATCCTATTTCTTCGTTTAAAAATACAGGCACACTTGTTGCATAATCAGAACTTAATTGGATAATGCTTCTTTTTGATTTAATAATATTAGAATATCCATAGTCATAAATCATAATATTATATCCACACGCCTTAAGATAATAATCTTTTTTATTGAATATATAATGATAATATCCTTTTTCATTATTATAGTTCCATAGAAAGTTACCTCCATGGCAATCATTGTGAATATGATTTAAATAATTATGAAATGTTCCAATAGAAATAAAGGTTTGAAATAATATGTTAAATAAAATGTTTTTATCATTCATAATAATATGATTATTCAATAAGGTTGTTAAATCACCATTTGCGATTTCATTAACACATATTAATGTTTCCTTTTTTGGATAATCTTTTCGCTCACATAAACAAGATTTATACATTATTGGAAAATGTTTAGATATCTTATTAATAATAATATCATTGGTTATATGATCCATCAATGATACCTCATAATTATTTTGAGTATTATTTTCCATAATCTTTGTTGCAATTGGGAAAGAGCCAAAAGAATTAATAATTGAAGTTCTATATATTTTACCATTATAACCATCGCTTCCAATTATTTTCTCCAAGTTTATAATGTTTTTTATAGTAAATCCTTTATTAGTCCCAAACATTTTTTCTTCCAAACAATCATTCGACGAAATATTAATTAATTTATTTTTAATATAATTTAGATAAGAAACTCTATTATCTAATGTATATCTATTAACAATTAAATTACTTTTTAAAAACTTTTGTATTTTTCCCACATTTAACTCTTTATATATTTCTTTTGCAAAAATAGCATTGTATGGGCTTTTACTTTTAGATTTTTTTTGCATTGATATACTCATTTTTATGGAACCTCTAAAATAATTAATATAATTTAAAAAAAACATCTATTTCTTTTAACTATTTCTTCGGGTTTGGGTATTAAATTGTTATTATCTATATCTACGTCTTGTGGTATGTTTTCGCGTAAAAGACTTTTGTACATTATTTTTTCAACCTCTTCATTCATATATTCGTCTGACATAATAAACGTATTTTCAATACTACTATTATTGTCATTTTCTATATTACCATAAACCATTGGAACATGTTCATTAAAATAATTTACATTCATATTATCATAGCCTTTATAAGGATGTAATACAATTTTATCTTCTGATACGACACCTATTATTCGCAATAATAGAATATTAATATCGTCTCCATTTATAATAGCAATAATTTTAACATGCTTTCCTTGAAATTTGCCAGCTCTATATAATATAACGTCTATATCAAACATATAATTTTCGTCATATTGTGAATGTGTTTTATATCTAATCATAATATCATGAACTATTTGTATTTTTTGATTAACATCTTCGCCAGGCAAATTCATAATATTACTATTATTAATTTTATCATAAACAAACTTGTATATTTTATTATATTTTGTAATTAAAATTTTAATTGTAATATCGTCTTTTATTGTTTTTGGTATTACCCAGTCGTTCCAAATATTACCATCGACTGCTATTATCAATTCTTCACAATTGCTTTTAAATATTTCTTTTAATTTTTCATTATATGTTTTATTATCAAATTCGTAATAATAAACATTAACAGCTTCTTTTTTTACTTTTACGTCATAAGGAATACTTGAATTAATAACATGTCTATTCCATGGTAATACACCCTCATTTTCATATTGAATACGTGTATTTGATGCTATATATTTAGCTGGGTTATCATATACTAAACCACCTATATTATTCATACCAAACCCTTCAACGTTATTAAACTTTTCTAATTCTAAATATCGTTTTATAACAATAAAAAACATAATAAATAGTATTATGATAGAAATTAGATTATATATATTTATAACAAAATTACCTATCATATTTTTATAATCTTCTATAATCTAATAAGGAAATTATTGTGTTTAAATTATTATTTTCTCTTTCTGAAAAATCATTTTCAAAAACATAATCGTTTTTTAATCTTTTATTTGTTTCAAAATCTATCGGGGTAGAACAACAATTAAGGTCTGTTGTATCTTTGCAATCATAACACAATGGACTATTTAAATCCTTATCTTTATATTTTTTAAAACCCATTCTTTTTACACCAACGGGTAGCTCACATAAACCGTTGATACAACCACCTCGTGCATTCACATATTTAGTATTTTTTTTATAATAAGGACATTCTTCGTTAGCGTGGCATTTTTTATCCCATACACTATAATATTTTTTAGGAAGCCCATTTATTTTATATATTGAGTCGCATTCATATTTATTTATTACATTACTATCGCCGAAACATCCATAACCTTTGACATTATTTCCGTCTTTATCTTTATTATAATAATCGTGCGGTATATCTAATCTCGTAATAAAGTTTTCAACAGTTCTCAATATGTCATAGTTCATAATAGGGAGCAATGTTAGGTCGTCATTCAAAAAAATATCATAAATATTATTATCTTCAATTTTACTAAAATAAAATTTTGTAGTATTATATCTTTCAATTATAAATGGATAAAACGCTTTAATTCTATTAATATCAACATCTTTTAGCCCATTAATATAATATTTTAATTTTTTGATATAATCCATATAATCACTATTTATGACAATATATGTGAATAGATAATCAAATTGTTTATGGGTTTTTTTTAGATCTTCCGGAAGTATTTTTTTCAATATTACATTTTTTATATCTTGTCTATACCCTTTAATCATCGCTTGAATAAATAAATAATCACTTAAATATACATAACCAATAACCTTATCTCTAAAGTCCCATATACAGTCATTTTCTTTTAATTTTAAAAGACTTAAACATACAAAAATACCATCTTTGTATTTCTCGGTGTTTTGATTATTTCTAAAAACATATTTATTTATGTAAGGATCAATATATAGAACAATATCTTTATTTTCTATACCTATTATTTTATTATTTATAGTATTCGTATTCTTAACATCATCTATTATTTCAACGAGTTTTGCCGAACTAACCTCATAAGATTGTTTTACATTCATTGAATTATCTATAATCATAATACTATTGTTCGCATATTTCTCATACTTGTTAGTTATTAAAAATATAATAGTAAAATACAATATAATAATTAAAAGTATCGCGAAAGATACTAATATTATATTCATTTTTTTCTTTCCTTATTAAAATAATAGATAAAGAATGCTTTCGCGAAAAGTTATAACACTTGTAATATATTTATTAATCATTTCTTTAGTATTTGCAATTCAACCATATATTATTTTCGCAAAAGACGGAACTATAAAAAGGTTTGATGTCTATAATGACGAAGAAACAACGGTTATTCCATTTTTTCTAATTTTACCAATATTCGCTATATTAGCATATCTTATTGTTTTAGTTTTAGAGGTAATAAATACATAAAAACAGTTATCATATAATATACATAATGGATCTAAAAGATACGGAAATAATAGAAAGTCTATGTGGTAATAATGATATATATATAAATATATTGTTATGGTTAAAAAACTTTGATTATAATAATAAAATATCTATAAATAGTTGCATTATAATCGCTGGTTCTACGTGTATAGGTAAAACTTATTCTATTAATAAAATATGAGAGCATTTAAATAGTGAGATAATTTCAATAGATAATAGCAATTGCTATTCTTCGTATCAATTAAATGATATAATATATAAATCAACTACTTCATCGTTGATTCAAGTTCTTACAAATAACATCAGAAACAAAATAATAATTATAGATAATTTTGATTGTATGTTTATGGCTGATAAAACTATAAATATAACATTATTAAAAATATTAACAGATAAAAAATATAAAAATATACCAATATTATGTATTACAAATAATGATATAATAAAGAAAATCGGTGAAATTAAAAAAGTTTGTAAAATTTATAATTTGCTAATACCGCTAAAAAAAGATATAAATAATATACTTTTAAAAAAGGGTCATACTTCCAAAGCTATAAGTGTATTATACGATAAGTCAAATGGAAACTTAGAAAAGTTGTTTGATGACGCTTGTAAAACGAGAGACGAAATTATATATTCAGATATTATCGAAGATAATAGTGACACAAACATATTATATGATAATAATTTTGATAGAAAGAGAATACACCGTATAATATGTAAAGATATATGGATGATCCCGCTTAAGTTTCACGAAAACCTTATATCTGATTTAAATAAACGCAAAATAACGCTTTCTCAAAAAAACGAGTTTTATAAAAAGTTTATTGAAATTATTTGCCTTTATGATTATTATACATTTAATAATAATACTGAAATATGTATAGGTTTATTAACATCGTGTGTTTTTTATCTATCTCTTTTTAAATATAAAAAGAACTCTGTATCAAATATAGGGAACTTTACGAAGATATTAAGTTATCTATCTTTACAAAAAAAAAATATAAAATATGCTTATAATTCGTGTAATTTCCCATTATATCAAATTTCAAACTATCATATTAATTTATGTAATAGAAAATTTATATGCTTTAATTAGATAATTAAATAAAAATGGGAGATATAGGGTCCTATAATAATAACGGAGGCGGTATGTTTGATAGCGTTTCGGATATTGGTAATTCAGTTTCAAATATCAATGTTATGAGTAGAGGCAGTCAAGCTTTAAATGAAAGTACAAAAGTTGTTTCTAGTGCCGTAAGTAATGTTTCTGTTGCGAATACAAGGGATGCTTTTATGAACTCTATGAATGATAACTCAAGTTCATTATATTTAATAATTATTTTATTAATTATATCTGTAATAATCTGCTATATTATATATTATATATTATATGATAACGTATTATATCAAAAAAGAATAGTAATTCAAGGAACAGAGGTTCCTATTTTAGGTAATGAATTAACAACATTTGCATTTAGTAATACACTTGAAGGAGGAAATGGAAATAGACGCTCGTATTGTTTCTGGATATATATATTTGATATGGATGTCGGTAGTGGTGATTATAGACATATAGCACATGTAAGTAGTGAAAAGAGTAACTCGTTAAATATAAAAAATGCATCCCCTTATATTATTCTTGATTCTAAATCAAATAAAATTCATGTAAGATTTGCACACGAAGCTGACGAGTTTGATAAATACGATACGGCTTTTAATAATACTAACTTTGATAAATTTCATAATAGTGGGGGTAATGTATGTGGATTTACCGTAAATTACATACCTATACAAAGATGGGTTCATGTAGCGTTCGTTTTAAATGATGTTGGTAATGGTTCAGTAGCCGTATATTTAGACGGACATTATACTGATAATCCCGTGGAAAAAGGTTCAGCATTTAATATACACAAGTTACTATTAAATCATTCTGGTAAATTACATGTTGGTGGTGACAGTAAGATTTTAAATGGATTTTCGGGATTATTAAGTAAATTTACAATGTTCAATCATGACTTAAATAGCAATGATATATTTAAAGAATATAACGCTGGTCCATTAAATGGTTTAATGGCAACATTAGGGATTGCTTCTTATGGATTAAGAACCCCTGTCTATAAATTAGAATCTTCTGAAGTAGTTGTATAGTTTATAATAAATATACAAAAAAATATTATTTTTATTTCCATATTTTAAATAGATAGGTGAAAAATAAAATGGCTTATAACCCTTTGCCTCAAATTATTATTGCTTTAATAATTTTATTATTAATGGGATATTTTGCTTATAATGTATATATAATGGAATTTAATACTATGATAAGAGGTTTTAAAGATATTAGAATTCAAACGGATATTTTAAATGGCGTACTAGATTTAGGTATATCTGGAGAACAAAAGTACAATACAGTAAATCCGGCACACTTAAAATATAAGAATATAAATGCTTCTACAAATCAACAAGGTGGTGCTGAATATAGTTATAACTTCTGGCTATATGTTGATAAGCAAAAAATAGCAACTAATAATGAAGAAAAGAAAGATATTGTACTTTTTTTCAAAGGAGAAAAAGAGCTTTATTACAATCAAAATGCAAATTACAACTGTTCATCAAAGAACATAGGGCAAGATATTGTTGTAACTAAAAATCCTCTCATTAGAATAAACTTTGATGCATCAAAACTTGCCGTAGATTACAATAATATTTATTCAGTAGATTCATTTCAGCATAGATCACGATATGATAAATGCAATCTTTTTTCAAACGCATCATCATGGAATGAAAAAAATAGCAATATGCTTGGTGTATACGATATTAACTTTAATCGCAAATGGTATATGGTAACAGTTGTTATGAAAGAGATTGCTGAAATAAACAATGTTCTTTCTAATAATCGCGCTGAATGTTCAATATTTATTAACGGATATACAGTTTTTAATAGTAAAGTAGAGACAAAATATAACGGAGATATTTATTCGGCTACATCTAAAAATAACAAATCACCATTTTATATTAATCCATCTTTTAGAAATAATAAATCCATCAAAGAAGAAAGACGCGAGGAATTTTTCAACACCAGTAATATTGATTCGGAAGGTTTAAAAATTGGAGATGTAAAATATTTTAATTATGCAATTAACGAAGATATGATTGCTGGTTTAATGTCGGCTGGATTAAGTAAAAAAGTACATGAACCAGTTGTCGTAGTGAAAGAAGACGAATATAGAATGGTTACACTTGACGATTTTCAAAGTAGCGACATTAAAGAACTTTAAATATATATATATATATAAATGCCACCAAGAATATCATTGGTTGAATTATATAATTTAAAAGAAAAAAAAGATTATGTAAAGTTTATAACATTTGATTATATTATAGCAAGTTGTCATAAAAAAATCAAGAATAGTGCTTCTATCGGTGGTATGAATATATTTTATGAAATACCATTTTATATATACGGAAAACCACTTTATAAAATGAAAGATTGTGTAGAATATATTTTAGAATCTTTAAAAAAAACGGACTATATGTTCAAAGATTACAAGAGCCAAATACAAATATGATATATATATCTTGGAACCCAAGCGAAATACCTTCAAAAAAATGTTTAAAATAAATGTAAATATTATAATGAAAATAGAAAAATATATATATTTAATACACATAATAATTCCAATATTTCTTGCTTGTATTGTCAATTTATATATTTTTAAAAATGACCTATATAAAAATAATGATAAACGTAATATATATTTACCACAAGGTTATATTATAGGAATTATATGGACAATAATATTAGGACTTTTAGGATATGTACATTATTTAACATATGAAAAAAGTTTTTTATCTAGAATTATTGTTTTTATAATAATATATTGTTTATTATATCCTTTATTAACATCGAAATTGAATAATGGCGAATCTATTAAATATAATTTATTAGGTTTATTATTGGCATTTATATTATTTATTTTAATAATTTTAAAATATGATCAAAAAAATATGATATTTATTTATGTATTACCATTCTTATTTTG
>Ga0105054_10011902_pt1 | contig 10759 bp, 7 predicted proteins | sample BON02_FD_78091 | JGI IMG/M metagenome (GOLD analysis project Ga0105054, IMG submission 78091) | Freshwater microbial communities from Lake Bonney liftoff mats and glacier meltwater in Antarctica - BON-02 (megahit assembly) | ecosystem: Environmental > Aquatic > Freshwater > Ice > Glacier... | reverse complement strand
GTTCGCTCTGATCCTGAAAATAGGCGTGAAACCGAGCTCCGGACTGCCCCTCGGGATAGGCACGGACGATCCGACGGAAAGTCGCCGCCGTTCCCGCCGTGCCTCCGGCGATGGCGTCATAGAAATAGCTGTGCAGGCTCGGACTCAGAATGAGCGGGTCCGGATCGGCCACATCATCGAGCGCAATCGCGCGGGTTTCGTAGCGCGGTTTTGCCTGCTGCGGGCGCACCCGGCGGCGGGGGTTGATCTCTGCCACCGCGGCGCCCGGATTGATCCGGCGGGCAAGCTCAAAGGCCATCGGGCGGTCAGCAATCCGCGACGCCAACGTGGCGTTCAACTCAACCCGTGCATGCGCCTTGCTGGCGACAAGCACCTTTGCCTTCTTGGCCTCGGCAACCTTCGGAATGCGGACCGCAACATCTGCGGCGCGCCGGATAACCAGTTGAACGTCACTTTCAGGGGACTGAACCGCGTGAAGCAGAATATCGCGTTCGGAAAGGGTCAGTCCGACCGAGACCACCACCCGATCGTGGTCCTGCTCTTCCACCTCGGTGAAATCGAACCGCTTCTCGATGCCGCCCGAAGGTCCGGCGCGAAACCGGATGAAGACAGCGATCTCGTGATCCAGTTCTGCTGCACCATTGGCACGGGGGCCGAGTTCGGGCGCCGGGAACCGCGCAAGCCCGATCCGCAGGCGCCAACCGCCTTCCTGCGACGCCGCTACCGCGATGTCATAGCGACCGCCCTGCTCGTGAATTCGGTAGCGCGGCAGATAGAATTTGCTGTTCCGGTCCTGGGGGGCCTCAAACAACGTGACGTCGCTGGGCGTGGACTCCTCGGAAACCGGCAGGCTCGCCTGATCCCGCAGATATCCTGCTTCGCCCGATGCGGCATCCAGGGTCAGCACCGGCCGGAGTTCGGCCAGGCTCGCCGCCAGAACAGGATTGGACAATGCGGTCAGATGGGCGCGATTGCGCAGATTCGTGGCCAGAACCGGGGCCAGAACCGGGGCCAGAACCGGGGCCACCGAAACCTGCGGGCGCACAGCCACCGGCGTGACCCGGCGGCCCGGCTCTCGTACCCGTACGCTCGGGGTTTCGGTCACGCGCTCCCGGGCCGTCGGCGTGGTCACATTCATGAAGACCGGACGGACCCTGTTGTTCGCCAGGGCACGGGTAAGATTGAGATTGTTGAAGTTTCTTGTTGGCATTCGTTCCCCACGCACTCGAACCAAACTCGGTCACCACTGGAATTCCCGAGATTTTCCCCCGACTTTGAATCGATTGACGATCCAATACTTATGCAAACAACATATAACTTCGAATATTTAACTACCGGGGTCCATTCTATGTCTTTGTTGTGTCAACTCTGTGTTATAGAGTCACGTTTATTTACTTATGATTGTATATATTGCCCGATTGATGACACAGAAATGGCAAGTCCTCGCGCGGGGCGAGAACCCGAGCGAGCGGTAAAGCAGGCGAACCATATCGAAAGACAAAACAGGACAAACGCATCGGCGGAGCGCGTTACATGACAGCCAAACAAGACAGGATTGGCACCAGGGGTCACGTTCAAGCGATGCCCGAGTTGCCGTCGCCAATCAGTGCTCGGAAGGGCCACCACACGACGACCCGCAAGACCGCTTAGTGGCGGCGGTCAAGCACCTTGCGACCGTCCACGAAGCAGCACACAAGCCGGGGCATCCGGGGATCCGACGCATCTACGAGCAGAATGTCGGCGCGCCGACCGGATTCCAGAACGCCGCGATCCGCCAGACCTGCTGCCTCGGCTGGATTGGTCGACACCAGACGCCAGGTCTCTGCGAGAGGCAAACCGTGTTCGGTCGAAAGCTTGAACGGTGCAAGCATTGTCGCCGGGTAGTAGTAATCCGACGTCAGCACAGAACACAGACCATCGAGAACCGCCCGGGTCGCATCCAAGGCCCCATTGTGACTACCGCCTCGCAAAACATTAGGCGCACCCAGAATTGTGTGCTCACCGGCATCACGTGCCGCCCGGGCCGTGGCTTCGGTCATGGGAAACTCCGACACAAGGGCTCCCAGTCCCCGAAACACGGCGCGCGCTGCGGGCGAGGCTTCATCATGCGCGAAAAGAATTGCGTCCGCAGCGCGGACTTTTTCCGCCGCTCTCTGGATTGCATCTGGCACCGCATCACGCCGGGCCCATATCTCGGCGAGCTGCGCATTGTAATCTTCCAGCGCCAGTCCGGCGCGGGCTGCCATACCGCCGAGTTTGCGCACCTGCGCCGATGCGCCCTGCATGACCGGGGAGGTATGGTCGTTGAGCGCAAAGATGGGATCGGGCTCATCCTCGAGCCAGCTGGCGACCTCATCCAGAATATCGATCGCAAAGGTTTCCCAGCGGATATGTAACTTCGTATCGCATGCCAAGCCGGGACGCAGTGTGCGCAGGTTTTCCAGAAAGCACCGCGCAGATTCGACACTCCTCAAACCCGGCTCCCAAGACACCGTGAGCCCGTGATAAGCGGTTGTTATGCCGTTGCCGATCAACTGATTGTCAGTTTCGCGAAGCGCGACATCCAACGGGAAGGAAACTTTCGGACGCGGCTGAATTTGCCGTTCAAAAGAATCGCCATGGAGGTCGACGATTCCCGGCAGCACCAGCAAATCATGCGCATTGATGACAGCACCCCCGCTCGCGTCATCGCCAAGTATGATTCCGTCCTCGAACATCAGAGGGCCGGTCCGCATTCCGTCGCGTCCCAGAACGCGACCTCCATCCAATTGCCATTTCATTTAAATAATTCCGTAATAAAAGTATAACAATCTATTATTTGTAATATTTCAGAAACAAAAACGAATGATGTTCTGAAACAAACAACGAATATTTATCCTATACCGAATATATAATAATTTCCGAGAAATCAATAAAGGAGTGAAGTATGTTCAGAGCAATTGCCGTCGCCGCAGCGCTTGTGGTTTCTGCACCCGCCCATGCCGACACGGTCCGGTTCGCCGTGACCGACATCGAAGGCCTAGAAGCTCTCCAGCAGGAGTTCGGCGCCTTCGAGGAAGCGCTCGAGAAATCTTCCGGTCTCGAGATCGAGTTGTTCCCGGTAAGTTCGCGGACCGCCGCCGTCGAGGCGATGAACGCGGGCAAGGTGGAGCTCGTGCTGACGGGCCCCGCCGAATATGTGGTGCTCAAGGAGCTTGCTGATCCGACCATTATCGTGGGTTGGCAGCGACCCAACTACTTTGCGCAGATCGTGACCCTGACGAATGGCCCGATCGACAATGTCTCCGACCTCAAGGGCAAGACCGTGACCTTCGGCTCCGTCGGATCAACCTCACAGCACCTGGGGCCAGCTCAGGTCCTCGCCGATTTCGGACTGTCCTACAACAACGACTACAAGGTGCAGATCATTTCCCGCAATGTGGCTGTTGAGGCAATGATCCGCGGCGATGTTCATGCAATCGGGATGAACGAAGGCCATCTTCGCAGCATACGCGGGGCCTTTCCCGAGGTGGCGTTCAGTGTTGTCGCTCGCGGCCGGGATCTGCCGAACGACATTCTGGTCGCACGCAAGGACGCCGACCCGGCCATGGTCGCAAAGATCCGCGATGCCTTCCTGAAAGACGGCAAGGCCCTGATGTCGTCCGTGATCAAGGGAGAAGACAACAAGAAGTACGAAGGCGGCTTCTTCCTGACATCCATTCAGGACAGGAACTATGACTACGTCCGGTCAATGTACAATACCATCGGTGTGTCGATGAACTCCTTCGTGGGCAATTGACCCCAGATGTTGCAGACGACGAACAACGTCGCCGACAGGTTCGAGGGGCGTGCTTTCGGGCGCGTCCCTCAGACCCTTCTGCGTCCCGCCGAAAACATGATAAATTCGGCGCCCGGGTCTGCGATGATCCGGGTCGAGAGTGTCGACAAGGCATATGACGGGCGCAACTTCATTCTGAAAGGCATCTCCCTCAATATCCCACACGGCGAACGAGTGGCGCTGATTGGCGCTAACGGTTCAGGCAAGACCACGTTGCTGAAGTCGCTCATCGGACTACACGCGATCTCGGGCGGCGTGATCGAAACTCTGGGAGAACGTTTCTCATCGCGTCCGAGTCCGGAACAATTGCGGCGACTGCGGCGCGGCACGGGTTTCGTGTTTCAGCGCCATTGTCTGGTCCGCCGCCGAACAGTGTTGTCCAATGTTGTGCACGGAATGCTGGGGGCTCCGGGCAGCTGGCGCGGTTTCTGCCAGACCACCGCGCAGGAGGACTGGCGACAGCGCGCCATGGAAGCCCTCGATGAGGTCAACCTAAAGCACAAGGCGCTGGAACGCGCAGATGCTCTATCGGGCGGCCAACAGCAGCGCGTCGCCATCGCACGCGCCCTGATTCGCCGGCCAAAACTGCTAATCGCTGACGAACCCTCGGCAAGTCTTGATCCGGCTTCGGGACGCGATGTGATGGAATTATTTTCGTCCCTGTGCCGCCAGCATGGCATCACACTTGTGTATACCTCTCACGACATGGAACACGCGGCGGAGTTTTCCGACCGGGTCGTCGCCCTGAAGGATGGCAAAATCCATTTTGACCGCTCCTCTGCCGATGTCAGCGTGCAGATGCTTGGCAAGCTCTTCGCATGAGCGGCATTTTCTAGATGCCGGCACGTATGCGCGGCACCTCGCCGGGTGCCTTTATCGTCTGGGTTCTTGTTCTGACCGCCATCGTCGTTTCACTCGATGACGTTGCCCCGTCATTCGGTCAGCTGATCGAAGGCGTACCGAGCATGGCATCTCTTGTGGACCGGATGATTCCGCCCAACACCGAAAGTGGTTTCCTGACACGGGTCTTCTGGCAGATCATCGAGACATTCCAGATCGCACTGGTCGGATCGGCAATCGGGATCGCGTTGAGCCTTCCCATCGCCTGGCTGGCCTCGCGCGGCATCTCCCCACTCGGGAGGCTTTCGTTTCTTGCCAAGGCCCTGATTTCATTTCTCCGCACGGTTCCCGACCTGGTCTGGGCCTTGCTGTTTGTTTCAGCAGTTGGACTGGGAGCCGTTGCGGGGACCCTGACCATCATTGTCGACACCATCGGTTTCTGCGGCCGATTCTTTGCCGAAGCGATGGAAGATTCCGAAGAGGACCCACGTCAGGCGCTGGGAGCCATCGGTGCGAACCGCGTGTCGGTCCTGATCGGGGCCATCATTCCAGATGCCGCGCCATCAATGATCAATTCGTCTCTGTTCGCCCTCGAAAAGGCTGTTCGTTCGTCTGTGGTGCTGGGGCTTGTGGGCGCTGGCGGCATCGGACAGGAGCTGAAGGTCGCCTTTGACCTGTTTCAGTACCCCAGCGCCATGACAATCATCCTGGTCATTTTCGCCATTGTCCTCTTCATGGAGTTCGTCACCGACATACTTCGGCGCAAGGTCAGCTGACATCGCCGCCCCGCCCTGTCGGCAGCAGACCGGAAACAGCCCTAAGCCTGCCCGTCCGGGCTTTTGGCGCGGCCATCTTCGAGCACGACGGTCCGGTCAGCGATGTGGAAGTACCGGTCGTCATGACTGACGACAACGAGGGTTCGTCCCTCCGACTTCCAGCGCGGCAGGAACACCTCGTAAAACGCCTTGCGGAACTCCGGATCCTGATCGGCGGCCAGTTCATCCAGCACGAGAATCGGGCGATCCTCCAGCAGAGCAACGGCAAGCGCGAGACGCTTGCGCTGACCGGTTGAAAGGTTGGTGTTGGTGATCATCCCGTCGACGTATTGGGTCTTGTTGGCGATCCCGAGCTCGGCGAACAGATCGTTTACATCTGCTTCGGGTATATCCCCCATGCCGTACAGGCGATCAAACAGATGGAAGTCACTGAAGACGGCTGAAAACAACGACCGGTAGGCCATCACGTTATGTGCATTTACGGGCACACCGTCCCAAAGCAGGCTTCCGGCATGGGGCTCGTAAAGCCGTGTCAGAGCCTTCATCATCGTCGACTTGCCGCTGCCATTGCCACCGACGATGAACAGGGTTTCACCTTTTCGGATTTCCAGACTGACCGGCCCCATGGTGAAGCTGCTCTCCCCGTCCGGCGCCTGATAGCTGTAAACCAGCCCGTTGGCCTCGATCACCTCAAACCCGGCGCGCTCACCACTTTCACTGTCGTCCTGAATCGCCTTCTCCAGTGAGGCAAAGGCGTTGTTCAACTCGTCGAGGGCAAAACTGGCCCGGGCAATCGTCGGCATCGACTTCAGCAGGACCTCGACAATCGACAACATGAAGACGGCGACATAGATCGCCTGGCTGATAACGCTCTGCTCCTTGATGAAGCTCGGCAGGATAAAGGCAATCGTGGCCAGCATCACGTAAAACAGGATGTAGTTGATGCTGACATTGCGGTTGATCTGGATCGCCGCTTCGACCTGACTGTTCCGCACCATCTCGGACTGGGGTTGCAGATAATTTCCCTCGAGATCGTCACCACGCGGGCGATGCAGCTTCACTTCCTTGAAGCCATCAAGCAGATGGCGGAACAGTTTAAAGAAAGCCAGCTGGTTGGAATTGGCGAAGATCAGGGCTTCACTGGTGCGGTGCTGGGTCAGGCGGGTAATCACGAAGCTGAGAATGATCAGCCCGATGATGACACCGAACACCAGCGGCGAGAGGAACAGCGTGAACAGGCTGCCCAGAATGAGGGCGCCCAAAGCAGACAGGCAATGCAGCGCCAGCAGAGCGGCTTCGGTCAGGGTCGGCGAATTCCGGGTCAGGCTGTCATAGACGGAATGACCACCCACTGCCTCGAACCGTCCGTAATCCGATCGCCGGACCAGATCGGCGAACTTCTGCCGGGTCTGGTTGAGGAACTCCTCGACAATGCTGGAGGACAGGCGCTGCCCATAGGCATTTCCGAGCACGACAGCCATGGCGGCCGCAACGAACAACAGCAGACCGCCGATCTTCGGACCCTCGCCCGCCTGCGGGTCGAGCACCGTGCTGACCATGATCAGAATCCCGACGACACCCAGTGTGCTGGCCACCATGGCAGAGCCCAGCCTGAAGCGATTGGCACCTGCCGCCATCCAAATCATTTTGATGAACTTCACGCAAAACCCCGCCCGGTTGATCGGCTTTCCGGGACCCTACATACACGGATCGCGCCACGAAATCAGCCCTCCCGGCCCCGCGGGCTCCGTCATATTGTCTGACCCGCCGCCCGATCTATAATGCGCCACATCAAGGGCGACCGGGCACACCGGAAACAAGCCCGGACACACAAGGAAACCCACACCATGGCCCGTCCCGTCATTCTTGCCTGCGCCGTCACCGGCTCGGCCGATTCCACCGCGATGAACCCGGCCGTCCCGGTGACCCCGGAACAGATCGCCAATGAGGTGATTGCCGCCAACAAGGCCGGCGCGGCCATTGCCCACATCCATGTGCGCAACCCGGATACGGGCAAGGCGAGCACCAAGCTCGAATATTACGCCGAGGTCGTGAACCGCATTCGTGATTCAGGCTCCCCGGTCATCATCAATCTGACGACCGGCCCGGGCGGCCGGTTTGTCCCGGACCCCAAAGACCCCATGAAGGCGGGACCGACGAGCGGCATGATGACGGCCCGCGAACGTGTGGCGCATGTGGTGGAACTGAAGCCGGATATCTGCTCGCTCGATGTCGCGTCCATGAACTTCGGTGAATGGAACATGGTCAACTCGCCCGCGATCCTGCGCGAAATGGCGACCATGATTCAGGCTGCCGGCGTCAAACCGGAACTGGAAGTCTTCGACACCGGCCATGTCCGGCTCGCCGCACAGATGTGCGCCAATGGCGAGATCGCCGACCCAAAGCCCCTGTTCCAGCTCTGTCTGGGAATTTCCTGGGGCGCGCCGGCCTCTACCGCAGCCATGACCCTGATGCGCGACCTGCTGCCTGACAATGCCGTTTGGGCCTCGTTCGGCATCTCGCGTCACGAGATGCCGATGGTCGGCTCGGCCACCCTCCTGGGCGGTCACTGCCGGGTCGGGCTGGAGGACAATCTCTACATCTCGCGCGGTAAACTCGCTTCGGGCAATGCCGAACTTGTCGCGCATGCTGTCGGGATCATTGAATCGCTTGGCGAAGAGATCGCAACGGTCGATCAGGCCTGCGAAATCCTCAATCTGCGTGGCAAATCCGTCTGACCTGCAAAAAAATTCGAGGCCCAAATGGCGCAATTCGGCCTGTTTTGAACAAGCCGGATAGGGGGCTTCTTTTTTTTTATTGAAATCGAAAACCAACGCTTCTATTTGCTCAAACACAGACGCAATCGCACGTACCGCTGGCCCTGGTGGTTTATGTAACGACGGACGCGTCCTTTTTGGTCCATCCGGGTGAAATCCGGACTAGAAGGGGTGTGACGATGTTGGCAACCGAGCGGGGCAGCAATGCCCGATTCCGCAATTCTTCCCACAAAGTTCGATCCGAGGCGCTGAAAGCCTCTCCGGTCGCGCTGGTCGCTGAACCGGCAACCGGCATTCGGTTACCTGAATCGCAGGGTGACTTGTCACCGCGTATTGCGGAGTATCTCAGCACTCACAGCTTTGATGAGCCCTGCCTCGTGGTCGACGTGGACATCGTTGAGCACAATTACAACTCGCTGGCGCGCGCCCTTCCCGTCGCCCGGGTTTTCTACGCCGTCAAGGCGAACCCGGCAGACGAAATCGTGGCCCGACTGGCCGCGCTCGACTCCTGCTTCGACACTGCCAGCCCGACCGAGATCGATTTGTGCCTTTCGCACGGCGTATCCCCGAACCGTATTTCCTATGGCAACACGATCAAGAAGCAGCGCGACATCACCTATGCCTATTCGCGCGGCGTCCGGATGTTTGCCTTTGACAGCGATGCCGAGCTGGAAAAGCTCGCGGAATCAGCCCCGGGCGCCATGGTTTATTGCCGTGTGCTGATGGAATGCGCCGGAGCCGAATGGCCCCTGTCGCGCAAATTCGGATGCGAGCCGGACATGGCCCGACGCCTGCTGGTGCGCGCCCGTGAACTGGGCCTGGACCCCTATGGCATTTCCTTCCATGTCGGCTCACAGCAGACCGACCTGTCCCAATGGGACCTCGCACTCGGTCACGTCGCCAAACTCTTTGCTGACCTGCAAAACGACGGCATCGAGTTGCGCATGGTCAACCTTGGTGGTGGCCTGCCCTCGCGCTACCGCGCGCATGTGCATCCTGTCGAAGCCTATGGTGATGCAATCATGGATGCGATGGTTCGCCATTTTGGTCCGGCCATCCCCGAAATCATCATCGAGCCGGGACGTTCGATCGTTGGCGATGCCGGCGTGATCCAGGCCGAAGTCGTCCTCATCTCGCGGAAATCCGACGATGAAGAAAAGCGCTGGGTCTATCTGGATATCGGCAAGTTCTCGGGCCTTGCCGAAACCATGGACGAGTCCATCAAGTACCGGTTCATGACGCCGCGTGACGGCGGGGCGACAGGCCCCGTGATTCTTGCAGGTCCGACCTGCGACAGCGCCGATATTCTCTATGAAAACACCCAGTATGAGCTCCCGCTTGATCTGAAGATCGGCGACAAGGTTTTGATCCTCTCGACCGGCGCCTATACCACGACCTATTCGGCCGTGAATTTCAACGGCTTTGCGCCGCTCGCTTCGGTCTGTATCTAGTACCGAATCGAAGTTGTGATCCGGCCGCGATTCTCGGCCGGACAAACCGGACAGAAGACATGACATCGCAACCCGAATCCAACATCGTGCAACACGCCGATGTGCTGGAATGGTTGTCCCGAAACACCGAAACCGCCAACCTGCAGGCGGCCATCTGTGATCTCAACGGAATTCTCCGCGGCAAGCGGATTCCCATTGCTCAGGTCGACAAGATCCTCGACGGGTCCATGCGGATGCCCCAATCCATTGTCGGCGTCGACATCTGGGGTGAGGACATCGTCGGCAACCCGCAAGTGTTCGCCCATGGCGACAAGGATGGACGGTGCCTTCCGACGGGCCGGGGCATTCTCCCGATCAGCTGGATGTCACGACCCAGCGCGCTGATCCCGCTATGGATGTTTGAAGAGGATCACCAGCCTTTTCTGGCAGACCCGCGCCAGGCGCTGGCCCACATCACCAACCGGTTTCATGCGCAAGGCCTGTACCCGGTGATCGCGACCGAGCTGGAGTTCTATCTGGTCGACCCCGATGCCGATAACGCGGTGCCGCCGATCTCCCCCTATACCGGCAAGCGGCTCGATTCCGACGCGATCATGTCCATCGACGAACTCGATGTGTTCGGGGAGTTCCTGTGGGATGTCTATGCGGAATGCGCCCTGCAGGATGTCCCGGCAGATTCGGCCATCGCCGAGAACGGGGTTGGTCAGTTCGAAATCAACCTTCGCCATGTCGACAACCCGCTCAAGGCAGCCGATGACGCCATTCTGTTCAAGCGCATCATCAAGGGCGTGGCCCGCAAGCACCGCTTCGCAGCGACCTTCATGGCCAAACCCTATGGACAGCGCTCGGGCAGCGGTTTTCATGTTCATTTCAGCCTGCTCGACAAGGACGGCAAGAACGTCTTCGACAACGGCACCGAGGAAGGCTCCCCCCTGCTGACGAGCGCCGTGGCGGGCATGCTGCGGGCGATGCCGGAATCAGCCTTGCTGTTTGCACCACACTTCAATTCCTTCCGCCGCCTGCGCCCCGACACCCATGCGCCCACCTCCGTGTCCTGGGGATATGAAAACCGGACGACCGCGATCCGCATTCCCGGCG
>Ga0105054_10011897_pt1 | contig 10764 bp, 9 predicted proteins | sample BON02_FD_78091 | JGI IMG/M metagenome (GOLD analysis project Ga0105054, IMG submission 78091) | Freshwater microbial communities from Lake Bonney liftoff mats and glacier meltwater in Antarctica - BON-02 (megahit assembly) | ecosystem: Environmental > Aquatic > Freshwater > Ice > Glacier... | reverse complement strand
TTTTGTTTTTGTTTTTTTGTTTGTTCGTTGTTATAAAACCCGATCATCTTTACTTCGCCTCTTTCTTTTTTGTTTTTTTGTTGTTATAAAACCCAAAAATCTTTACTTCGCCTCCCGCTCTGAGTTCGAAGTAAACTGCCTGGGAGTATGTCCACTCAGGCCGCGTAGGTCTTCTTGCGGTCCTACCAAAGGTACCCCCCCACCCAGAGACACTCTACGCGCCAACTGAGATGAACACTCTACGAGTTGACGGGTTGGCGTGCATCCCTGGACTCTTTTTTTTTTCAAAATCTGGGTTCAGCCGGCTGGACCCAATTTTTTGCCGGCTGAACCCAAAAATTTTCGCCCACCAAAATAGCCCAATTTTTTTCACTTTTTGGTTTGAGTTCTGCCGGCTGAACCCAATTTTTTTTTTGGATAAGCTGAAGTAAAAAATCCCAATTTTTTTGAACCCTGGATGAACTCAAAAAATGACCCAAAATTTGGGGCAAAACGGTCTCTATGGACTCTGGCTGCCTGCGAGTGGCGCGCGGTGGTTCCGGGACCCTTGCCGCGCGCCCCGCAAGCCCCATACAAGTCGCATCCTCAGCCACCGAATGGCATCCTGAGATCCCCCACGACTGACCCCCCTAAGCGCTAGCACTCAAGGCAGTCTCGTGTCTCAAGCACCAACACTTCGTGACAATTTTTTTTGTTTCAAAAAAAAATTGTTGGTTGTTGTTATTCCGCCAAACAGTTAGACCTCCAAGCGGCACAAGTACAGCAGGAACGCACACAGGTGGTGTGCAGTAATAGGGAAGCCCGAGAGTGCCCGACCCGAGGGTACTCCCGCAATGGACCTTGGACTTGAAGGCTTACGCACACACATGTAGACAAATATAAGACAATTCGAACAAAAGACACATCCACAGACACGCAACATGAATGAACAACACCCACCCGAAATAGCAATTAAATTGTGTATTTAATCTTGTTTATTTAATTGTTTCTTTACATATTTCATCATTTATTTGATATATTGGACTAATTATTATATCGAATATTCATTTATGTTATTTGCATTGTTTGGATTTGATTTATTTAAGCTTAACAAACATCAGTCTAGTCACGGTTTTGATTGTTTTTTATTGTTTTGTTTTATTTATGTGTCTACATCTATAGGTATACATGTATATATATGAATATGTATATATGTATACATGGTTTATTGTTTGTTTTGTTTGTTTGTTCATTGGAATAAAACCCGAAAAATAATACTCCACCTCCTGTTTTGGAAGCAAAGTAATAGTCTACAAAAATAAATAAATTAGATTTTTTTTTGCAAGAAGATTATACAAAGAATTTTTGGCAGCTTACCTTTTCTTTTTCCAAGAAAAAACTAGAAAAGACCGTGACAGACGCATTGGGGATGACGAATTTCAAAGTCTTCTTGTAAACGTATTGCAGAACCCATCAGGACCCACTTACCTAGGTGTGTGTTGCTGTGTTTTATTAAACCGATATTGGGGAATCAATGTAAGGTCCCGGGGTTTCTTCACGAGCGAGCCAAAGGAGAACGTACCCACAATTGAAAATCGCCGACGCACCACCTCACCCTGACCTCCCTTAGACAACCTGGGGTGGCCGGATCCTCAACCTGCACTTTAACTACGTCGCTGTTTATACCGATCCCCTCTTCATCCTCTTCGAACGGACCCAGCTACTAACTCCATTGACACTGGGGGCAAGCCTTGGCGGCTCCGTGTCTGGGCAGGTCCAAAGTTCGTTCGGCCTCATTGGTGAATGTATACGTCAAATCAATACTATGATGAATAGGTCTGAGGTCCATTGCGGGAGTGCCTTTGAGCCAGGCGGCTCCGGCCTACCTCATTACTGATCACCACCTGTGTGCGTTCCTGCTGTACTTGGCGAGCTAGATGTGTGGCAGTGTGGCACCTTTCAGAAAAAGCCAAAAAAATTGGTGAGGGTCATGAATGATGATATGATATCTGGGTCTTGGGTACCTTGTTTTTTCAAAAAAGAAGAAGGAAAAACCCCGAAGGAGAAAGTACCCGCGTTCACACTTGGGAGACTCACGCGTCCCAGGGAGTACACTCCCCGACCCTATGAATCATGTAAAAATGTTTAAGGGCTGGCCCCGCTGAGATGCCTCTTGGGAATGGTACCCCCGCTGGTACAAATAAATTCCATCCAACACATTTGTGTCGGGTGGAAATGAATAAGCCAACGAAGTTGTGTAATATAAGCAGTACCGCGTGATCTTGTGCGGAGAATCAGATTTTGGGGTATAAGATCCTTGGAACAGGATTTTGAATATTTGTATTGGACGATAAGTAAAATAATTTTTTGGAATCTGTTTACCAGCACCGCCCGAGAAGCTTCTTGGAGACGTGTTTTCGACCCCTATGCCCCTCTTTTGTTTAATTTGTACCATTATCTCGAACAAAACCTGCATTTTGGATTAGTACCGGAAAACCAATTTTGAGTGAGCCGGGGTCGATACTAGTGGACGGGTTCGACACCCGCCTTATTCCAAGAAGCTTTTCGTGCGGAAGGGAATATAAATCATTCATTGGGTCGGATGGAATCAAACAATACCAAACCCAAAAGTGTTTATCTCATCCCCTGTAGCCTGCCCGCCCCTATGAATCATGTACAAATATTTAAGGGCTGGCCCCCCCCGAGATGCCCCTTCGAAACTGGTACAACTGTGGTACAAAACATTTCCATCTGACCAGCGTTGTCACATTGAAATGAAAACCCCAACTACATTGAGTAATAAAAGCAGTACCGTATGATCTTGTGCGGCGGATCAGATTCTGGTGGATAAAAATCTTGGGAACATGATTTTAAATATTTGTACTGAACGATAAGTAAAATACTTTTTTGAAATCCATTTACCTGTAAGGGGATATAGAGAGATAATGTTGTTTATTGGAAAACCAATGGAAAGATCAATAATGATCTCCAAATCCATTTACCTGTAAGGAAATATACATGATTGATTGTGTCACGGTTGGGCGGACTCACCGGTGACTAATTGCTATTGGATCCTGGAAGTGACAAAACCGGTGTAGACATCTACACATGAACACGTGTTAGGTGGATGTAATAGATTTGAAGAAAGACGTGGTCAAGTAACGCACATATTGCAGGGGGCAGGTATACAATAAAATTACACTTCTTTGATATGACAATCAGTTTGAAGGGGGAGTTTATTATGGTGTTGCGCATTTCAATGCCTCTTTTGCTTTCTTCGACTTTTTTTTCCGGTTTGTCTCTTTTTTTTGACACTTTCAAGTTTACAAACAAGTTTTTGGCGGCTTACCTTTTCTTTTTCCAAAGAAAAACTTAAAAAAGACTTAAAATAAATAAGATTGAACTGAACTGAACTGGGACTCCAAAGACGCATTGGGATGACGACGAATATCAAATTCTTCTTGTAAACGTATTGCAGAACCCATCAGGCCCACTTGCCTAGGAGTACACTATTGGGCGGATCTTGGGCAACTCACGCGTTCCGGGGAGTACAAATCAAACCCTACCAAAAAGGTGTTTATCTCATCCCCTGCAGCACCCACTGGTGGATCTGTTCGCTATTGGATCCTGGAATTGACAGACTGACAGGGGTTCGTCTTTGCGCACTTGCCGTCGGAAACTAACCAAGACAGTGACAAATAGATATGCTGGCCACCGTGGAGGCACGCATGACGACCGCAGAACAGATCACCGCACAGGAAACAGAGACTGCGTTGAACCCAGCACTTGACACATCAAAGGCACGTGAGACTACGGTAAACACAGCACTGGCCGCCTCGGAGGCATGCGTGACTGCGTTGAATGCAAACCTGAAGACTTCGGTGACGAAATTCCATATTCTGGAAACCGCTGCCAGTGAGGCACAGCAGAATTTGCAGATTGCGCAGGACTACTTGCTGCCTCGGACTGCACAAGACCCTGCTGAGGACCTCTTGACGAGCGTGTGGGCGACAAAGCGCAAAGTGCCTGCTGATGTCGTGTCTGCTGAACAATTTACCGATTTAAAACCTGGTGATGAGCTCATCTGTGATGTCTCTGTCTGGTGGGGAATTGATGGTGTGTCCCTGTCACCAGGTATCTTTAAGTGTTGGAAATCACTGAGCGCCAAATCGTTGTTCTGGAGTACGAAGATGCGGAGACGCAGTCAAGAAACCGTTTTTTTACAATCTTCGCGAGTGGTCCAGAGAAATCTGACAGCGGAAGGATTCTAGAATCCTACATGCCTCAACACATTGCATACACGCGCGCTCTCTTTCTCTCTCGCGCGCTCTCTTTCTATCTCGCGCGCTCTCTTTCTTTCTCGCACGCGCTCTCTTTCTCTCTGTTGGGTGCTTTCTTTCTCTCTCTTGTACCTGTTCTCTCTCTGTCTCTTTTTCGGTCTTTCTCTCTCTCCCTCTCTTGCTTTGTCTTGTCCCCCTTTTATTCATGCACGCCGACTCTCTCTCTCTCTCTCTCTCTTTCTCTCTGGCTTTCGCTTTGGGTCTCGCTCGTCTCATCCCGCTCTTTCTTGGACTTTCTCACTCGCCTTTTCTTGGGCTCGCTGACTCGGTTATGTCACGGTGTCGAGGCATGTGTCGAGGCATGTGTCTGATGCAATGTGTCAAGACATTTGTCTCATGCAATTTGCCGAGGCATGTATGAAATGTGTTGAGGCATGTTTGCAATGTGTCGAGGCATGTGTGCAATGTGTCGAGGCATGTATGCAATGCGTTGAGGCATGTATGTAATGTGTCGTGATGATCAAAAATGGGATGGTCAAGTTGGTGTACACAGAATTTTGCGAAGAGAGGGCGCTTGATTTCTCATGTCGCAGCACTGCAGACTAGGCAGCAAATTGGACTGCCGTCCGGCTTTGTCGAAGGATGATCTCGAGTCTTCAGAATGCCCCCCCCACCAGGACGTGGCCCTTCCGCAGATGTGGTTCAAACGCATATTTGGCCCCAACGCAGATTTGGCGCGCGCGCCAACGGAAGAGAACCGTTGGCGCGCCGCCCAAATTTGCGCCAGTGACCACATCTGCGTTCGTGCCAAATCTGCGTGCTGGTTGAATCTGCGTGCCTGCCAAATCTGCGTTCTTGTCAAATCTGCATTCTTGTCAAATCTGCGCGCCTGCCACATCTGCCGCGGTGCTTGCCAAATCTGCGTTCTTGCCAAATCTGCGTGCTGGTCAAGTCTGCGTGCCTGCCACATCTGCGTTCTTGTCAAGTCTGCGTTCTGTCCAAATCTGCGTTCCCGCCGAATCTGCGTGCCTGCCAAATCTGCATTCTTGCAAAATCTGCTTGCTGGTCAAGTCTGCGTGCCTGCCACATCTGCGTGCTGGTCAAGTCTGCGTTCTGACCAAATCTGTGTGCCCGCCAAATCTGCGTGCTGCCAAATCTGCGCCGTATCACTCTCCAGGCCACGTACGTGGTACGAGTCCTATCCTCTCCAAGGTTAATACGCTTCCAACACCAATCCCAATCAATCTAGTCCTCGCCGGAAAACAAGCAATAGGACTGGACTACAAGGGCATGAAAGGTCTTGGTTATGCGCCTAGAGATGAAAATGATGACGATGAGTACGATCATTTTGGTGATGATCGTACCAAACGGTGGGGCCAACTGAACAACGATGCGGCGCAGCGAGCTATTGAAAAATTGTTGGAAGGGTGGAAGTGGCCGCGGCGAGATGTCAAGAATGGACTGGGTTGTATCTCACCATCACACATGTCGTTGTTCGAAATATCTTCCTTGGCGGAATCTGAAATGATGGATGGTAGTGAAAATTGCATTAATGGCATCCTGGCCCGTCCAGGGTGTGTCCCGAAACGAAGCCCAGGATTTCCTCTCCCGTGGATCAGACCATGAAGCGTTACTGTAGACAGTCCTTGCAACATTATCAAGGCGTATACACGTGCATGCAAACGCGGAGACGCAGCGTTTGATCTGGCGTATCAGCGTGTCTGGGTTGCCATGTGGCACTTGCCGTGCCTTGGAGGTGGCAATCAAGTCCAACTTCCCAACAGAACTCACAAACTTGTCCAGGAGATGAAAGTGGGAGACATGGTGATTGTCAAGGGAGGAGCCTCAGCAGAGGTGCTTGCTACATGGCGTTCGGAAGTGGAGCGATTGACTCGAGTCCCGATGGTGTGTCTGAATGGAGTTCTCGCTACCCCAGACCACCCTGTGTATTACAATGGAAAATGGCAATTACCTAGTGCAATTCACACGACAAGCAACCAGTGGGTCGACTCCGTCTTCAACTTTCACTTGTAGGGTTCACCTTCTCTTCTCTTGCGCGGAGGAGAAAAGATAGTTCTCTGAGAAGATGGAATATGTCGAGTGCCGCACTCTAGTCCAGCACGTACCTGGGCACGCAGATCCTTTGTGGGGTTCTCCTCAGATATTCAATGCAATGCGATCCCTCCCTGGCTATCCTGCCCTTGTAACTGTCCACTGCGTGTTTTTCATCATGTGTACGTTAGCATTTTTGTGAGCAACGGTGTCTTCGTGTGCGTGTGTGTGTGCATGTGCGTGTCTCACAGTGTGTGTATGTGTGCCTGACCACCCAACCCTTACTGCGCCCTTAGTCCTTTGCAACATCCCAGTCCACCCAAATTTCTCTTGTTGACAACCCGCCATAGCTTTTCAAAGCCATGCATGTAGTCACGTCTGTTGACCAGGACCAGGAAAAAAAATCTTGTTAGTGTGATTGTGTCGCAGTGGGAGATAGGGAGAGAGAGGTAGAGAGAGAATGAGAGAATATATGTATGTACATGAAAGTGCGTGTGTGCGTCTGCGAGAGAGAGAGAATTGTATTCAAGACAAGTAGTGACACGCCGCTGTCACAAGTCACGTGTCACTACTCGTCTCGAATACATTTCGCTCACTCTCACAGACGCACCCGTAGGGGAAAATTCTCAACAAATTTGATTCCTTCCGGGAGAATCTGACAGGTACAGAACACGACAAGTTGTCATAAAACTGGTACAATGAATTCAAATTCAATTAGAATTAGTACGGTGCGTGGCCACGCACCGTACAAATACCCTCTCCGCAGTACCATTCAAAAGAGACCAGGAAAAAATTCAAACCCGCTCCGAATTTCTTGGAGCGACACTTCCTTTTCCCCTACGGACGCACATTCATGTCTGTGAGAGTGAGAGAATTGTATTCAAGACGAGTAGTGGCACAAGTCACGTGTCACACAAGTGGCTTTGATTAGTAGGCTCCTTAAAATTATAGGTCTCTTTTGCAAAAGAGCCCTATAAAAGAGACTATATTCTGCAAACGTGGCACAAGTCAGTGCTATGGGGTGAGGAATACACTCACCCCATAGCAATACACCCCCATAGCAATACACCCAATAGCAATACACTCACCCCATAGCAATACACCCGAGTAGTGACACGTGACTTGTGACAGCGGTGTGTCACTACTTGTCTTGAATACAATTTTGTCTTTCTCGCAGACGCACACACGCACATTCATGTTTGCGAGAGTGAATTTTTTTCAAGACGAGTAGTGACACGAGACTTATCACGGTAGAGACACACCGCTCATCGATGTATCGCTAGGTGTATTGCTATGGGGTGGCTTTGATTAGTAGGCTTCTTAAAATGATAGGTCTCTATTGCAAAAGAGCCCTATAAAAGAGACTATATTCTGCAAAAGAGACTTATGATTTTGTGGAGCCTACTAATGGTAGTCACCCCATAGTTGTCTTGAAAGACAATTCTTTAGGTGTATCGCTGTAATTTGAGTTTAGGGTTTAGGGTTTAGGGTGTAGGGTTTAGGGTTCAGGGTTCAGGGTTTAGTCTTGAAGACAATTCTTTAGGTGTATCGCTGTAATTTGATCCATGACTGTAATTTGATCCATGTGATACACCTAGCGATACACCACTCATTGATGTGTCATCAACCACTGAGTCATGAGACACGACAGAGAGAGAGAGAGATAGAGAGAATATATGTATGTACATGAATGTGCGTGTGTGCGTCTGCGAGAACGAGAAAGAGAATTGTATTCAAGACAACTATGGGGTGGCTTATGTTAGTAGGATCAATAAAATTATACGTCTCTTTTGCAAAAGAGCCCCATAAAAGAGACGCTATTCTGAATGTGCGTGTGTGCGTCTGCGAGAAGGAGAAAGAGTAAGATCGATAAAATTATTGTATTCAAGACGACTAGCGATACACCGCTCATCATTTATAGGTCTCTTTTGCAAAAGAGCCCTGTAAAAGAGACGCTAATCTGCAAAAGAGACCTATAATTTTATGATCCTACTAATCGTAGTCACCCCATAGCGATACACCACTCATCGGCCACTGAGTCATGGGACAAGACAGACAAGTCACTCAGTCAGTAGGTCTCTTTTGCCAAAAAGCCCAAGAAAAGAGACGCTATTCTGCAAAAGAGACCTACGATTTGATCGTATTCAAGACAACTAGCGATACACCACTCATCTGCCACTCAGTCACGAGACAAGACAGACATGATAAAATTGTAGGTCTCTTTGGCAGAATAGCGTCTCTTTTATGGGACTCTTTTGCAAAAGAGACATATAAACGATGAGTATCATTTTATCTGTCTTGTCTCGTGACTGAGTGGCAGATGAGTGGTGTATCGCTAGTCCGCCCGACCCAATCAATCATGTATGTTCCCTTACAGGTAAACAGATTCAGAAAAATCATTTTACTTATCATCCAGTACAAATATTTAAAATCCTGTTCCCGGAGATTTTATTGTCCGAATCTGATTCTCCGCACAAGATTATGCGGTACGATGTTTATTACTCAACCCAGTTGTCTTTTTTATTTCCACCTGACAGAATGTGTCAGGTGGAAATGATTTGTATTGGCGGTGTACCAGTTTTGAAAAGGCATTTTGGCGGGGCCGGCCCTTAAACATTTTACATGATTCATAGGGGCGGGCGGATCGCTAGTTGTGACAGCGATTGACTGTCTTTTCTCGTCTTGTCTCGTGACTTTCACAGGTGCAATGAGGTGTCTACCTCTCCCTCTTTCCCACGTGTTCATTTGACTGAGCACATCTATAACACACCAGGCGTGCACAATGTCACACACACTGTACAGTCCACTTCAACACTCCTCTCAACAGAAATCTCTCTTGACCTCTTCTTCCGATTCCACCACCGATTCGGAGAAACTGGAGTTGAGTCCAATCACTGACTGGGTCTCCTCTTCTCTCTTTCTCTGTCCCTCGCTCCCTCGCTCCCTCGCTCCCTCGCTCCCTCGCCCTCTCGCTCCCTCGCTCCCTCGCTTCCTCGGCCCCATCCTGGATCCAACATCTGAGTGGATCCAATATCTATCATGATTATGTTTCGAATATGTATATATAGTGAAATTGTGTAATTTTATTTTTCTTGAGATCTACGATTTCACCTTGTCTGCACATATACTTTTGATTGATTCCCCCCCCCAGCAGAGCAGGCGTCCGGCACAGTGTCTGCCAGAAAGCGAAACATAAGACTCAACGGCGGTTTCTTCAAAAACGCAACAATTCACGGGTAGTTGTGTCCGTGACTGGTAGTCACATGAGATGTTAGTAGGCTCCTTAAAATAATAGGTCTCTTTTGCAGAATATCGTCTCTTTAATAGGGCTCTTTTGCAGGATAGACCTATCATTTTAAGGTGCTTATTAGTCGTAGCCACCCCATAGTCACATGAGATGTATACACACATATAATATACTTGATCAAAATCCTTTACTATTATATTTCAAGTATACATATTCATCAACATCGTGTGATGCAAGTAGGTACTGTAGTTGATGTGGATTTCCGGAATTTTCATGATCGGAATGTAATTTTTCGTTGTCTGTGTCGTTGTCTCTGTCTGTGTCGTGCATCTCCACGTCATGTGTTGCAGATATGTATGGACATTTGGGGAGCTTAACAGCTGCGAACTGGGTGTCTTTCAATTTTAATGTTTCTTACTCCTCTTGCTGAGGTTAATCCTTAATCAACACTCTTAAATTAAAAAAAGATACTGCTTGCTTCTGTGTGCGTGTGCGTGCGCGTGTATGGGTGTGTATGTGTATGTGTATGTGTATGTGTATGTATATGTATATGTATATGAGCATGTGTGTGTGTTTGCGTATGTGTGTGTGTGTGTATGCGTATGTGCACGCGCGCGCGTGTGTGTGCGTGTGTGTGTGTGTGTACGTTTGTGTATGTGCGCGCACGCGTATGGGTATGTATGTATGTATGTACACGATGTATGTACGTATGCATGAACGCACGTGCGCGCCAGTCATACGTGCATGTATCCAGAAAATTTATACATGCACACACAAACACACACACACACACACATGCATACAACATTCATACAGACCAGCAAGAGAACACAGTTTCTACTTGTATTGTTTTTGGTAAAGAAAACAAAAAAACTTGTTAGTGTGTAGTTCTATTTCTTGATATCAACCCTTTGAATCGCGCTGTCTTCAAATTCATCTTCAAATCTTATCTTTTGATGAATCAAGTGGGGGGCTCCCACTGAGTGACTTTGGTGACGTGGTTGGAGTAGTAGGCTTTCGCAGGCGTCTGTTTGGTGTCATATCTCTCTTCCCAGTCGTCGGGTAATTGCGCTGTGTATGTTTGCGATTGTGTGTGTGTGTGTGTGTGTGTGTGTATGTGTGTGTGTGTGTGTGTATGTGTGTGTGTGTGTGTGTGAGAGAGAGAGAGAGAGAGAGAGAGAGAGAGAGAGAGAGAGAGAGAGAGAG
>Ga0105054_10011896_pt1 | contig 10765 bp, 2 predicted proteins | sample BON02_FD_78091 | JGI IMG/M metagenome (GOLD analysis project Ga0105054, IMG submission 78091) | Freshwater microbial communities from Lake Bonney liftoff mats and glacier meltwater in Antarctica - BON-02 (megahit assembly) | ecosystem: Environmental > Aquatic > Freshwater > Ice > Glacier... | reverse complement strand
GGGGGGGGTGATAATGACCAATATGTCAAGTGTCTAGAAGATGCACAGACGTTGTATAGACTGGTGATGGAACATGACTCGTTACATGCAGAATGTTCGCTGCAACTCGCGACAGTGACGTATCGCCTCCTTCTGCACCAAGACACCGTTGTGACAGCAGCAGCTTGTGCTGCTGCTGCTGCCGCTGCTGCATCGCCCGGCACCAGCACATCCTCCCCCGGCGCTCTCAGTAGCATCAAGAAGAATGCTACACCTCTCCACGGCAGCAGAAGCAGCAAAAGCAGCAGAAGCAGCAGGCAGCGGGAGGTTGAGGGAACGTGGGGCCAAGTTGTGGGGTGGCTTCGGCATGCAGTTGAGTGCAGTGGTGTGAGTATCAACATGCACGACCGCGTCTTTACGCTGGGCTTGTTGCTGGAGGACGAGGGCCACGCTAGCGATGCTGCTACAGTCATGTCGCTAGTTGTTGAGCTCAGTAACAACACACATGCGGGTGCCTTGTTGAAAAGCGCAAGCTTGCTCCACCATTGCCTCGAAGACCTAGATGGTGCTGCGGATATGTATGCCTGTGCTGTGCGTGTTGGTGCGGCCAATGTTGATATGCTCTTTGACTACGCCCAGGTTTCTTTTCCTTTTCATCGCCGTGTTCACTTGCTGTTGTGCCATGCATTGTCCGTACGGTTACTCATGCCAATGCAAACACAAGCACATGCATGCACACACACACGCATATTTTCAACGCCCATGCTGACATGCACTGATTTGCACACATTTGCAGCTGCTGGAATATCACGACTTGGATACAAGTGCTGCACTCGAGTGCTACAAGGCAGCCGAACAATTTAAAAATGGGCGCACAAACCTCAAGATCTTGGCACCGCTAGCACGCTTGCTGCTCTTGAGTGGCGATCTACAGCTGGCGCTAATCACCTACACCAGAGCGGTTGTGATTTGTGCGGATGCTATTTCAATGTGCTTGCTCAAGGGAGGACACGCAAGTGATAGGGGAGGAGGAAACGTAAGAGAAATTGACGGAGGAGGAGGATTGCAGCCTGAGTGTCATGGGGCAATGCTGGAAGTTGAGCAGTTGCGAGTGTTGCACAGTGGGTTACTGGTGGGGTATGGCAATGTATTACGAGCCAAAGGACTGTGGAATGAGGCCGAGGATGCATATTTGAACGTGCTTGAAGTGCTACCCAATGATGTGCCTGCACAGCTTGGCCTTCTGTTTACGTTGCTTGACTGCGGCCAAGATGCCGACACGGCGCAAATTCTAATGACACGTCTCATTGACGCTGACGTCAGGTATGTTGCACAGCAGGTCGAGCAAGTGACTTGCTAGAACTTGCAATATGCAATCTAGCGCGCATGCATAGGCGAGTGTGTCTTCTGAAATGTCTGTGCATACTTCAGCGACGCGCGACTATGGTTGGAGCACGGAACACAACTTGCATATGCGCTGGGTAGCCTGGTTGATGCAGAGGACGATATATTTCAAGCAGGCGTGCGTAATGCGATTCGAGCATTTGAAAAATCTGCCACGCTCGATCCGCACAATTCCGTGGCATGGGTCGAAATGGCGCGTCTTGAAATCTGCAACGGTGACTTCCCTTTTTGGATTATTTTCCGCTACAATCTCTTCCCGTAGGTTGTTGACATGTATTATGTTGGACGGCCACTAAGTATCTGACGATTCGTTGTTTATGTGCACAAATGCATGTATCTGCATTTCTCACTCGTGCGCGTGCACTTTCTCCCTTGCTTGCTTACTCTTACTCTCGTTATCGCTATCTTTCTCTCTTTTCTCCCATGTACAGGAAATGTAGCGCGCGGTGTGCATATTCTCGAGGCAGTCCTAGACCGCGACCCCATCTGTGAAGTTGCTTTAACTGCGTATGCCACAGCATTTCAGCAGCAGCAGAAGCAGGGACACCTGAACACTTTGCAGTGCACACACCCAATCGACAGCATACGTGCGCAGGAAATTGCTGATAAGGCCCTGCAGTACGACACACACAGTGTTGGGGGCAGACGTGTTCGCGCCATCTTGTCGCATGCGAAGGGTCACCTGTGCGATGCTATGCTCGATTATCGATGGCTTGCTGCCGCGCGCCCGTGCGACTCGCACGTGCGTACAATGTCTGACACGCTGAGCGCACATCTTGTAGCTCTTGGCACAACGTGGGAAAGTGCGGTGTGGAGCGCGTGCGTATCTGTTTTTACTGCGCTGGGGCAGAGTTGGCGAGTTGACGGAGAGGATTTGAAATGTGCGAAAGACACCCAGCATCTATCGACGGAGCTGCAACATGTGCGGACGCACGCAGTACAAGGAGGAGCAGCAATACAGTGGCGCAAAGGAGCCGCAGTCGCCTCGCCGTCTTACTACTCTGCCGAGGACACGTGGCAACATCCAGCTTCGCACACGCACCATGACGCCACAGACGCTGCAGCTGCGCAGCAACAGCAACAGCAGCGCCAGCAGCAACACAGGGCAGAGCAAACGAGCAAAGCTGAGAGCACACTCGATAATTTCTCGGATGTTGCTGCCACAATTGCCCGTGCTCGCTCTACGTTTTCGCTCATGGGTATGCGCCCGCAGTCAGAGACGGACCTCGGTAGAAAAGACAGTGTTGTGGGAGATGGAGTTGGATTTGCGCCCAGCACGTTGCTATCTACCAGCTCTCCTATGCACCGTAGCGCACTTGGTGCGGTGATGGATGCCTCGACCACACAGGCGCACGACTCGACTATGTCAGTTGCCCAACGCACGCCCCAGACTCCGTCTGTCTCTCGCAGTGGCCACAGTGCTGATCGTCTGTCGCATTCGAATTCCAACGGCGCATCTCCGAATCAAACGCGACTTGCCGCACGTGCTGGAGTACTTCAAAATGCAGCACACACGGTGCGCATTGGTGATGTAGGTGATGACGATATGTTGGGGGAGAGTAGCTCAGTAGAAAATGGCGAGGCTCGTGGTGGGGACAACCAAGCAGATGGGCATGTGGAGGAGGGAGAGGGGACAGTAAGAGAAACTGCTCATACACGCACCCCCACCCCCACGCGCAAGCTGAAAACGCCTAACTCACCACATGGCGATGACGATTTTCAAGAGACATGGCCTTGCGACGAGGCAGCGAACGTGCTGAATCTGCTCGACAGCGCCTCACCGGGCAAGTCTTCTGAGTCGCTCAGTCCCTCTGCAGTCCTCAGCATGCTCGACGTGTTCCACACTCCGCTATCTGCCAAGCGCGCATTTACCCAGCACGCACAGCAATACAGCACTGCCGCCAAGGATCCGCCCATCACTGTACACTGTCTCCAAAACGGCAATTTAGATCGCTACCGTCGTGAGCGTCCGCGCATCTGTCCCTCGGGATCGCCCCGTGCTGTCAGGCACGAGGTGGAACGTGACCCCGTGTCCGTCCAACGCATGATGAGTGGACAAGATCTCGTGGCCCGAACTTCACCTGTTGCCCATGTGCCGCAGCCATTGGAGGAGGCAGTGGGGAGCGAACGAGCGGAGCAGGGAGGAGAACGGGGAAGTGAACGAGAAGAGAGAAGTAATGCGCGGAGTTGGGATACCGACGTTTCATTGCGTGCCGACAGCAATACGCACTCGCATAGTGCTGCTACTCATACTGCACACACTCTCAAGCACACCAAAGCAACGCTTGCGTCGCACACTGCAGATTTTGTCATGACAGACGACGATGCCCACAAGCATGCCCATACGGAAACACATGTGAGCACACCCGAAATGGGTAAGCAGCATATAAGTAATGATGAGCAGACGCCAGTCAGGATGAAAGAAGGAGTCCAACACCTGCAGGACATGGTGGACGAAAAGGGCAACACGCAGCAGGATCCGGAGCCCATCACTGATCCAGGCTATGGTGATGCAGAGGAGGATGACGGCGCGTCAAGTGAGGATGAGCACGGGCAGTCACACAGAGGCTCGCTCACGAGCAAGTCGCCTGCACCATTGGCTGGGCTCAAGGCCGGGGAGCAAAACACTGAGCCGCCAGGACACCGAAGCGAGAAAATGAGCGTGACGGCAGGCCAATGGGGGGGTGTGGGCAAACCGCCGTGGAAACAAGTGGGACTCGCCAAACGCCTGCAGCGTGCACTTGCGCGTGCGGAATGGCGCGACGCGGTAGCGAAATCGAGCGACAAGAAGTGGAGCCACGTGGATCTGGGCAGCCTCTTTGCGTCGCCAGGCTCGTCGCTAGAGCACAGGCACGCAGCATCTTTGGTTGTTGCATCCGCAGCGCTGCAAATGGGAAGCTCACGTTCCCGCCTGCCACGTCCATCCATCACCACATCATCCATCACCACATCGCGCATCTGGCAGCGTCCTAGCCAGCGCGGACGCATGCTCACGCCTACGCCACGCACCCGCCGACTGGTCTTGCGTCCTTTCACCACTCCTTCTGCCATGGCTGCCACGCTCACTACGGTTTCTCGCCCCTCGGCGCTGCCGATATACACCAATAGTGACACGAAGGCAGGAGGACAGATGGTACACAAAAGTGCTAGTGACGTAGAAATTGGCGCCAATGTCCGCGAGGATATCAGCTATATCCCGACTCTTTTCAAGAGTACCCCTGCGGAGAGGAGCCCTGCGTCTTCATCCCCACTGCATTCCACTCCAGCATTCAAGTCGGATGCCGAGGAATCTGTTATCAACGAGCTGCCGGGCACTGCATCGGCGCCATTACCCGAGAGCAAGTACGGCACGCCAGACGAGATGTCGACACGCGTCAGTGCGAAAACAGAGTCTGCAATCTGCGACGCACCGCAGCACACGCCGTTTTCACACATGGCCGCGATGGCCGATCACACTCTGCCAGGTGCAGGCGATCCCAGTAACGACAAGATGAACGTAGGTTTCGATGTCAATGCGCCAGCAATGTATGTGCACACCCCAGCGATAGGCAGCGCCCACTCAGAATTGAAGGGGCAGAAAACACTGGACACACTGCACGTCAGCAGCGACCTGGAGGACCAGCCAATGTACGACGAGGTATTTGCAGCGGCAGCGTTGAGTGCGGAGGCGGCATTTCAAATGTCTCCGGGAGGCACGTCTGTGGAGAACGAGAGTAGTCTCATCCGTCGAGAAAAGGAGTGGATTGCTGCCAACGAGGATTCTATACTTGCCAAAGATGCCCAACCCCACTGGCAAGAGAGTCCTGAATATCTGCCAAATACCCCTATAGACGACGCTAGCTGCAGTAGAGTGGCGACGACGCACACCGACGCGTCACCGTTTGTCTCGCGCTTGGTCTCTTCTCTGTCTTCTGGCTCTCCTGGCTCTCCAAGGACTCTTGGCGCCAGTATGCCTGAGGAGGAGCATGCGACTGGCAGCCACAGTGCCTACGACATCACTCGTGATGCTGCTGTGGAAGCTGCCGCTGATGACAATCATGTCAGTGCCGACAAGGCAGCGCTTGATGATAGTGATGTCAGTACCGACAAATCAGCGCTTGCGCGCGACGATAGTTGGCACAGCGCGACAAGGCCTCACCGTGAATCGCCCTCGGCATCTTCCCGTGGCGATGCAACTCAAATTGACAGTAGCAGCACTGCTCGACAGAAGGAGCGTAACACTCAGACGGCATCTGCATCCTTGATGCCTCAGACATCTCCACGCAATCAGCATACTCCGCTGCCGCATGCGCCACGTACGCTTCCATTAGTGCAAAACACCCCACAAATGTCACCTATGGCGGCGAATTCGCAGGACAACGACATGGACAATGAGAGCAGCCTCATCCGCAGAGAAAAAGCATGGCTTGCCGACAATGCAGATTCTCATTTCGCTGACAACTACGCCGACGCCAGCGGTAGTGGAGCGGCGTCGCCGGGAGTCTTCCGTCCTCGCTCTCCTCTCTCTCCGCATTCGCCTCGATCTTCTCGCGGGCAAACGAGCGCATGGGGCGAAGAGGACGAGGAGCAAGTCATCGGCGCCTCCAGTGGGCACGACACGCGTGGATTTGCGCACAGTGCGGCACGCGGCGAGTCTGACGAGATGGCAAGTCATCGTGAGAGCGAGAGGGGGGCACTGCGCGATGAGCCGCTATCTCTTCAGCTTTCTAGGCGCGTTTCACCCATCGCTGCAACACATGCTGTTGCGCAAGAGAGTATGCAGGGATCACCGATGTACGGACACGTGCGCTCGCTGTCGGTGTTGCGAAGCGCAGGGAGCCACCGAGAGAGTGCACAGGGTGTTAAGGAGAGTGCGAAAGAGCTTGGAGATAGTGTAGATGTGAGTAGAAATAATGCAGACGAGAAACGGCACTTGTTCGACGAACCATTTTCGCTTTCTCGCACACCACCTTGCTCGAGAGCGCTGTCTCCGGAGCGCTCTCCAGTGCACTCGACGGCAGACGTCTCAGAAGAGCGCTCGTGCAGCCAAGAAACGTCTGCTGGCAATGCCGTGGATAGTGTGGATAGTTTGTCAGACAGGGTGCACCACTTGCCGCACTCGCCTCTCGCTCGCACGCACACAATAGTTCGTGAGAATGCGAATGTAGACGAGAGCAGATGGAGGCCTCAACTGCTGGCATTGTCTGGAGATGCTGACCCCACGCTGGACAGGCAAGAGATGCGTGATTCTCAAGAGCCACCCCGTTCCAACGACAGAGAAGGAACGTTACTTCCAGACGGCACCTACTACGTGGAGACACACCACACTCCACGCCATACACTCTCGCCTCTTTCTCCACGTAGGGCTCTCCTGACGCACGGTGACAGCCTCAGCCCGCAGAATCACGCAATGGAACAAGGCGAGGGTCCTGCGTTCTCCCAAGAAGGGGTGTTTACTGCATTGCGGGGTGTGGCGTTTCGGACAGAGCGGAGCCGCGCTGATAAGCACAAGATAGTAGATGATGCAGGGAAAGCGCTGGGGGTGCGGCAGGGGCAGAGTATCTTGGCTGAGAGATGTGACGACATGGGCAAAAGCAGCACGACAGGTGCGTGGCTGCGTGTCACGGATAGACGCTTCGAGCATTTAAGCGCCGCTGTCTTTGTGCCGTTGGGTACGGTGGTGGGTGAAAATCTCCTAGTCCAGGTGCCGTGGGACAGCTCCAACATGGCTACCGCATCCGCATCTGCACCGCTGGTGACACCAGCCCGCCGCTCAACAGCGTTGCAAGTGCAGGCAACATCACTGGTTGCCTCTGCGAATGGACCCACTAATGCACCGACAGGGTATGGCTATAGATTAGGTGCCCATGAAGCCAGCGTCCTAGCTGCTCTGGCAACACAAGAGACACCAAAACCCGAGAGCCCAGGACGCAACCCAGGGATAAACACTCGCACGCGATCACCTGCAGCGTCTGGGCAGAGGCAGGAGCATGCCTCTTCTGACAGTGTGGCAGCACACGTGTTAGAAAGTTCGAAACAAGACGTACATGGCCAGGGCGACCTAGCATCCACACCAATCACTACCAAGATTGTATCGGAGATTTCAGCGATTGGGGCACCTACCCCAGACATGAGCGCTGTCATGCAGTCTGAATATTCTGCCGAAGGGCAGCACACATCCTCTGATGACGGTGCAGCAGCACCCGCACATGATGGCAGCGCACACCACTCGCAAGACGCAGCCCAGCCAGTCAGTTCCACCATGGCGTCCGAACCCTCCGAAAATCGGCAACAGAAATATCAAAAGGCCTTTTCGCAGCAAGACTTGAGTGACATGGAGCAGACGTTTATGGACGAGGTAAGTGACGAGGCAAGTGAGGAGCGAGACTTCCTATCCCCCTCCGCATTTGGCCCCAAACGATCCCCGCTCCAGGCCACCCCCACACATGCATTGCCGGGGGACTCTGCGACACACACGATTGAAAAGGTTTCCAATGATGATGTTGGTGATGCAGACACGCAGATGGAGGAAGGAGCGCATCTAGATCATTCCACGAGCACACACGGACGGCAGCACTTGGACTTATACACCGCAGCGCTGCAGGACGGCAAGGGGGTAGCACTAGAGGGCAATGTGCGTGTGTCGTCTCAGGCAGCTCGATTGGCAGAGGTAGAGCATCTATCCGCGGAGGTGCACGAGAGTGCAGCAGGACACGTGCACGACATGACACAGCATGTGTCAACAGGCAGGGAGGAGGAAGTAGAAGTAGATGAGGAGGATGTTGCGACAGGCAGCAACGATGAGACTTCTGAGATCTTGGCGATGGCTGACGATGCTGTCATTCGTGATCCGCCAGTTCGCGCTGGTGCTCTGACCACTGCGGTGGCAGTGAAGAGGGCGCAGACAAAGGATGCCGATGATACGATGGAGGGACAGGCAACAGGGGACTCAGCGAGTGGGCAGGAGGAAGAGGAAGCGGAACACCGCTTTCATGCGACCATCGACAGGGCGGAGAAGAAGGATGCTATGTCCTCATTTTCTTACATGTACGCGCACGCAGATGGGGCAGCAGCCCTCGACCCACTGCCAATTGGTGCAAACATGACACCCCATATTGCACAACCTGCCCTCCCTACCCTGCCTCCTGTTGAGCTGGTTTGCCCGCATTGCAGTCGGCAGTTTGTCAAAAGGACCGGTGGAATGGTGAGTTGTGTTTGTGTAGAGGCGCGTGTAGGTGTGTGCACGCGTGTGTGTGTATTTGCACGCGTTCGCGTGCACACTGGCGTTTGTGACTTACTTCGCCCATACCAGAATTTCACACCTTTAGCTCATCCTCTGACTTTGTGTCTCAACAATACAAGCACAATCCCAACAAGAGTCGCATTTTTCAATGACTAACTAATACTATCCCCCCCCACCCCCTTCCTCGCTCCACTCTATCTTGCTGACTCTCTCTCCCTGCGTCCTGCTTTCTTCCTCTGCCCGCCTGCAGGTGAACCATGTGCGTGCCTGCGCCAAAAAAATAGGAGGAGTGGTTTTAGAAGTTGAAGGACAGCAATCAGGATGTGTCTTCCTAGAATAGAGATTCAGAACACAGTCCCACGAACCGATTTTTGCAGCATGACTCGGAAATATCAGTTCGAGGATATGATCAAGATCTGAAGACAAGGACGATGCGGAGGAGGAGAGGATCGAGGAGAAAAAGAAAGATCGATCTCACGTACAAAACCTGTTCCCCTCACATGCAGGGCAAACAACACCACACAAACACATACACACACTCGCACATTTACTCACTGCACAGTAGAGTGCGAGAATGTAATAATTGCAGTGATATGCGATGAAGAAATATGTAAGGACGGATGATATGAGGGAATAATTTATAGATCTATTGAATGTAAAATTAATTGTGAATGTAAAATTAACAAACTCAGCTTTTGGCATGTATGGCATATGAAGATTCAATAAAATTTAAGAAAATTAGAGAAGGGGAAGATCACAAGCTTCACTATCTACGTCTCCTCTGCTGACAAGGCGTCATGTTACGTAAATAGGGATGTGTTGCAGGTTTTAGGTGCCGGGACTGGAGCGCGCCACCGCCAAATTCTGCATGTAAATTTCTTTGTGTACGCTGATTGTAGCGCGTCTTGTCGTATATCAAATCACACGCAAATCCACATTTGCACACCCCGCGGCCCCCCCTCCCCCCCTCTCCTCTCTGTAGCAGACCACAAATGGGTATACAAATGGCTACGAAAAACACGAGTCAACTACAAACTGGAGCCCTTTGCACTTGAGTGCAGTGCTCTTATTAAAAATACACACCATCCTTATGCCCTTCATTCGCGACCATGCCAACCGCATCGTAACTACAAACGCTAAGCGTGCATCACGCGGTGTCAAACACAGCACACACACAACACACACACACCTATATACACAGTGTGCATACACATATATATGTATCATGTTCTTGGGCTCAGACGCATCTGGAGTCCGTTTTTGGTGTGAATAGTCGCGCCGGTAGACATGCCGACGTCCTCTGGTGCTCCCGCCAGCGCCAGATCATATTTGCCCAACACATTCACAAGAATCACCACAGCCTCCATCATTGCAAACTGTGTTTAACGTGTGTGTGTGTGAGAGAGAGAGTGTGTATACGTGTGTTTTCAACACATTCACAAAAATAATAGACTCCTCATATTTTCACACATCCGTGCATTCATTCACATGCGTGTGCATGTGGGTGCTCGTATGCGCCAAATTGCATGTGCGCAACAGTGCAATCGGCTTCACTGCCCTCTGTGTACATACACAGGCATACAGTACAAAACAGATGTATGTATACTGTATCAATACATACATTTACATACACATCTCATATACATATACAAACGCATTCACATATACATACATATATATAAATATTCATTTACATATTGTAGATGACATGGATATATCTGTATACATGTATACATATATCGTACCTGATTGCCGACACGCTTGCGCTGCCCGTCCCCAAACAGAATGTGTACATTTACATGAACATACACATATACATCATATTTGCATGCAGACCAACACACAATTTAAATTTACAAAAATGTATATATTTACATATATATACATATATATATCCATATACGTATATAAATATCATACCTGGTCGCCCACACACTTGCGCTGGCCGCCTCCAAAGGGAATATACCCGAAATCAGAGTCCACCTCATTAGGGTTCAACGACCTGGTACCTGCGAGCAAGTCCTCGCGCGGCGCGTACCCATCCCAACTCAAATGCCGAGTGGCAGGCTGTTTGTGTGTGTGTGTGTGTGTGTGCGTGTGTGTGTGTGTGTGTGTGTGTGTTTGTGCGTGTGTGTGTGTGTGTGTGTGTGTGTGTGTGTG
>Ga0105054_10011894_pt1 | contig 10766 bp, 6 predicted proteins | sample BON02_FD_78091 | JGI IMG/M metagenome (GOLD analysis project Ga0105054, IMG submission 78091) | Freshwater microbial communities from Lake Bonney liftoff mats and glacier meltwater in Antarctica - BON-02 (megahit assembly) | ecosystem: Environmental > Aquatic > Freshwater > Ice > Glacier... | reverse complement strand
GTGCCAATGGATTTGACTTTTTGATTCCTGTTTTGCTGGAGAAGAAGATGGGCGATCAAAAATTATGGACTGGCACTTTTGGAGTGAGGATTGGAAAGGATCAAAAGTATATTGACTTAACCGACAATTCAAAATTTGATGCCAATGTGAAAGACCTTGCCATCGAGATCAAACGACGCTCCAGTTAAATTAGAATTGAGAGGTTAGTAGTAACTCCTCTCAATTAAGGGAAAGAATGTTCCCAATTATTTTTTAATTTTTGACAATTTTTCAATTTTTTTTTTTTAACACAACAAAATTCGATTTTTTTTTAAAGCACTACTAGTAGTGGATAAAAGCCATCAATGCTAATTTCTTAATAAACAAGAGTATCTTGTTGAAAGAAAAGAGCCTGATCAGCCCTGATGGCAATCCGAGGTGATTTTTTTATTCGTGTAGGTTTAATTTCAATCCGTGATGAGTGGTAATAATAAAAAAAAATTTGTCCTATCTTGAGTTTGAAGAGTTGCGTAATGTATACTTGAATCATTGTGAGAGCAAAGAAGATGTCTCCAAAATACAACGGACCAGTGCTATGGGACCGCGATGAAGATTTTAAGGACGGTAAAACAAAGGAGGGTGTTCATCCGGGTACTTATGGAGGTACGTTAGGAAACAGCCGCGGTGCACGAATGACGTCAGGTTTCCATCATATCGCTCTTGTCTGCAAGAGCATGCCAGAAACGATTAAGTTCTACGAGCAAGCCATGGGGATGAAGCTGAGAGCATGCTATCCAATGCACGGAATTAAAGGTGCTAAGCATTGCTTTCTTGAAGCCGGCAACGGAAACGAGATTTCATTTGTGGAATTTCAAGAACCTGAACCTAACAGAAATCCACCTTCATTTTTTCAAGTATGGCCAGTGGGAATGCACCATCATATGGCATACCGGTGCGAGACACTTGATCAGTTGAAAACCATGAGAGAACAAATTAAAGCTTACGGCGTTCCTGTGAGCAAAGTGGTGGATCATGATTTCATACATAGTGTGTATTTCACTGACCCCAACGGATATAATCTTGAATTGACTTGTACTCTTCGTGGGTATGGAGAAGAGGAATATGATTTATCCATTTTGAATAGAAGGATTACTGAGGAAGAGAATGCACATGCGTCATCTGATACGCATGGAAAAAATGTTGTACATGCCAAGCTGTAAGAATCGTTTCAATAAAACAACAAATTTAAACTTGGACTTAAATTTTGTATTCCATTATTATTTAGTTGAAAGGAAGTTAATGATGAGCAGCTTTAGCTTGCTCAATGTTGTATTGGCGGTATTTGCCAATGTATCGGCGAGCGTAAACGGAGTCATTTTTCAAATAGTCTTCGGAGAGGCCAGACCAAACTTTAAGTCCAAACGCCTAGGAGAACAAAGGTAAGATGGGGATCCAGCAACCGCTTGAAAAACAGTTAACTACTTACCAAGCCACATCCACTAGCTACTACCATGATTTGGTTTTCTGGGCCGGTGCACATTTGCTTCAAACCCGCTGCAACATTCCATCTGTACGACATTATATATTATTACTACACTGATTGCGAAAGGATGAATGATTATAGAAACACAGTTACCGGGTCCTGTAACATGCAATCGACCAAGTCTGGTAATCAGAATAAATTTGAATGCTAGGTTCCCATAAACGCTTTGGATACGTTATTGATCAGTGTAGAAAGGGTTTCTTCTTGTTCCTCACTCATTCCATATTCAGTCACGATACGATTAACAAGGGCCTTGGCTTTATCGGCAGGAGTTCCAACTCTGAGCATCTGATACACCATGTTTAGAGTCAAATCAAACAAAGTATCTTGTCGCTCTTTCTCCTTGTCCAGCGGATGTTCACGAGCAGGAATATCTTCCACATTAGTCCTTGTGTTTAAGCACGTGTTATCCATATTCAGGAGTTTCAAAGTACTAGGTGGGGCCGTGCTCCTCCTGAAGGTGTTACTGCGTTTGGGCGAATCGGGAGGCAGTTTGGAAGTGATGAGTTCTTCAAATACATGGGGGGGCTCTTGAACGGATTTGGTTCGTTTGGATATCTCTGCCTCGAACAGCGTCGCAAAAGAATCCTCCCAAAACAGCAGCATACTCCAAAGTGGGAGTCCCTTTAGCTGAAACTCAAGGTAGTCCTCATCTGATACATGTATAGCCACTGGCCGGTTATCGTAGTTAATTGTGTTGCGTCTACTGCGCGTGCTGTCTTTTCCTTCAAGCATACTAGTTAACGATGCAAATCCACTTTCAGGCGAGGACCGGTCAAGGTAGTACGAGTGAGAGAGCTCCAAGAGTTGTCTGGCGTTATTATAATCTTCTTTCTTGTGACAGGCGCTGATCAATGCCTTGCATAAATATTCGAGGCTGCTGAATGCAACTTGCTGTAGACCCCGGCCTTTCGGTCCATTCACATGGCTAGAACGATGATGAGGTTGGTAGAGGATGAGGACAAAGAGATCACGTGAGTGTTGCGAGTACATGAACTGGTCTGCACATGCTTCTTTCTGGTCGTCGTGAACTTCTTTGTTAAGGAATATATTGGTGATGCATTCTTGCAATGCTAGTTCCACTTTCCTATCTCGAGCACTTTTGGATTGAAGCACAGATTGTTCCATTTCAAAATCAAAGACGGAGGCGCCTCGGGGAGATCTTGGTGAGGCCATTCTACTACGTGGAGATGCAATGGCTTCCTCCTCCTCCTCTTCACTGCTGTCCAGATCTTCATTTTCCAACAGCGTCAACTCGCTCAATGTATGGTTGCTGTTCACAGAGAAATTTATCGTCCCTACGGTAACATCCAAACAACGCATGCCGTACTTGATGGCTTTCGAATCAAGTTCCAATTCCGATGCAATGTCATTCAATTCAAATTTGCTTTTACCATTTTGTTGCAAACACATTAATTCCTTGGCATATCCTATTTTCAAATTGAATCCTTCAAGCAGATCGCCATCTACGTCGAATTGTAGAGGGAGCAATCCGGCGATGCTGGTATGTCTGCTGAGTCTTTTCTCCCTCATTACCCACAAAGCTTTCCTCTGGCGCTCCACCTGCACCTCATGGATGATTTCCTCCTCGATGAACATTTCTTCGTTCATTTTCCTGCTGTTCAAGGCCAAAAACTGATCACGATCACGGTTCCTCATTCGAACTCTGAAATAATACGAATGAAAACTGGAGAGCCATGCGGACTTTTGAATCTCTTTAAAATATTCAAATGCTTGAGTCTCCAAAAGTCGGTTAACAAAGGCAGAACCACTTTCCCTCGACCTTAAAAACTTCGGAGTGTTGAAAACCGGCATGCTGTCGTTCAAGAAGAACAAACATTCGCGATATCCTTGCAACAAATGAGCCACACATTCAAGAAAGCAAAGCTGGATGTTCAGCAACGAACATCGAGTATCCGGAAGACTCATGATGTCAATTGCGGGATCGTCAAAGCGAGAAGAGTGAACATCAGTAACTGCATGAAGCATGCGTGTAAGTCGACGTAGCTCCAATGATGGAAGTGGTTCGACGTTGATACCATGTCCTTGACGAGAGACACCTCCATCAAGATCTATAACAAACACCTCCAACAGGTCATGTTCAGGAATATCAGCTAGTAATCTGGTTTCAATACCGATTAAGAAGGGAAGTGGCGATTGAACGCATTCCAATAACTGGGCAGGTAATATGGAAACATAAGTATGGTGCCAACGAAATGGATACAATAGCGATCTCAATGTCTCAGAAGCGAAGGACAATTTGCATCTCTCTTCCGCATGTATGAGCACTTTGTGTTCCAGTAGAACTGCACTCCATGCGATAATGGTGCCTTGCACTCCTAGCATATCCACCAAAAAACCAAGTCCCTGTTGGAACGTCATTGTCGGGCACGAACCTAACTTGTCCAATGAGCATGTAAATGTCTCTTGGCTTTGCGGGAATATGTTGAACGTGACCTTAATCACCCCTGGCAGGGGCATTGGGATCTCGTTTACTAATCGTTTAGCTGCTTTCAATCGAACACTCTCAGGATCATCAGCAGCCATACAATGTTTAAAAATATCTCGTAAACAATCCTGAAATATATCACCACAATTCAATCTACTGACCACACATATACACGTTTGAACAGAGGTGTCCTTGTCCAAATACGCAAGACAATACCCATACAATGCCACACCTCGAGGGGCGAAAACGAATGCAAATAATTCAACATCATGGTTTCCAACTGCTTCCCCCAATCCGCGATCCAAAGCACTTCCTTCGAAAGCAAAAATAAACCATTCTATCATGGTAGGCAAGCTCAAGTCAAGGTGATCCACTTGAGGGTATCTCCATACCAGCTCGGGGGGCTCTGTAACCAGCATTGTTTTCTTACGCTTCGCGATCACAACATAATCCGCCAATCGATTTGATAGATGCCGTACAGCTTTTCGCCCTGTTTTCGTATCGATTGTGAGTTTTCGGGAAGATTTCCTTTTAACAACAGGCGGGATGTCTTCTGGTTCTTCTTTAAAATGTAAACTAACTAACACCAAACCACATGTATCTTTTCTACCATTGGACTCAAGTACATCTTCATAATTTGAATCGGAAGGTGATGTTGGAGGTGTTTCATCCGAGCGATCAGGACGAGCTAGTTGATACCATTGTTTGATTTTCCCAGAGCATGAAAGACGATCAAGGGGAATAATGGTGCTTCCGTAACTCTGACATCTCTCGGAGTCCTTGACCGTTATTTCAAGATTAAAACCTTCAGTCTCTTCATCTCCTATAACCACATCGAATTCGAACGTTTCGTTAAACGCAGATTTATGTGAATCCTCTCCAATAGCAGTGCGTTGTTCCTGATCCCACAGCTTCACAACCACAAATGGTTTCCCGCGTTGCTTCCTTTTTCGTACGGTTAACTCTAAGGGATTGGAAGGGAGTTTGGTAGGCGTTTTCATTTTCCCGGCAAATCGGCGAACTGCGTCCCATTTCTGTGAGGAAGATTTACGCCCATCAGTGGAGGAGGCAATACTGGTGGGCGAAATGGAGCCGCTTTCTTCCTTGCATCTGTCGTCGGGGGATCTCAACAGGTCGATCCCTTCAACCACAGTCAACACCAATCTCATGTTTCAATTGCCAAATACACCGATACAATTTATGATACAGGTACCAGTTTCAAATATACAATAGTGTTTTATTAACTTAGTTCAACCAAAAGACACTATTTTCAAGGAGGTATTCCCATATCTGCCATGAGCTTTTCATAGTCAACACTTCTTTGACCTCCTTTATGTCTCACAACAATTTTTGTCACTTCTATCTCAACCTCCGATGTCTTTTTTTGCATTTCATACACTGCAAACAAAGGTTGCTTATCTTCTCTCCCATGCACGTTCAACTGTTTGGTTATTGACAATCCCGCATCAGCGGCTCCCTTCAAAACCCTAGGATGGTTAAACGATAGATACCCTTCACAGACAACAAATCGACTTGACTCGTCTCTGAGAAACTGTGACGCAGCTTCACAATACGCCTCTACGCCCCCTCTTAATTCATATCTAGCAGGTGCACTCTGATCACATGCAGGAATTCCTCCGTATGTTGTAGTAGCTAATTTTACGCCTGTCTCTTCATTGAACTCAGCAGGGAAATAAGGCGGAGTACCGGTGATCAAATCAAACTTCATCCCTGCGAAAGTGTCTTGACTCAAAGTTCGAAGATCGCAGTTCACCACTTGCACACGATCACTGCATCCGTTGAACTCTATGGATCTACGGGCCATGGTGGCACTTAGAAATTGAGCTTCAACTCCTCTGCTACAACAATCAGGAAACTGCCAAGCTACCATCATCAGAACAGTCCCGATACCACATCCAAGGTCTAAACATTGCTTAGGAGGACTATTTTTAAATGCGCGACCGGCAACCCACGCAGTCACTAGATCATCAGTAGACCAACGATGACATCCCGGTCGCTGGAATATCCTCCAATGACCGATTAAATGTGTTAGCTCCTCTCCTTGCAATGGTTCTACGGCATTTTTTCCAGCCGGGGGTCCAGGAATCACCCATCCTTCTGGTAAAGGTCGAGTTCGTTTGCTGATCGTCCCAGACATTGAACCCGACAAAACTTCCTTGCGTTTCTTGGGCAGCCGCTTTGCACCATTACAAACTTTGCACTGACGCAGTTCCAATACTGATGGAACAGCGACTTTCACGCGGAACTTCGTCATGCCTTCTCCTCGACACTTCCAGCATAGCGGACCAACCTCCTCCATCAATAAGGTACGCATGGTCTACATGTACGGTACGCCCCCCTCGGCAGGACGGCCTTTTGAAAACAATGCTTTCAACAATAAAGATGAATTGCTGCATCAAGAGTATTCCTGATTAAGACACCTAGGCGAAAGCATTTAAAGGAATCTTCATTTTCACTTGCATTTAGAAGAACATGAATCACGACTCCGTTGTACAACGTGCTCGCCCATGCCATTTGATATAGCACCCATTTGAGGATTTCTCAGTTTAGTTTAAATGATAGTTCTCGTTGGAGCGTTCCTGGCTCGAAAGTCGTGTGATTTTTTTCCATTAAAAGTTCGTTGTTTTGAGCACCTGGAGCTCTGTTTTATATTTGATTTTGCGTATCGGCCTTTGTAGAACTGATTAATCGTTGGTGACAAAAATACTTGATGTGCATTTAAATTTAAGATTCTTTTTGTTTTTCTCGATGTTTTTGTGCTTCGGGACGAAAGATTGATTTGAAATGATCGTACCTCGAAAACATTATATTGATCTGCACCAAAGATAGTAATACCGTCAACGTAACACAGAGAGAGTTTAAACTCGTTTTTTAATTTGATAGTTAACGTGCTCTATGACAGGAACTTGAATTTTCTTATTCTCAACAAGATTTGTCAACACTGCCACTTCACTTGGTGAAAGTTCGAAATCAAAAATATCCACATCACTTGCCATATGTCTAGGATTTTGCGTCGAAAAAACAAACACCATATCTTTTTGTATAATCCACCTAACAACCGCATCAATCACCGTGCTCGGACTTCAAAGATATATACTTACCGAAGCATAACCTGGGGCACAGACTTTTTATGTAAAGCGGCCATTTTCACCAGCGCAGGATTATCGAACCCTATACCTCCGTCACGCTGGGATCTAAGAGGTGAATATGCCTCTATCAAAGTATGGTGTTGTTTGGCAAAGTGAAGAAGTGATTCATCGTGAACGCCAAGGTTAAACAAATGTTGATTCACTTCTGGCATTTCCATACCAACCAATTCTTCAAGATGCTCTTTTTCGTATTGGCTCACACCAATAGCAGCCACCACTTTATATTTGTATTTCAAATCGAGCATTGCTCTCCAAGTCGACAGTCTTGCTTCCTTCTGAGCCGGACATTGGCCGTTATTCCCAGCGATACATGGAAAATGAATAAGCAGCATATTTATTTTGCTCAGTTTTGGAATTGTGTGATTTAAAACGAGTTCTATGGTTCGATCGTACCCCAAAGGCCCTGGAATTTTGGTAGTGACAAACAGCTCACTACGACGCACCGTTGTTTGTGTCGCAATGAACTTCCCTAGGATGGCTTCATCTCCGTATATGAATGCTGTGTCGAAATGGCGGCCTCCAATGTCAAGCCAATTTTTAAAGTATGGAACCAAAGACTCGTTTTTAGGCATATCGCTCCCGCTGCCAAACGCAATTACCGGCATTGGTATTTTACTGAAGGGTAAAGTAACGCAAGGGATATTTATGCAATGTCCCCATTGAGCTAGCAACAACCAGTAAAAGAAAAAAAAGCAGCTAGTGTTCATACTTCTAGAAATAGGTGGCTTGTCCGCTGTGCAGCAGCAAATAGGTTGACTTTCGAAAAAGATTATTAAAGATCGAAATAAAAATGAACATCAAAAAAATCAAGTTGCAACATTAGTAGATAGCTATATACATTGCTGCACATACAACTGATAAGACCTGACGAAGATCAAAACGTGAAAGTGATAAAAACCACATAATGCATCCATAAAAGATCTCCAGAATGAAGTGATCATCTGAAGCTGAAAATAGATGCTGCGAATGAAAGTGCAGTAAATTTCGAGCGGTGGCTTAATATGTTAAGAATCGATTTAGTAAAATACGAAAAGAGGCGAGGAACATTTGCACGATCTGCATTCCACTGCTTTTAATCAAAACCAATTATACAACTGTATTCAAATTTATTTTTACGGCAATTTTCGTTTTCGATCAACGGATTTATTTATCGAATACGACCAAGTGAACCAATGGCAGCGGTAAGTAGCATATAGGATTTGAGCCCCCCGTATTGACATTCATGACACAGTTAGATGACGAGAGTCAGAATGCTGAACTTCTGACATTGCATCGCATTGATGAAACTTGTACTAGGTTGCAAACCCAAGGCAAGTACTTGGAGGCATTGGAGTGCATGGAACGAGGCCTCGTTCTTCGGCAGCACTTCTTCGGGGCGTCCAGTGATGAAGTTTGGAAAGCGTGCAAGACTGTGGGGGAGATGTGCAATCTTCTTGCGATGACTTACCTACAACAAGAGGACTTCGCGATGGTGCTGGAGCTTCTTAAGAAGGCCGAAATCTTATCCGAGAGAGATAACTATGGAAGAGCCGTGACGTATAATAACCTTGCATGTTACTACCGTCGACTTGGGAAACTGCATGCTTCACTCACGTACCTTCAGAAGGCAGCCAAAATGGAAAGACAACTAGATAATGTTACGAACCGAGCCGACACGCATCTGAATCTATGTGCAGTTCTATCACAGTTGGGGCGACATGGCCCTGCATTAGAGCATGCACAATCATCGCTGATACTACTGCAAGAAGAACTTTTCCCAAATCCATTGGATAAGAAGGAGCGCCAAGAACCTGGGGCGGATCGTATTGCAGTATTGGCAATCGCGTATCATAACATAGGCGTAGAGCAGGAGTTCTTAAAACGAAGTGACATGGCTATGGAGTCTTATCGAAAAGGCGTCGAGATCAGTAAAGCTCATCTGGGTGAAAGTCATGGCATTACTCACACATTGAACAACTCCTACATTGCTGCAAAAAAGTCACTCGCCTCAAGGAAACCCCCGAACACAAAAGTGGTTGCTCGAATCGGCGCAAAATCAAAAAAAATGGGGGCTAGATCTGAAATTGATGTGAAGCGTCAAGATTCAAAGTGGAAGAATATTGAGAAAGCATATGGGGAAGTGGTGAATGGCGTGAAGCCTAAACCTGTTATAAGTAACATCATTCTGGATTCAGAAGACTTTTCCGAGTTTACTGGAAAAAATGAAGATAAAGGACCAGCTTCCATTATACAAGATCCCATTGAAAACTTGATAACTCCAAGAAATTCCAGTGCACTAGAAGTGATCAATGATACATTAGAAATCGAAGAACCTGTGGAGGACGAAATAACTCGAGATGAACAAGAAATGGATGACCAAAAAGATGATTCATTCGAACAAAAACAAGATATGGACGATCAAAAAGATGATTCATTCGAACAAAAGCAAGAAATGGATGACCCAGAAGATGATTCATTCGAACAAAAACAAGAAACGGATGGCCAAAAAGATGGTTCATTCGAACAAAAACAAGAAACGGATGATCAAAAAGATGATTCATTCGAACAAAAACAAGAAATGGATGTCGAAAAAGATGATTCATTCGCACCAAAGGAGGCTTGTGATTCTAACGAAGAAAAGATAGCAGACAAGGATGATACGAAAGAAGAAAAACAAATTGATGTGAAAGATACAGAAGAGGAGCAACATGAAACTGCAAAAGAAGCAGGCGAGGAGAAAACTGAAGAGCCGGATGAATCAAAAGAAGAAGAAATCAGCTCTTGAGAACCTAATAATTATAGAAGAAAATTACTTATTCAGAAAGGCCAAGTACTTTGGCTCCATATTTCGCGACTAAAGCTATTCCAAAGGCACACGTCGGTACTAATATGTTTTTAATCTCCTCGAATGTTTTTGGTTGATCAACGTAGTTGACTCCTTTCGTTTCGCTAGCATCGCCTTCGCGTCTGGTTGGTGCGGGAGGCAGTGCTACAACACAAACAGGACCAACACCCTTTGCAGCAACAGACCAATGAAATAGCGCAAGACTGGTAGACTCGTCAGCTTCTTTACCTCCTTCTGAAAATCGACGACCAACTTCTTCTGCTGTCAACGTCGTTGGAATAACAAACAACGAGCAGGGACGGTTTCTACTTGCCCTATGTCGGACGATCCCCATGAGCTTTGGGGCTTTCATAGTTTCATATGGAACATTGACCTCATCATGCATTTCATCTAGAATAGATTGAAACCATTCTACTCTAGTGCGGGCGCATTCATCGGGGCTATTCTCACCTTCACGCTCCAACTTGGCATGACTTGGTTCAGGGTGCCCTCCTGGGAAATCCCACCACCCTCTGAATTCAGCTGTGTGATAGCTTCGACGATGCAATACCATACACCCATCAGACGTAAGCAATAACCCACCTACGCCAAGGACGTTTGCAAGGACAGGTTCCATCGGACTAGGGAGCGCCCGGATCATGAAAGGGTCGAGAGTTCTGTTGGTACTGAGATACGATTTATAGTCAGTGATGCCCATGTGAAACAATGCGCCTGTTTCATTTCTCGTAATTCCTGCCAGACGGAATTTTAGCGCGTTGAACAATCGACCGTTTTTCTCCACCAGTTTCGCCCACGACTCAT
>Ga0105054_10011888_pt1 | contig 10768 bp, 9 predicted proteins | sample BON02_FD_78091 | JGI IMG/M metagenome (GOLD analysis project Ga0105054, IMG submission 78091) | Freshwater microbial communities from Lake Bonney liftoff mats and glacier meltwater in Antarctica - BON-02 (megahit assembly) | ecosystem: Environmental > Aquatic > Freshwater > Ice > Glacier... | reverse complement strand
GTGTGTGTGTTTTTGTTTGTGTGTGTGTGTGTGTGTGTGTGTGTGTGTGTGTGTGTGTGTGTGTGTGTGTGTGTGCACTGTATGTATGTGATCGCGTGTTCTTCGTGTGCACAGGGCTGTTTTTGAATTCGTGTGTGACATGAGTGATTGGTGTGTGAACAGCCCCATTCATGTGTGACATGACTCATTCATGTGTGACAATATTATGCATCCATCTTTGACACGGCTCATTCGTGAGTGACATGACTCATTCACGTGTGACACAACCTAATCATGTGTGACATGTTGCATTCATGTGTTACTCGTGACATGTCGCATTCATATGTTACACGTGACATGTCGCATTCGTGTGTTACAAGTTGCCTTCATTAGTGAACTGACGCATTTATCTTTTTTTTTATGTGATAAGACGCATTCATGCGTGACATGATGGATTCATATATAAACACGAGTGAGTCATGTCAAATAATGATGAGTCACGTCACACATAAATTCGTCACGTCACGTATGAATGAGCTCATTAATATGTGTCATGACGCATGCATGTGTGACAGATCTCATTCGTGTATTGTACATTCATATGTGACGTGACTCATTCAAACGTGACATAAATCGCCCATGTGCGGCATGATTCATTCATGTGTGACATGCCGCCTTCATTTGTGACATGCCGCATGCATGCATGGCACGAATTGCCCACGTGTGTCATAACTCATTCATGTGTGACATGACGCATGCATGTGTGTGACATGACGCATTTATTTGTGACATGACGCATTCATGTGTGACATGATTCATGCATGTGTGACGTGACTCATTCATGTGTGACGTGACGCATTCATGTGTGACATGACTCATTCATGTGTGACATGACGCATGCATGTGTGACATGACACATTCATAAACAACATGACGTATTCATGTGTGACATGACGCATTCATGTGTAACATGACGCATGCCCATCTCCCTCCCTCCCTCCCTCCCTTCCTCCCTCCCTCCCTCCCTACCTCGTTCTCTCTCTCTCAGCGTCATTTCAAAGAGTGGTCTCATTCTCAACCAGGTAAAAACTCTCAAAAGTCAACTCGCTACTAAATCCACTACATGAAATATCTACAGAGCTGCCTCCTGAGAATTTAACCCAAAACACATACAGCTGACTTCTCAGAATTTCTACGTGAAAATTCCGAAATCTATAATAGATTCTGCACTCACAAACCCCGTGACTTTGACAGTGCGCAGCGTCTCGAAAGTCTTTCTTTCTTTCGTTCTTTCTTGCAAAGTCAGCTCGTTGCTTTATCTGCCATAGGAAATAGCTACAAAACTGACTTTGGAGAATTTTTACCAGTGCCGCCGCAGATCCCGCACCCACGGACCACGTGAATTTAACTCCACGTAAAGCCGTTACTCCACGTAAAGCCGTTAGACTTGGCAAAAAACCTGCGGCCTCTCGCCCTGTCAGCGCCATGCCCTAGCAGGCCTGCTGAATGTACTTCAGGGATTTACGAATGTACATTAATGAATTATATTTACATGCATATATATGGTTCGTATGTATGTATACACTGCGCCATGTCCTAGCATGACTGAAGGTGTATATGAGTGATTTATACGAGTGTATAAATTATTTGTGTATATTCATGATGTGAATATATATACATTACGCACATGATGTGTATATACACGATGTATATATACGCATTCACATATTGTGTGTCTGCCCGTGACTTGGCAAAATGCCTGTGGGCCTGCTGAATGCATATTAGGTGGCTACAGTTAGCAGGCTCCTTACCATTGTGGGTCTCTTTTGCAAAAGAGCCCTATAAAAGAGACGAAATTCTGCAAAGGAGACCTGAAATTTGAAGGAGCCTACTTATCGTAGCCACCCTATATCAGTGATTTATTCGAATGTAATTAAATGATTGGTTGTCATATAGTACACACTTTACGACTCGGCAAAACAATTTCGGCCTGCCACCCTCTTAGCCTGAGTATATACATGTAAATGATTCGTATTCATGTACGCCTTGTCCGACTCCGCAAAACACCTGCGGTCCCCGCCCTGACATGCTAAGTGGGTACATGTAAGGTCACGGTCTATGAATGTATATAAATGATATATGTGTATTCACGCATTGTGTATCTCACTCGGCCAAACGCCTAAATGAAGAGCAAATATTTATTTCGGAAATATTTTGATACTGTGATAGGTTTCAACTTCAATTCTTAGAGAAGTTCAACATTGTGACGTGCTTTTGATCGAAATGATTGGACCACTTGACAGTACTTAGGGTCGGTCCTAACCGGAATATTCCATGATCCATTTTCTATTTTCCTCACTGAAAATGTCGCAAGTGTGACATTTTGTGACATTTGGTGTGACATTTGTGACATTTAACGATCACTAAAAAAAAATTCGCAATCCATTTTCCTGTGACAATTTCGGCGTTCTGCGTAAATGTCACACATGGGACATAATTCCACAGTCCCCATTCGTATCCATGAAAGACTCGGATATCTCCAGATTATTCCAAAATTTGGAAAATGCGGACCTCCGTGCGAGGGAAGAGGAAAATGTATTATGGATGATGGAATGCTCCGGTTAGGACCGACCCTTACAACAATCGGAACTTCTGAGAACTTACAACCGTGACAAACGGAACTTCGAGTTAGACTCAAAAGTTCCGATTTTTGAACTCCGCACCTACATGTACGGCGCGCCACCCTACCCGAAATTCCGGTCCTCGGACACCCTATCCCCTCTATTTCCGGGCCCAGGAGTTTGAGGTGCCCGAAATGTTGTCTGTTTGCCGAGTGTTCGAAGAGCGCAGAAAACACTGCAAAACTCCGATAAAACACCGATTTGCGAAAGCTGCGTGGCAATCCGCACGCCACCCGAAGTTGCGAGCCGGAACTTCGGGTCGGCCCCCGGACACCTTGTTCCCTCTGTTTTGGGGCCCAGGGATTTCAGTGGCGCTAAAACAGCTATATTTTTAGCTGTTTGCTGAGTGCGTGCAACAGTGCAGAAAACGCCGCCAATCTCCGAAAAAACACCAATTTTTGAAAAATCGGCGGATCGTCGCACAGTCCCATTTGACATGCCAGTGCACGTCTGTATGGCGTCCCCGGGCCTTTTCGGCCTCGACAGAAAGAAAGAAAGAAAGAATGAAAGAAACACAGGTCCACATTGGGAGGCGAGTAAGGGACGGGCATCTTAAGAGTTCGGGCCCCAATCGTACTGAAAAATAAATGAGATTGAACTGAACTGAACAGGCCCCGAGTGTCCTGGCAGGCCCTTGTGGGCTCAAAACTCGCAGAATCGGAGGGAAACGCCACAAAGTCCGGATATTTTGGTAATTTTTTGGACATCTTTTAGGGCCTTCAAGTCGACTGTTCGCCGGAAGTTGTTAATTTGTCGACCAAAAGTGTACAAACATCCGGGAAAATACCTTCACCCATGTATCGAAAGATTTCTCGACACATCGATATCCATCGATATTGCATCCGTGAGTTGGTTGGAAATCTTCATTCTAAAACTCGTGAACGATGCTGCGCTGCTCTCTCCGTCGATCCGCCAATTTTTCGGAAATAGCGGAGCCGCCGCGCGCCACCCGGTTTCAGCCACGATCCATACGGATGTAGGGTTTGTGGTGTCGAACGTGGCTGCAAGCCGAGTGCTTTTGAGAGTAAAGTTTTTGTTGAAAACTGATAGTGGGTATCTCAAGCATGCGGTGGTTACTTTATTCAACCTGGCAAACCCTGGGAATTCCCTCCGCTACACCCAATGGTCAGCTCTACTAGTCTCCACCCTCGCCCGTTCCAGGGGACCGGGCGCGCGGCAAGCGGAGGGGCTTTAGCCCCGCAGCCGCCAGAAGGGGTCCCAGTCTCCCGTGCTCGAAAACACGTATGGATAGAGCCAAGGCTGTAGTGGCGGTCATCAGGGAAGAAGCGTTTGAGAGTAGAGTTTTTATTGAAAACTGATAGTGGGTATCCCATTTCATTCGTTGAGAAAAGCGGAAACACACCATAAAAAACAATTTTTGCCACCAAAATTCTACAGTAGCATCCCGGGAAATAGAAACCATGGTTTTGGACCCAGCCAGCCAGTTTCTAAGCAATATTTCTAGGCGTGCATACAGTTTCTTTACCCCTTAAACCCTAATATATCCAGGCGTACATCCAAATTCCAGTCTGCAGTTTCTATTTGCCAGTTTCTATTTCCCGGGATGCTACTGTTAAGCCAAGACTGCAGCTCCGGGGCTAAAGACCCTCCGCTTGCAGCGTGCCAGCTTGCTGCGAACTGAGTCGGAAGAAAGACTTTCCAAAATGTACGGTTGATCTACAAGGGCCACCTAAACTAAATGTTCTCATTCGTGGCAGCATCTCGTTCGTGGGGCAGATCTTGTTCGTGGGCGCCCGAGCCGTATCACTCGTCACTATATTTGTATCTAGTCCGAGTCTGTACTGCATTTTTTTCTGATAATGCATTCCAGCCGTGACTCGGAGATTCTATAGACTGATTTTGATTGCGGAGTTGACTTATAAATAAGGGAGCAATTTGTACCAGAACTGCTCCCTTATTTTGAATTTTCATCTCCTTATTCCAGAACCCACGAACAAGATTATTACGAAAAATCGGTAGTCAAAATCAGTCACGGTCTATTCGTGGGGACCTTCCAAATTTAGTAAAAGCCAGTGCGACTGCTCAGTTCTTCATCGAGTTTTTAAGCATCACAATGTCACACATACCCTTGTGTTTCTGGCCCGTCCCTTCTCATCTGACCTGTCTAACTGGTACGTCACGGTCTGAAGTGTAGGTACGTCAAAAGTGTTGGGCGGGGCACAAGTGTGGTGGCTTGATTTTCCCAGCAGACATTTTTCTGACAAGTCCCAGGTTGCTTGCAAGAATTTTTTTTTTGGAAATCCTGCAGAGCATCTCCTGATCTGACCAAAAACTCGAAAATTCGAAAATTGTCGATATAATGGCGAAATATCTAGATATATGTGTGATATCGGACATAAATCCCCCATTTTAGATGATTTGATCATTTGTATACAGGTGGCTTGATTTTCCCAGCAGACATTTTTCTGACAAGTCTCAGATTGCTTGCAAGGAAATTTTTTTGGAAATCCTGCAGAGCATCTCCTGATCTGAATAAAAACTCGAAAACTCAGGAATTGTCAATATCATGGCAAATTGTGTCGAGAATTGTATGATATCGGTCTAAAACCACGGTTTATATGATTTGGATATTATATATATAGATGGGTGGATTTCTCAGAGCAAATATTTCTTGACAAGTCTCAAGTTGTTTGCCAGAAAAATATTTTGAGATCCTGCAGAGCATGTCCTGATTTGACTAAAAATTAGAAAATTCAAAAGTTTGTCGATATAATGAATTTTATGCATGAAAATCTCCATTTCAGACGATCCTGATCTGATACACAGATGGGTGTAGGGCGGGGCAACATTATAGGGCGGCAAAAGTGTAGGTAGGTCAAAAGTTTAGGGTGGGGTATCACGGAATAGATGAATTGCTGAAAACATTTACACGTAGATACACACAGACACACAGACGCACACAAGCACAGCTACACATACACACGTACACATATACACACACACACACATAGATACATCATGAGACACACAAAGACACACGCACGCACACAAGCACAGCCACACATACACACATACACACATACGCACAGACACACAGACACATAGACACATAGACAATGTTTCCGATGACCAAGTTAAGTACCAACGACACACTCCCACTGGCGCAATCAGTTTTCGAGTCAATGAAATTTTCCTCCACCGGCCGAGTCTCACTCGTCTCTTTTGCGCATACCTGAAATCCCTACCGGAATTACCAAACTCATGAGTTCCTCCGGCATGAGACTGTCAGACGTAAACCCCGAAAAAGCAATGGGAGCCCGATGGTGGTTTTAAACCAGTGTACACGCCGTTTGCAGGCTGGCCTGTATTCTATTTTTGGGTCTAGCACTTCGGAGACATCGCATGCACACGCACGTGGAGACCATCAATCGGGAGGCTAGGATGAGGGCTCGGAGACGTACGGATTCAAAGTTTCTAGAATTCTGGTCTCACATGAGTGCTGAGTTTCCAAATTTCCGAGTCGAAACGGTTCAATGACCCGAATCGTGTCTTTCAAGTAGTATCAGCGACAACAGCCCGGGCCTGAGTTTGGGACTCCAAAGAAGCCTAACTAACATCCAAGAAAGAAGACGTCATTTTGAATGTTTGCTAGTGCGTGTAATCCACGATTATCAGGGTGTGCGTTCAAACGTATGAAGAAAGTGCCACAACAGAAAGATTGCTCTAGCGGTTTAGAACAAACCAAAACCGACAACGACGAAGTTGGCACTGAGTCGCCCGTACCAGTGAGATGGGTTTGGGCCATCCCGCCCGGGCCTTCGGGTGAGCAGCACAGTGTCTTTTTTTTTAGTGGGCACGCGGCAAGCGGAGTTGCCTTGGCCAAGCAGCCGCTGCGCGCCGCAGGGGTCCGACCAGAGCCCCCGCGGATTTTTCTTTTTTTTTCCATTTTTTGCGAGATCGGACATCTCACACGTTCAATCTGAGATCGGACGTAGTTGAAGTCCGGTCTCAAAAAGAGGGAAACGTCCGATCTCAACAAAAGTGGAGAAAATGGGGGAAAATGGGCTAGCTGTAATCAGAGGGAACTCTGGTCCGCCCCACAAGAAAAGGTACCTTTCCAAGCTCTCGCTGGGATAGGAAAATGCCAAGTAGATTGAATAGATTTATTCGTCACGTGCCTTTGTTGCCGCACTTACACGAGCTCACAAACCCCTGTGAACTCGATAAAAGACTGTCTCTCTCCGCCCATCCTCATCAAGATATGGTGCTCACAACACCACCTCCTCTTGAGATCCGGTAGGAATGTGGTCTTTGAACGTACGTGGCAATTCGGCAGCAATGCATCTGCGGCACATGGTTGCGTTTATGGGTTGTCCTTCTTCTCGGCCTTGGCGCCTTCCTTTGACGTGTCAAGCGTCATGCACACGTAGTTGTGATTCGTGTAGATGCAAGTGTCGCTAGCAATTTTCATTGACCTACGCGCCACCTCTTCAGCCCCAATGCCAGGCACATCAATGAGCGCCATTGCCGCACATTGGGCATAAATGCCACCACTCCCAATGCCACACACGCCATTCGTTGGCTCCAGCACATCACCATTGCCTGCACAACACGCAGCACCACCACCAAAGTCACTATGCACCTGAATGTATGGCGCTGAATGTTTTTCAGCGCACACTACAAGTAGATCTGCAGCAGTCAGATGCGGCAGGTGACCGGGGCGCAACGAAGGGCCCGGTGCAGGCACAAAGTAGTGAAAAAATAGTACGGATCCGCGGAAAGCGATAGATGAATTCAGAACGCGAGATTAAAGGAAGGTATTGCAGATAGTAATCTATCCCTGCATCCGATCGTGTGTGTGCATACCTGATATTGAAAGCGAGACATCCTTGTCAGCCACAACAAGGACAGCATTCAGCGCGCGCTTCAAGCTCTTGTCGCTGCGCCATTCCTTGGCCAGCTCGACAGCTGCGCGCATGAGCTCAGGGTACTGTTCTAGCTTCATTTCCAAGCGGTCGAACAGCGCAAGCGCGTCGACAGCAGCACCTGCGAACCCTGTGATGACCTTGCCGCCTTGAAGGGTGCGTACCTTGCGCGCGTTGTCCTTTACCACAAACGACCCTTGCGTCACCTGCCCGTCGCCGATCACCACCACCTGGTCCCCCTTGCGCACGCACAAAATAGTCGTTGCATACATGGTCTGTGCTCCGTGCATCTCGTGCGGTGCCAGGTACGTGTGCTGTCGCATCGGCGCCCCCTGCATCCTTGGCATCATCACACCAAACGCAGGCAAAACGCCTGCCGCCCGAGAGCGCGGCGCAGCGAGGCCCCCACGCAGTGTACTCGAGACACTTGCCCCGGAAGAAGTGGTAAAGGCCCGCTGCGGCACACTCTGCACAAGGTGCGCCAAGCGGCGCGTCACACTCGCCATCGATCCGGCTTGGGCGTTGCAGATCAGCACGGTCGTCATGAACCCTTCGCGGGAGTCACAAACGAATTTGAAATGCCGCAAACACTCAGAGTCAGAGTTTACTCCACTGTAGAAGAGGGAGGACCAGGACCGGGAGGTGCCTTGCCTGTGGACGCATTTTTTTGTCGCCGGCGCAGGGGCTGCCTCCGTCTTCGTCGCAGGCTGTCGCCGAGGGCTTTTCCGCAGAGGTGTTGAAGCCCTCGCCGTTGTTGACGGGCAAGGATGGTTTTGTGTGGCGTTGTCGTTGTCCAGCGAGGAGGGGAAGTTTCGAGTCTAGAAGCGGCGTTTTGGTGGATTTCTGCTGCTTCTTCACGTGTCTTTTCTGCCACCCGAATATTGTGAGACAAACGTTGCCATCTCTTGGTTCGAGGCCGCGTTTCTGTGCGTCTCGAAGGCTTTCAGCGATGTGATGCGTGCGGGCTTGTCGAACAATGCGCGTGTACTGTGTAATATAAAAGACAAGTACTATGCGCCATACACTATCGCTGCGGGTATTAGCACGGCTATCTCTTCATGCCCCTCCCACATGAATGCTTCCCCTTCTCCCTCCTCCACCTCTCCTTCCCTTCTTCCCACCTTTCTTCTCTCCCTTGCTCCTCTCTCGCTCCGTGCCCTGCCCCCCCCCCTTCCACTCTCCTCACCCCCTCCTCCTACCTTCTCCTCCCTCCCCAACCCCGCCCCCTTGCGTTTCGTCCCTCTCCCTCCCATCACCCTCCCACCATTCCCTCTCTCCTCGCTTCTCTCCATTCCCTCCTTCTCCGCATTCGTGAGTCTAGATCCAGTCCGATCCTCCTCGGCATGGGCCTGCACTGTGTGTCTGCCTTTTTGTACATCGTCTCCCTTCCTAGATCTCTGGGGAGCTAGTACCTGGGATCTGGGTGCATTTCGTTTTGCGCGCGCGGCAGGCGGAGGGGCTTTAGCCCCGGAGCCAGCCGTACGCGACAGGGGTTGGACTGCTGGCCATACAGACCGCAAGAATCCCTTCTTTCCACTTTTCCCCAGTTTTTTTTGAGATCGGACGTCTCAGACGTCAGACTTCAAAAACACTGTCTAATTGGACAGAGAGGGCATGGGCTGTAGGACAGGCAGAGCGCGCGCAGCTGTTCTGGAGCTCGACGACGGGTAGAGGAACCTGATCGGCACTTGGCAGTGATAGATCATCATCTGAGAAATATGCTGCAATTGAATTTCCAAGTTATTTTTGTTCACCAGTGCGTGGCGTGGGGCGGCTAAAATTCTCCGCGCGGAGATGCAACACGTTGCAACTCGTTGCAACACGCTGCAAACGCACTGCAACACACCACAACACAGTGCAATACACTGTCTTGGCCGCGTATACATAAATACTATTTGCACATGAAAGAACATATATTCTCAAAGGACATGAAGGAAGTCGTGAGAGGACTGCGTGCGGATGACACGCATCTGAAAGATCTTGTCTGCTTCGACCACACTAGCTACCACTCGCGGCGTCAACACCTCGCAGTCAGAGATGCAGTGTATTCTTTCGGCAATCCTGTAATCAGATATGATTCACGCCCACATAATAACGTGGGGGGTGAGTGCGGGTCACCTCTACCCCATATCTCTTATTGAGTCCTCCGCAGAGAAGGAGGAGTAGAAGGGAAATCGCCCTGAAGACGGGTGTGTGACCATCAAATCATTTTGTTGATGAAGCTAGTATTGATCATTCATGAAGAGGTGCCCATTTATCGCTTGATCTCAAGTATGAGGGATCCCCGTCGAGTGAATGGGTTTCTTTTCAAGTTGCTGCGCATTAAAGGTTCTTTTCGGAAAGGGCCTCCTCACAACACAAGACTCAATCAGTAAGTTCATCTGCAAGTATACGGGTGTGTGTACTTTGCCTGCACCTTTATGTGAACACTTGACAAGCCACCATGAAAAAAAAAATGTCTGTAGTACTGGGAGTACAGTACGCCCAATGAAATGAAAAAAAAATCGGCACTAAGGAAGAGAAGCATCAACACAGTCACCAGCATGCAAGAGTAGAGGGTAAAATTTACTCTTCCTTTTCAGAGGAAAAAGAGCTCTTTTCGCAACCAGTAGTGGACAATCAAGATTACAGGTACAGGGTGGCGAAGACTCATAGGATCCCCTAAGTTGCAGATCATTTTCCACAAAAGAGCCACTAGATATAGGTCACTTTTGCGAAAAATGACCTATAAAGATAAGGGATCCTATGAGTCTTCGCCACCCTGTATTTACGCATTCGTCGTCTGTTCTCTGAATTGCCAGGTATCAACTCTACAGAGTTGGGCAACTATGTTGGGTGTGTGAGTGGGTCGTTGAGAGGACTATATACATATGTGTATATATATATGTATATATATATATATATATGTGTGTGTATATATATACATGTATATGTATATATATATATATAAGTACATACATTTAGATAGACTGGGTGGCGTATATACATATATGTATATATTTAAATAGACTGGATTGCGTGATTGGGGTTCGAGACTGGGTTTTGTGATTGAGGTATGTGACTGAGCTCTGAGGCTGAATTTCCTGGCATTTGACTGCATTACTTGAGATTACTTCACTTGAGATGACTTGATAGCGACTTCGTCCCAATAATCCAGAATCTGTTTGTGTGTGTGTGTGTGTGTGTGTGTGTGTGTGTGTGTGTGTGTGTGCGTGTGTGTGT
>Ga0105054_10011886_pt1 | contig 10770 bp, 7 predicted proteins | sample BON02_FD_78091 | JGI IMG/M metagenome (GOLD analysis project Ga0105054, IMG submission 78091) | Freshwater microbial communities from Lake Bonney liftoff mats and glacier meltwater in Antarctica - BON-02 (megahit assembly) | ecosystem: Environmental > Aquatic > Freshwater > Ice > Glacier... | reverse complement strand
GCCCGGAGTGCACTGGCGTTTTACCAAATACTGGCCAATGAAGTGAATGCTGCCAGTGACGCGGGCTTACTACCGGCTCGTCCCCGAAGTGACAGTTTAATTCCACCAATCCGAGCCAATGATCTCTCTGACATAACTCGCACCTCTTTATGGTTCGCTGACTTCGTCGCATCATTCACTTCCTTCAGTGCCTATCCGCAACTGAGCGTCGGTGATCGAGAAGAACTAAAACTATTTCACGACCTGACTGGGGATAGAATATCTTCCTCTATTCGCGCCCCTGAAATCGAGCGGCCCAACCAAAAAATCATGCAGCTTCATAAAATGAACTTGCTCCAGAGAATCGGCACGAATTTGGGCTCATTCTTTTTCGCTATCTGCTTTGTCACTCATCTCATTATCTTGACGCGTATCGTGCAACTCTTCCGCAGTCGTAGCCTCTCCTACCCTATCGTTCTAGCCGCAGCGGCTTGGGGCGGTGTGGCTGTGTTTATTCTCATCAACGCACTTGTCCATGTGCTCTCCTTCTCTGTCATTGCAGTCTCTACTTTTGCGCCGATCTACCCGTTGCTCATCATCTTTCACATCGCCGTCTTCTGGGACGCCTATTCAGCGTGGTTTAGCAAAACCAACCAAATTAACCGCGACCAAATTTCAGCTTAACCAAGCCAAACACCGTCATTTTGAGCAGGAGCCATCCGCTGGTAAAGCGAGATATATTAGTCTCCCCGTAAGTGCGATCTTTGTAGCGCACTGGCACGTCGCGAATCTTCAGCTTCATGAGTGCTGAGCCAAAGAGCAGATTGAAATCACCAAAGGGATCGAAGTTACCGAGCTCTTTTATCCGTAGCAACAGTCTCTCATAATCGCTGCGCAACATCATCTTAGTGCCGCAGAGACTATCTTTGATCGGTTGTCCTAGTGTGTAAGACAGCGCCATGGCAAAAAATTTATTGCCGAGTAAATTAAGAAAACGCATCGCTTCTTTTTCCATGGGATAAACCAAGCGACTCCCATTAGCGAACTCAGCCTCCCCTGAGATGATTGCCTGATAAAATTTCGGCAAATCCTCCGGCGGGGCCGTTAGATCTGCATCTTGAATGACCAGCACATCTCCAGTCGCGTGAGAAAACCCTTCATACACCGCATCCCACTTCCCCTGCCCCGGCTGTCGATAGGAACTTAATTTAAGCGGCCCGTGATACGCAGCCATCTCTCGCTGAATTGATTCCCAGGTATCGTCGGAGCTATTTCCCTCCACAAAGATCACCTCGGTTTCTCGTCCCATCACAGGAATTCGTTCTAGGGCAGCTCTCACATTGCCCGATTCATTTCGAGCCGGAACCACCACTGTGCAGGTCAATTGCTCGCCGTCCAACCCTGGATCTGAAGGACGCGCCACGAGATAGAGACTTGAACCAAAATGGCGAAACAAGGGTAGTCGGGTAACGAAGCGGTTCAAAATTCGGCTCAGCAGAGGAATACGCAATGGCATGAGTAATTCCGTGCTCTGATGCACCACATCCCAACCAGCCAACTCTAACAAATTGACCAGATCCTTCGTCGACAGCCAATTACTCTGAGGCTGTTTCGTGACGACTCCCAGCCATTGGCCCAATTTCAGGAGAGGATTCCAAATAGTATTAACAGAGGTCAGACACAATCGCGTGCGACCATGGGCAGCACCTCTCAGATTTTCCAATGCGGCCTGAACATCGGGTAGATATCCCACCAGATAATCCATCACGATATAGTCAAAAGTTTCTTCCCCCCGATAGTCCACGGCATCCATCCGCAGGTAATGACATCCATCCTGCTTGTTAATCGATTCAGCGCTCTCCAACATCTTGGGGCTTATATCAATTCCTAAACCATATTGAGGTCGCAGTGCTCTTAACAGTGCTCCTCGACCACACCCCGCTTCCAATACCCGGGAGCCCGCGGGTATCAGATGCCTAAGCTGATCAATCAACTGAGCATGAAATCCAGTCTGAAATTTCCGCGTTGCCGCATCATGTTCACAGACCCAGTCGAAATGTGCTGTCAGTGGATTTTTCATCAATACACAGAACTGTCTTGCGGAATAACGCCCCCGACAAGCCTTTTGAACATCACCTATCGATTCAAATTACCCTCGAATGCATTCTCGAATATAACCCATGCAATTTGATTTAAGCTCCCATTTTACGACTCCCTCTGAATACCCTCAGGAAATGCTCCGCGCCAAGGGCTTGGCTTTTTTAAAAAACCCTCCCCTCATATCACATTCATTTAATACCATGACGGCTTCCGAACATCCACCGCACTCTCCGCTTGAACTCACTGTCGTAATCCCCTGCCTCAATGAGGCATTGACTTTAGAAAGTTGCGTGCGTGAGAGCCTGGAAGCGATGACTACTGCCAATATTTCGGGGGAAGTAGTTGTGGCCGATAACGGTAGCACGGATGGCTCGCAGGAAATCGCCTTAAAATGTGGAGCCAGAGTAGTCCCAGTTTCAACCAAAGGCTATGGCTACGCTCTACGCGGAGGCATCGAGGCAGCTCACGGAAAATATATTCTCATGGGAGATGCCGATGGCAGCTATGATTTCTCTCACCTTTCCCGCTTCGTTGAACGGCTGCGAGCAGGAGCCGACTTGGTGATGGGCAACCGATTTCTCGGTGGGATCGAACCCGGCGCGATGCCGTGGAAAAACCGGCACATCGGAAATCCCATCCTATCCTTTATCGGTCGCCTATTTTTCAATACCGGTATCGGCGATTTCCATTGTGGCCTGCGTGGCTTCACCACCGAGGCATATCAACGGATGGACCTGCGCACTACGGGTATGGAGCTCGCGTCGGAAATCGTCATCAAGTCCGTGCTCTTTGACCTGCGCGTCGATGAAGTGCCCACGGTGTTGCGCAAAGACGGACGCGATCGACCTCCTCACCTTCGTCCTTGGCGAGATGGCTGGCGTCATCTGCGCTTCATGCTATTGTTCAGCCCACGCTGGTTGTTTTGGTATCCCGGTATTATACTCATGACAATTGGGATCGCCGTGGGTGCCGCGTTATTGCCGGGCCCATTACTATTGGGCAAAGTCACTTTGGATGTGCATACTCTCCTCTTTGCCGGAGTAGCTGTTCTGATTGGATTCCAGGCGGTTTCCTTTGCCGTGCTCAGTAAATTATTTGCTGTTAGCGCGGGTCTCTATCGAGCAGAAGCTGGTTTTGAGAAATGGATCAAATATCTCACTTTAGAAGTAGGCCTCGTGGCTGGAAGTTTGCTGGTCGCCATCGGCCTCATTTTGTCCATCGGAGCTGTGCGCTTCTGGGGTGATCAAGGTTTCGGCAGCTTACAACCAAGTGATGCGATGCGTTGGGTCATTCCAGGGGCATTGAGTCTGCTACTTGGTTTTCAAATGATTTTGACGAGCTTTTTCCTCGGAGTGCTTCGTCTGGACACACGCCACGACGATTCATGAGCGCTATCAATCGCAACTGGCTGTGGTGGGCAGCGGCGATTACCCTGACCTTCGCCAAACTTTGGCTGACCCGTGGGCAGGGAATTTTCGCAATCGGAAATGCCGGCCACGATGACCTCCTTTTCATTAATCTGGCTCACAAGCTGATACAGGGAGAGTGGCTGGGGCCCTACAATGAACTGACCCTCTCTAAAGGCCCCTTTTATCCAATTTTTATCGCGGCATCCTACTTGACCGGCATTCCGCTTTTCCTCGCCCAACACCTTTTCTACGTCTTTGCCTGCGCCATTTTTGTCAGGGCACTGCAACCCGCCATTTCCTCTCAGGCCTGCCGCGCCGCCATTTACATCGCCCTTTTATGGAATCCCATGACCTTCGATATGCAGGGAATGGGTCGAGTGCTGCGCCAGCAAGTTTACGGTCCCCTGGCCCTCTTGATTTTAGGTGGTCTGGTTGCGCTTTATTTTCGACGCTCCAGAGTGGGGAAAAGGTGGATACCTTGGAGCATCCTCACCGGACTTGCCGCCGGTTGCTTCTATCTGACTAGAGAAGAAACTGTCTGGATCCTGCCCAGTATTCTCCTACTCGTGATTGCCCATCTGGTTGCTGTGTGGAGACAATCTCCTCAACAAACTCGCAGGGCTCTATACCAGTTCGGTTTTGTCCTCGTTATCGCAGCTGTGCCTATCGTAACGGTAAGCGCGCTGAACAAATGGCATTATGGGTGGTTCGGCACTTCTGAATTTCGCTCGACAGAATTCCAACAAGCCTACGGGGCGCTTGCACGTGTTCGTGTCGGACCAGAGATCCCCCTCATTCCCGTTACCCGCCAATCTCGGGAAGCGATTGCCAAGGTCAGTCCCCGATTTGCTGAATTACAGTCCCAATTCGACGCCAGTCTGGCATTCGGATGGTCAAAAGCTTCCGAATTTTTCACTCACCTCCCTCCTGAAGAGGAACAAATTGGCGGAGGTTGGTTTATGTGGGCTCTCCGCGATGCCACCTCCAAGGCCGGCCATGCTCATAGTGCTTCGGAGGCGATCCATTTTTACGATAAACTCGCTGAAGAGATCAATCTCGCCTGTGATCAAAATAGGATCTCGGCCGGGCCACCTCGAAGTGGATTTTTGCCAATTTGGCATCGTGAACAAGCAAGTGACTTTGTCCGTAATCTCCGGATTTTCACCGATTACGTTGCTCGTTTTAGCCATTTCAGTGCTCGACCCAACCCCAGTTTCGGTTCCACAGAGCAACTACAACTATTCCACACTATAACCGGCGAAAAACTTTCCCCTCCGGTAAATATCAGCGATACGGGCAAGAATGACCTCTACCAATTCAACAACGGGAAAATAGAAACCCTCCATCGCGTCGGAAAGATGATTCGTCCGGTTTTGCCCATCCTGATCTACCTCGCACAGGCTGTCCTATTATTACGTGCGGTTTGGCTGCTTTCGCAGCGACGATGGAGCTACCCCCTGACCCTTGCACTGGCCACATGGGGGGCATGTGCGGCGTCTGTCATTATCCATGCGATTATCCACACAACTTCATTCCCGGTCCTTACCATCACCTCGTTTGCGCCGATTTATCCACTACTGCTAGTCATGGTTATCGCGGTGATCTGGGATGCCACCACTGCATGGCAACATCGTGTCAGTCCGTTACGAATAAAGGCAAACGCAGTCGTTACGGAGGGTTCCGCACAGCTTTCCGTAGGGTTATCTCGCGGTTTACCGTGGTTGCTAGGACTCTCCGCTCTCCTGCCGTTTCTCATCTGGCATCGCCAATTTTCAGAGCTGTTCTGGTTTGGAGACGATCTGTTCTTACTTGATCAGATTGCTCTGCTGGGGCTCTCCAAATGGAGCACGACCGTCTTTTCGGAGAATTTCGTTCCGCTATTCAAAGTGCTTTGGGGGCAGGCTGTTTTCACATTCCACGGCAGCTATCTCGCTATGCTATGGCTGCTCTGGCTCACTCACGCGCTCAATACCGCGCTCTTAGCTCGAATCCTCCAACGCGCAGGATTCCCATTAGTAGCCACCATCATCAGCGCCCTGATTTTTGCACTAACCCCAGCAAATATCGAAACTCTTGGCTGGTCGGTCCAATGGTCTGCGGTGTTGGCAACCTGCTTCATGCTGATCGGAATCAACTGGCTGTTCCAAAATCTTCAGCCAGCCGGTTCCTTTTCATGGCGCATCAATCTAGTGCTTTTTTTATGTGCAACCGCCAGCGCATGCTCGTTTTCTCGAGGTGTTCTCACGGGTGGAGTGCTCGCTCTCGGCGTGCTCTTACCGGTGCTTTTCAATTTCCGCACCAAGGCATTCCTACGTAGCTTACCTGGCTTCATCCTGTGCTTGATCCCGGCCATTACGGTGGCGCTAATCATCAAACTTAACTCGAGCGGAAATCACCAGCATCTTTCCGGCCATTGGGGTGAAGTTCTCGAATATGGACTAAGCTTCTACCTCCTCAATCCCGCCTCCGCTATTTTGGGAGACACCTCACTGCATCCCTTTGTTATGCTGTTACTCAGCGGAAGCAAAATCTCCGTGATCCTCGGAGCTCTTATCATCAGTCGCGGCCGGATAAGAATCCTTCTCCTTCTCCTGCTCGCCTATGATCTGGGCAACGCTCTTCTTGTCGGCATCGGGCGCTATCATACAGGATTCCTCACCGCGCTTAGTTCACGCTATCAATACAGCTCACTGCTCTCCACCCTGCCCTCATTCGGACTGCTGATCGCCGCAGCCCTTAGGTTTCTTCCTTCCATTCGCTACCGCCGATGGACCACCGCTACCCTAATTGCGATTATCCTTATTTACTGTTACCAAGGATGGCCACCGACACTCAATTCGTTTACTAGTTGGCGCGGCACGGAGGTGCGTCAACTTCTCGCCAAGCCCACAACGAGCGATCCCTCGATCGCGACCCCAGCACTAGAATTCATGCACGTCGAACGCGCCAAGGCTCTTCAAAGAGCCTATAATCTACACTAAGGCTGTAGGCTAATTAGTATTGACTAAAATTTTAGCGTATTTTGTCGGAGGAGTTTTCCATTCCACCCAGCTTAACTGCCAAAGTATCGCCGCTCCTCGGTAGTCCACATCGCCCGCCAATCCTCCTCGAAAAGCAGCACGCGCACGTAATTCTATCACCGATCCCGGTGGGCCGGGTTTAAGTTGAGCTGGCTGCACGACTCGCTGTCCGGAATTTTGCAAATAGCATATCGCGGTCCAAGTTCTCCCACCATCGATTGAAAATTCGACTTGGAGAAACCCAACCTGCTCGCCCACGGCATCCGTGCTCGCTTCGATCGTGAGCGACACCTCCTGATCCTCCTGCATGGAAGTCGGAGCGTTGATCGTCAGACTGCGCTCGACCGCATGGGCAGACAAACCAGTCGCCAGTAGCGCACCAGCTACCACACCCAATCTAAGCCACCTCAAACCCTTCATTAGAATATGTCGCATCCTTTCAATGACGATCACGCCGCCGAACTAATCAAGCGCAGGTTTCGATACGCCTATTTCATCCAATTCCTTAAAGAATCCAGCTGTATTCATGCCTTACTGAAAACGTTAAATGTTAAACGCAATATTCGGCTGGAAATGCCGCGACGTGCATGCAAGGTATGAAGACTCTATCTCATGGCCAAAACACTACTCGTCACCGGCTCCTCGGGTCTCATTGGATCCGAGGTTTGCAGTCATTTTTCCCAATTGGGCTATACCATTCATGGTGTAGATAATAATCAGCGCGCCGTGTTCTTCGGCCCTCAAGGTGACACCCGCTGGAATCAGCAGCGCCTTGAGCGCGACATCCCCGGTTTCGTGCATCACGAAATCGACATTCGTGACCGCGCCGGCGTCCTCGCACTGGTGAAAGAAGTGACCCCCTCTGTGATCGTGCACACCGCCGCACAGCCATCCCATGACCGTGCAGCGGCCATCCCTTTCGACGATTTCGATACTAATGCTGTCGGCACCTTAAATCTCCTGGAAGCGGCCCGTCAGGCCTGCCCCGAATCTCCATTTGTGCACATGAGCACGAATAAGGTTTATGGGGATGCTCCCAATAGCATCGCATTAACCGAACTTGAAACGCGTTGGGATTATGCCGACGCGACCTACGAGCACGGTATCCCCGAGACCTTCACGATTGACCAATCCAAGCACTCTTTGTTTGGAGCCTCAAAAGTCGCGGCCGATGTCATGGTGCAGGAATACGGTCGTTACTTCAATCTGCCCACCTGCGCCCTTCGCGGCGGTTGCCTCACTGGCCCCAATCACACCGGGGTCGAGCTCCATGGATTCCTTTCTTATCTCGTGAAATGCAACCTAGAGGGGCGCGAATACAAGATATTCGGATACAAGGGCAAGCAAGTGCGGGATAACGTCCACTCGCTCGATGTCGCTCGTTTCATGGCTGCCTTTGTCGAGAACCCTCGCGCCGGTGAGGTTTACAACCTCGGTGGAGGCAAAGCCAACAGCACCTCGATTATTGAAGCGTTTAAGATCACTGAAAAATTCACCGGCAAAGCCCAGGTTCACACTTATCTCGACGACAACCGGGCCGGCGATCACATCTGCTATTATTCGGATCTACGGAAAATGCGCGCGCACTACCCCACTTGGGATATCACGCAAACCCTAGAAGACACGATTCGCCAAATTGTCGAAGCGTGGCAAAATCGTCAGGCAGCCAGCTAAGCTGCACAGGAAGAATCCTCTTTCGCTTATCAACTCCTGATGTTTTCCTGCCTTAAATGAAGATCCTCATCACTGGCATTTGTGGCTTTGTGGGCAGCACCTTAGCTCGCGCCCTGCTCGATGCTGATAGCAGCACCCAATTATTCGGATTGGATAACTTCATCCGTCCAGGCAGTGAGTCCAATCGAGCTGAACTCAAAATCCTCGGCGTAAAACTCTTCCACGGAGATCTCCGAAATCCCAGTGATTTAGAAACACTGCCGGCCGTTGATTTCGTGATCGATGCCGCCGCCAACCCCAGCGTCCTTGCCGGAGTGGATGGCAAATCCAGTAGCCGGCAACTCGTGGAGCACAATCTCCTCGGCACGGTCAATATGCTCGAATTTTGCAAACAGCACGGAGCGGGTATCGTGTTGCTCAGCACCAGTCGCGCTTACTCCATTCCTCCGCTGGCCGATTTGCCTGTTGAAGCGATCGACGGAGCGTATCGCCCAGTCGTTGATTCTAATCTTCCCATTGGTGTTACTGCCGCGGGCGTCAGTGAAGAATTTTCAACAACCGCTCCTGTCTCTCTTTACGGAGCGACTAAGTTGGCCTCAGAAGCACTCGCCTTAGAATACGGCGAGACTTTCAAAATCCCGGTCTTCATCAATCGTTGCGGAGTGCTCGCTGGAGCCGGGCAATTCGGTCGGCCCGACCAAGGCATCTTCGCGTATTGGATCAACAGCTGGAAACAAAAGCACCCGCTTAAATACATCGGCTTTGATGGTCAAGGACATCAGGTCCGCGACTGTCTTCATCCGCTCGACCTGCTTCCTCTACTGCAAAAACAATTCGCCGCCAGTTCGCTACCCGTTGATCACCGTATCATCAATTGTGCTGGTGGCATCGAATCTTCACGTTCACTCCGTCAGCTGAGCGAGTGGTGTGCCAATCGATATGGCCCTCAAAAAGTCGCCAGCGAAGCGACCCCACGTCCTTTCGATATTCCATGGATGGTGCTGGATTCCACCAAGGCTCAGAATATTTGGAACTGGGCACCGCAGACTCGAACCGAAACTATCCTCACCGAAATCGCCGATCACGCTGATCAAAATCCTGATTGGCTAAATCTTTCCGCTCCTCATTGATTCCTTTTTCGTATGGCACCAGATCAGCAAGAATTATCCAAAATCTATCACCGACGCTTTGTGCGCACAGCGGCTTACCGCAATCGCGTATGGGAGGTTCTCACCGACAAGTTCTTTACTCGCTGGGTAAAACCTGATGCCGAGGTTCTCGATTTGGGCTGCGGCTACGGCGAATTTATCAATAATATTCAGGCCGAAAAAAAGTGGGCTATGGATTTAAATCCCGATGCTCCCAATCATCTGAGAGAAGATGTCATTTTCAGTCATCAAGACTGTGCCGAAACATGGCCAATAACCGAAAATAGTCTCGATATCGTTTTTACCAGTAATTTCTTTGAGCACCTCCCCAACAAAGAGCGCCTCAGCCTAACGCTAAGGCATATCTACAAAGCACTCAAACCGGGTGGCCAACTCATTGCCATCGGTCCTAACATCAAGTTTCTCCACGGCCAATATTGGGATTTCTACGACCATAATGTCTACCTCACTGAGACATCACTTGGAGAAGCTCTTGAAATTGAAGGATACACATTGAATGTCCTCGAACCCAAATTTCTGCCCTACACTATGGTAAGCGCCCCGGAATACCCCATGATCTTTGTGAAACTCTATCTGGCTTTCCCATTCTTATGGAAAATTTTGGGTCGTCAGTTTTTAGTGGTCGCTCGTAAACCTTCCTGATGCCAACTGAAACTTCAGGCGATAAATCCGAGGCGGATTCGCTCAAGCAAAATGTCGGTTTGAAACTATTTAGTGTAGTCATTCCGGCTCATAACGAAGAGGAGTCTCTCCCCCACACGGTGACCGACATTTATGAGGTTTTCGTGCGAGAGAACATTCCACATGAAATCGTCGTCGTGGATGATGACAGCAAGGATCGCACTTGGGAAGTCCTGCAAGAACTCCAAAAGACAATACCCACCTTGGTTCCGGTTCAAAATCAAGGGCTCCACGGTTTTGGCCGGGCTGTCGTCTGCGGATTAAACCATATCAATGGCGATGCCTGCACAATCATGATGGCCGATGCCTCAGATTCACCTGAAGACGCGGTTCGATACTGGCTGCTTTTGAACGAGGGCTGGGAATGCGTTTTTGGGAGCCGCTTTATCGAAGGTGGCCAAGTCATCGACTACCCTCGATTTAAACTCTTCGTCAATCGCATCGCCAATCTGCTGGTGCGTATTGGATTCAATACTTCGCTGAACGATACCACCAATGCGTTTAAGGCCTATCGTGTTACAGTAATTGAGGGCTGTCGGCCATTCCTCTCGCCCCATTTTAATTTGACGGTCGAGATGCCTCTCAAAGCGATCGTGCGCAACTACAGTTGGACCGTTACACCCATATCTTGGAAAAATCGAAAACACGGGGTGCCAAAACTAAAAATTAGCGAGATGGGTAGTCGCTACTTCTTCATCTGTGCCTACGTGTGGCTCGAGAAATATTTTAGCCGAGGTG
>Ga0105054_10011884_pt1 | contig 10771 bp, 10 predicted proteins | sample BON02_FD_78091 | JGI IMG/M metagenome (GOLD analysis project Ga0105054, IMG submission 78091) | Freshwater microbial communities from Lake Bonney liftoff mats and glacier meltwater in Antarctica - BON-02 (megahit assembly) | ecosystem: Environmental > Aquatic > Freshwater > Ice > Glacier... | reverse complement strand
CCCCCCCCCCCCCCCCCCTCTCCACCAATGTCAATCTCCCAGCTGCTGCAGCACCTCCAACAAACCGCATCCCTGCCCCCCCCTCCTCCAGCAATGCTCCGTGGTTTTGCGGTTTTGAGCGGATGACAGTATGCTCGGCGGGAGTGGCGTGGGTCAAGGAGGCGGTGGGAGTGGATGAGGGCGCAGCAGATGCGTGCGGCAGGTTCAGTGTGTCACTGTTGGTGGCACTCGCCAGTCCTGTTTTTGGTGATATCATGTGTGTCAAAAGAGATGTACAACACAGGAAAAGAGATGCATAAAAGAGCAGGCACAACAGATGTCCGCCAATAAGAACACGTCGGCAAACGACAAAACACACATGCACGCACACACACACATTGGGCCTGCTGCGCACGCAATGAATGGGCTTCCAAGACATCCAGGAGATGACTCTTGGCAGATGCAACACGCTGCAACACACTACAACTCTGCGCTTCAAAGACATTCAAGAGATGCCTATTGGCATGCCCACTGCTCGAGCAAAATAAGTCCAAAAACCCCTATGGGTATGGAAAAGAAAAACCCGGTTTGCCAGTTTCTCAAAAAGACGAAAGCGCTCAAGAATAACGCAAAACAATCAAAACATTTTGAGCAACATAAGGAATTTTGGCATTTTTTTTTGCAAAAACAAACTTCGACGTTGTTTTTTTGCAAATAAGGTAAACCAAAGGTTTGAAAAATCACGAAATTCACATTTCCAAGCAAGTCACGTTTCTGAAATCGACAAGTGATTGCTCGTTTGCTATCTAGCCCTGTTTCTACAAACTATTAAAGAACTGATTCAATCCCGGCGCTCAAGTGCTATAGTTTCTACCAGCTCGTTTCTACGATCAGGAAAACTTCTTCACATTTCAAGAGACCTATGCATATGAAAAGAGAAATACTTACACGTGGCAGTGCTACAAATGCTGAGATTGAATAATACACACACTCTCTCGTTCCCTCACACGCCTGCCCACAGGGGCACATGCGCACATGCACACACATACAACCACACACACGAACTTGTGAGACACATCCTTTGACTTACCATCGGGCAGCAAATGTTGGTTGCACACCTCATGGTACATCGCATCATTATACAGATCCCGTGCAGGCGCAGAGGGAAGTCGATCCAAGGCACCCGGCTGCAGCAGGTGATGGTGGAGGTGCTGGAGGGGCGGTTTGTCTGTGTATTTCTGAGGTTCGAGATCAAACTGCGCATTTGGCTCTTTTCCAGACATAAGAGGCTTTTTTGCCACACGATTTGGATGTGCCCGTGCTCGAGCGGACGACAGAGGTGTAGTTTTGATGACAAGCGGTGTTGCTGGGCGCGCAGCGCGTGGCGTGGCCACGACAGAGCTGACACGTGGGGTCACGGTCGACGACGAGGAGGGCGAGGTGGCAGCAGTCGAGGAGGAGATGGCATGCTGCGTTTGTAGTAAGCTGTTGAGGTTCGAGGAAAGCGATGCCGAAAAATCCCTCGCATAAACCACCGACACCTCTTCCACATTCTTGCACATACTTTGCACGCCCCTCCCTCCCCCCCCTGCGCCGTCTCCTCCTCCAGCCCGGAGCAAGTTTTTTAACGCACTGACTGAACGCGAGGTTGCGCCGCCTGTCCTGCCCACCGGCGTTGAAGAGCGCACAGCAGTGCTCACCCCTTTGAATGCATCCTCCATGTCGTAAGTTTCGCTGGCAGGGCTGCTGCGGTCACTGCTGGCACCAACGCAAATGGTACTACCGTCAGAAATGGAGGGGGTTCCAGCCCTGCTCTTGTGGCGCCAGAGCACGTGCGGTGTGGTAGGGATCGCCGCATTTACCTTCTGTGTTGTCGCCGTGCTGTGTTGCATATCCGGGGTTTCACAATCCCGCGTCGCGCTGGTAGCACTTTTGTGAATCACCGTCAGCGTCACCTTCAGTGGCGAGCACACAACAGAATGCACTGTTTGGACGCGTCCCAACGAGCTACTACTCGCGAGTTTCGTAAACGTTGTGCCTGTTGTGCCCATCCATCCCCCCAACCCAACTCTCGCACCCGCAGCATTGCTAGGAATCATTGGAGCGATGCGTGGGGTGTATCCTTCGCGGTTTGTTGATGCTGCAGTGGACGAGAGCGACCCATCTGTGTGCAGCCCAAGCGCGGTGGGTGCCACGTTTCGGGGTGTCAACGTGTTGACGTTGAGTGAGAGTACACCGTGGCAGTGGCCCCGGGGTGTTGAGTGAGAGTACACCGTGGCAGTGCCCCGGGGAGTTGAGTGAGAGTACACTGTGGCAGTGCGAGGAGTCGTCACGGTGCTACCTGCATTTGGGCCCACCGGTCCTGCAGTACTTGGCGTGCGATTGGTGCCACCAAAATGCGTAGTTTTCAAGGCGGTGTGTGAACTGAAAGTCGAAAAAGGCGTTGTGCTTGCTGACCAGGCCTCCTCGTCTGTGTCCTTGCTTCGACTCATGCGCCCGCCAGTTGCTTGATCTGTCTCCAACTTTGCTGGCAGCAGTGCAGGCCCAACCATCCCCGGGCTCTCTGAACCCTGCAGATCAGATGACGGCATTTTTGTGTTCAAGTAGTCCAAATAGCTGGGAGACAACTCGTTGGTGATGTGTAACGAATGAAAAGGTTGGCTTGTTGGTGAGCAGGCGGCCTGCTGCCACAACCTTGGCGCAAACAACATGTCACACGAAAAGGGCACCAACCCCTCGGTTGGTGAAAAATTTGCCTGAATCACCTCTGTCCCCGCCGGATGAGCAGCAAATTTTCTCGTGGAAGAACGCATCTTCCGACGTGGAGGACAGGGGACCGAGCCGTCTGGCAACGTCACTACCGATTGTGGGAACTTTGCATCGAGATGCTGCAGCATTCGTGCCACACCCCCACGCTGGATCACAAGCAGTGGATCTTCTGGTACGGCTTGCTTGTCTGCCGAATGTCCCGTTACCTCCAAAGGCAAACTTAAATCTTTGACAAAATCTTTTTCAGACCGCTGGACTCTGGGTGGCATCTCCACACTGTGCAAGCTGCTCAGCTCTGAGCTGCAACGTTCTACCATGACTTTGTTAATCTTGCTTCTTGGTATCTCCCTGCGCACCAAACCTATGCGTTAGCATATTTGCCAAACATGCTAATCCTGATTAGCAAAACAGTGCTTGCCGTCGAGCACGCAAGAAAAAACAATCACGCACATGACAAATCGCAAAAAACCATAACGCATATGAAAAATGTTGTCGCAGCTCTGTGCTCTCTGGTACACTTTTGCCGCATCGATTCTCTCATATGCAATATTTTCACCAAATGTGCACAGCACAACGAGAAAGCTCAACATGCTACAATAAGGGCAGACACAAGAGAGCACAGGTCAAACCGAATCACATGCGACGCCTGGCCATCTCTGACATCCGTCCAGGTCTGTTGGCCCTGGTTCCTGCGGCAAACCAGAAAAAAAATTGTACTCGAACGCAGGCTTCATGCCAACATTTGTGTGCAGGCCGTGGGCCGTGGAGGATGCACACAGGAAGAGGTTTGATTGGACACGTTCCGAGTGCCTTGTGATGGCACCGGCGTCCACACGCACTGGGCTGTCTTTACGCCGTTGGCACGGCGTTGCGAAACCAGGTTTTCAGAAGATTTTTGATTTCTTCGGAGTCCCCCGATTTCGGATTTCTACCAAAAACCAGAAATAGCGGTTACGAAAAATTTCAGGATGCATGCATGACGATGAAAAATTGGATCTAAAACATACCAACACACTCAGCAGGTTTGCAATTTTCTTGAATACAGTTGTTGCATTGATGCCACAGGTGTTGTCGATGGAATTGACCACAAAATTATCTTGATGTCTTATTTCGTCGATCGACGATCGACCGTAATTCTCCCTAGCTGGATCGGCATAGACGCCCGACCCAATCAATGATGTATGTTCCCTTACAGGTAAATAGATTCCGAAAAAGTGTTTTACTTATCGTTCAGTACAAATATTCAAAATCATCTTCCGGAAATTTTTATTCTCCAGAATCTGATCCTCCGCACAAGATCAGCGGTACTGGCTCAATTACTCAATCTGTTGGTTTTTTCATTTCCGTCTAACAGAATCTGTCAGATCAAAATGATTTGTATTAATAACGGTGTACCAGTAAAAAATAGCTTCTCTGCGGGGCCGGACCTTCAATATTTTTACATGATTCATAGGGGCGGGCGGACAGTCGATATGAGGGTACCGGGACTCCCTATTAGAGACTGCGCAAGAGGCTGTAACAATTGCGTGCACACGCGTGCACAGATGAGTGCAATCGATGTGACAAAAAAGATACTATTTGAGCGTTTGTATTTGGTTCCAGGAATGGGCACATTTGGGCCCTGAGTCAACTGTCCCTATGCACTCACAACTCCGACTGTTCACTATACATCTATTTCTCGATTTCCGTGCAACTTTTTCCCCGAATAGCCCCTCATTTTTTTGGTCATCACGATTCACCAATTAATCTGGCCGAGTCCCGTTAGAGAGAGATAATGTTGTTTATTGGAAAACCAAAAGGAAGATCAATGATGATCTCCAGTCCCGTTACCCTCTTCTATATCGACCTTTTTCTCTCGCTGGCAGCGGCATTTCGGTATGTGGTTTCGGCACCTGACAGTGGAAATACTTTGGCGGAGTGGGATTTGTAGTCGCGCTGTTACACAGCGAGACATGTCCCTTCTTAGATCAAGTGTCTCCTAAAGAGACACGTCCCTTCTTAGATCAAGTGTCTCCGGGGGTTTACCGCGAATCACGCTAAGAAAACACCTTTCTGGCATGGTACTAGAAACATAGAAACGGATTTGTTGCCCTTCGAGTCGACATGCGAGGTTTAGAGGTGCTGGTTGGGTGTAGCACCGACCTTCACTACACTTTGAAACTTCCTCTTTTCTTTACGGCGGGCCAGTTACCCTCGCTGACAGCGGAGCCTCGCGCAGCGCCGTCGGACCGGCAGAACTACATGCTGCTTCCTGACCTCTTGCACTTCTCCGGATCTTCAGGTGAATCACCATAGGTGAATCTGCATCGACCATTGATATCAACTGTGACAGATCGACCGGTCGATCAATCTGAGTCGGTGGATAGGTCCGATATTTGGATATGTGATGGGACCATTTTTCATTACCAATGGGACCATAACTTTTTGGTGGATGAGTGTCTGGGGCCATTTCTCACCACCTTTGGGACCATAGGTCAAAGGTCCTTTTTCCACTTCTCGGAAAAGCACAGCCGGGCCCAAAGGCAGTGTTGAAGCGTCACACGAGAACAGCGCTGGCGCTTGAAGTAGGTCCCGGTGAACAGAAGTGAGCGTCGAGTCAATCATTTGGATCTGTGTGTCATGATGTTTGGGTGAGCAAGGTCAATCATTTTTTTTTTGAGTCTATGTCACTTCGACGGTCGATGTCGACCGTCGATTAATTTTTTTTGGTATGAGTCTACCATGACATTGACTCAGACCGACCGGTCGATATCAATTGATTTCTTGGTATGAGTCTACACAGACGGTCGATATCGACCAATTTTTTTCTACTATGGATCGCATCGACTGTCAATATCGACCTTATTCTCCCATAGGTGAATTGGCATCGACTGTCGATATCAACCATATCATGAGTCTCCCGTATGTGAATCAGCATCGACCATTGATATCGACCGTGAGATATCAACTCGGTCGGACTGGTGGATTAAAAAAGATCGACTGATCGACAACACCTGTGAAAGATTCATAATTAGACATCTCCACAGTGGACTATTTCAGAAAATCGAGTTTTTCGTCACGCTTCTGCCCACCATTCTAGACCCCCGGCAGAAAAGTATCATTGTACTAACACTTAAGTAATACCTGGGCGAATTTCCAGTACAAAATTAAACACCAAATAAGGGCAATTTCTCGCTTCGAGTGTCCGCCACTGAATCCGTCTAGAGTCTATTGTCCTCAGGATGGGGACAAAGACATTGAGGTACCTTAAGTGGTACAAAATACTTGAACGTTTGCCAGTGCTAATTGGTACCCTTAAATAAATTTGTGTTAGTTTGGCTACTTTTCCACCGGTAAGTGTCCACCGTGAAAGAAAGTGAAAAGAAAGAAAGACAGAGGACCTAAATTTGGTACCTATAGTGATGGGGGGTTTTAGGACTTTCTGTTATTGATAAACATCTTACACATCAGAAAGAAAGACAAGAAAGAAAGATTGATTGATGCGTACTTGCAACAGTAATTCAGTATTCTTGCTTGAGGGTCTGTGTACCTCGAATCCATGTAGATTTAGAAAGAACATAATGGGGGACAGCCTGACGGCGGCGAGGCGGAATCAGTAAAGTCGGCTACGCCCGGCCCAGGGGCGCTCCATCCTCGTGGGAGCTTGCCCCTTGGTACAACACACAAGAAAGAAAGAACCACACACGTGTGGTGCTGCAGCTATGATCACTCGTCGTGAGAAAATCATTTTTGTACCTACATTTGGATTCTACAGCTGTTATTTATTGCTACTCGAAAGGAGGTGATGACAGCGAACCACCTTCTAGAAATCTGGTCCCGCCGCACATAGAATCGCGTTTGGCCAGACTTTCCCGTGTCAGCCAGAGGTGTTTACACCATCCGGCCCGGGCCTTGGGGTTGGTCGCAAAAACTCTTTTTGATCTGGTAGCTGTTTGTTTCGCTTTCATTCTCTCCTCGGCAGAGAATCAATTTTTTTCAGCGAGAAGTTATGTATGCAAAATCTTGCAAACCTTTAAGTTTACATTACAATTTGTACCTGTTTTAGAATTTCGTAATCATCCAGATCCAAACCTGTCAAAATCCACGAATCCTCGACGTACCTACGAATGTTGAAAACATTCTAGTTTCCACCAGTGTTCGAATCAAACAAGGACAAGCCCCGCAAACAATTATGTCATGAAACAAATAACTATTTGAGGCTTCGATCAAAATACACATGTGATACTAGTAGTACGTCTGACTTGTTTTCTCTATACTGTAGAGGGTCCTAGAGGATTTTCGGCGATTCATCCGTCACCATAGCTCAGTGGTGGAGAGCGCGGCACTCAAGAAAGTTAGTAATCCGTAAGGTCCCCGGTTCGATTCCGGCCGAAAACACGTCAGCTCAGATTCTCATGGGTTTGAGCATATAGACCCTCTATCAAGGGTTCTAAACTACTGTTTCCAGTAATAAAAGCAACTAAAATCAAATGACAACAGTCTCAGCCAGGAGGGGATACTAAAAAAATTGCGCCTGCGGCGCTTGTTGTACAACTCTTAGAATATACAATGTGTCTAACTTAACCACAAATTTTAAAAAAAGCGCCTGTGGCGCTTTTCTTCACATCACTTACAATGAAAATATTTCACGGCGCTTTTATTCATGACACTTATAATATACAATGTGTCACATACTAAAGAATCTTTCAACTGTTGTCTCAGTCGAATATGTGAGTACAGATTAAAGCAATAATAGATCAACATTGAATTAACGGTGGATCAAGAGAGATAATGTTGTTTATTGGAAAACCAATGGAAAGATCAATAATGATCTCCAATGAACAATAGATCAATGATCCATCAACAATAATATACAATGTGTCACATACACAGGAATTTTTCTACTTCCAATACTAAATGGAATGTGTAAATGGGGGTCAAACTGCATGCACACATCAAATTTGACATTCAGACATAATTTTATTATAGTCAAGTATTGTGGCTTTTAATCTACTTTCTCAACCGAATATGTCGGTACAATTTTTTTGAATGATGGATCAACCATGGATCAACGATGGATCGTTGGCATCTCTATTGCCCCCACTTTGGAAACAATTGAGCAGGTAAATGAAACCCCAAAATACCCACAAATATACTCTCCGACGCGCTACAAAAGTCATATTTTCAAATTTGGCGGCTGACGCCGCCAAAAAAAGAAACTGCGCTTGCGTGCAGTTTTTCGAAAACTGCACTTCGCGCGTTTTTGATACTTGGCGGGAGTCGCAAATTAATTATGGGGCCAAGCATGGTCAAGATTTGATTCGAACTTGAACGCTGGCTTCCACCATGCTGGCGTGCTGAGTTTGACACGGTTCCAGATTCTCAGGGAGAGCGCTGCAGCGCCGAGACGTCCGGGTCGCACCACTTTCTCGACGGCAGTAAGCTCTTGGTGCACCTATCGCCTCTACGCTGCAACATTCGGAGAAGCAGGGCTTGCCAAACCTTGATACCTCCTCCGCCGAGGCTCTCTCATTCCTTACAATCGTTGTTAGCTGCAACTCGTCCTACCCGCTGATTTCTGTACATCAAATTTTGGTCTATCAAAAGGAGGAGAATGGGGAAAAGAAAAAGGGGGTGGCCAGAGGCGCCAAATAAACGGTCGGTGAAGAACTGTGTACACTAACATGCTGGACGAGTTCTGGTGTAAACCAACAACATTTTGCGAAAATTAGTGCTAGTTTCCGTAACACTGTTATCAATCTACAACTGGGAGGACCAGCGGACGTTTTCACCTCAATCCAGTTTGCCTTCTCTCTTGCCTCATTGACATCAATACCACACACGCAAACACGCACACACACACGCACAAACATAAATGCAACACACAACTCCGTTGTTTTTCGGAGCGTGCGTCTAGGACGCTGCTATATGTAAATACACATCTATTTTTATGTGTATGCTATATATACATACAATTGTATTTATATATACCTGCAGCATCCCACACCCTGAGTGTCTGAAGAGTGTGGCAGTTAGCCTATTTTTCGAGCTGCCCTCTATACAAACATAGGTACACATTTATGCATGGATATATATGCGTATATGAATATGTGTATTCGTATGTATATATATATATACATATATATATATTTATATACATATATATGTGTATATACATATGTTATATACATATGTATAGACATGTATATTCGGTCGTTCGCCTATTCTTTGAGCTGCCCTCTATACATATACATGTACACATGTATGCATATATGTATATACGTATATAAGTGTGTGTATCTATATATATATATATATATATGCATATATATAAATATTCATATATATAAGTATATATATATAAATGTATTTTCGGCCGTTCGCCTATTGTTTGAGCTGTAGTCTCTATATACATAAATACATACGTAGGCATATATATTAGGCATACATATATATACATATACATATATTTACATATACATATATTTGTGTCTGTATATATATCTATATATATTTACACATATATACACGACCATTCGCCGATTCTTCGAGCTGTACTCTATACATGTGTCCATGAATACACATGTATGTACATATATATATACATATTATTATGTATGTTCACAATTTCGCCTATTTTTCGAGCCATGTGTATACACTGTATACCGCCCAAGAATGGAGCAAACGCCACGAAGTCCTTTTTTTTCAAGGGATTATTAGTAGTGTTGTGGTACCAACGATCCCTTTCAAATGAACATACTTCCATTACTGGTACAGATAAGTTAGTCTACTCGATCGAGATGGTAAATGGGTTCCAAAAAATACTCCCAGAAAGTGTTGATTTAGAGTCTGAGGTGGACTTGGTGCATAATGATTCGCTCTGGCCGGCAAGTTCCGAGGGGGTTTACTACATGTTTGGTGGACCTCAGCCGAAAAGAGTGCAATTAACGCATTCTTGGGCGGTATATATCCATACTTTGATATGCATTCGTCCTTTCGCCGATTCTTCGAGCTGCACTCTCTCTCTTTGTATGCATATACATATGTATATATGTATGTAAATATTCGTCCTTTCGCCGATTCTTTGAGCCGCACTCTGTATATATATGTATATACATGTGTATGTATATATATGCATACATAAATTGCAATTCCTTTCGCCGATTTCTTGAGGCGCACTCGACTCGCATCCGACGTCTTTGGTATTCGAGTTTACAACTTTATGTATCATCTTTGCACGTGTATTATCTTTGCACTTGCAATTGATGTATTATGTTTCCACTTGAAGTTTACAACTTTATATAATATCTTTGCACATGAAGTTTACAACTTTATGCAATATCTTTGCACATAAAGCTTACAATTTTATGCAGTATCTCTACAGACAAAGTTTACAACTTTCATTATTATCTTTGCACAAACCAGAGCGAGTTTACAACTGTTCGTATCATCCTTACACAAATCAGACTTCTACGACGACACATCGAGACTGAGTCGCAACTGCAACACATGTTGCAACTGCAACACACATCGCAACTGCAACACACGTCGCAACTGCAACACATGTCGCAACTGCAACACACATCGCAACTGCAACACATGTCGCAACTGCAACACACGTCGCAACTGCAACACACGTCGCAACTGCAACACACGTCGCAACTGCAACACACGTCGCAACTGCAACACACGTCTCAACTGCAACACCCTATGTTGTCTTTTCCCTATTTTTTTCTTCAGAGTGTGCGAACACCCTGGCTAAAGTCGCCGGTACCGTTACGGTGGTCTAAAATTCTGGCCTGAACTTGTTTTTCTCTTGCCTCAAAGTTGGCCCACCCGGGAACCTCCTTCAAATCCGCGAGACTCATCATGTTTCCATCAAATTCTGCGTGTGTGTGTGTGAGTGTATGTGTGTGTGTGTGTGTGCGTGTGTGTTACAGTGTGTCTCAGTGTATTGCGGTGTGTGGGGGCGAGTTGATTTATCAGGAATTTCGCTCCATATCTATGTGAGTTCTGGTGGGTAGGTGTGTATACGTAGGAATCT
>Ga0105054_10011881_pt1 | contig 10772 bp, 11 predicted proteins | sample BON02_FD_78091 | JGI IMG/M metagenome (GOLD analysis project Ga0105054, IMG submission 78091) | Freshwater microbial communities from Lake Bonney liftoff mats and glacier meltwater in Antarctica - BON-02 (megahit assembly) | ecosystem: Environmental > Aquatic > Freshwater > Ice > Glacier... | reverse complement strand
GACGACGTGGATCTTGCAGCCCAGCCCCTGATTCAATTCGGTCAGGATTTTCGTGGTATACTCGTCCAACGCGCCAAACACGATCAGGCCGGGATCGTAATAATCCTCGATCGCGGTGCTTTCGCGCAGAAACTCGGGGTAATAGCCCACGCCAAACCCCTCGCCCGCCTTCTTGCCGCTGGCCTTTTCCAGCGTCGGAATGCAGGTGCCTTCGCACGATCCCGGCACGATGGTGGAACGGATCACCACCGAATGCGGCCCGTCCTTGTTGGCCAGCGCCCGGCCGATGTTTTCGCACACGGCGGTGACATATTTCAAACCCACCGATCCGTCGGGCGCCGATGGCGTGCCCACGGCGATGAACGAGGCGTCGGAATTGTCGATGGCGTATTGCACATCATCCGTCGCGCTCAGCCTGCCTTCGGCCACGACCTGGGCGATCAGCGGGTCCAGCCCGTTTTCCACGATGGGGGATTTGCCCGCGTTGATTGCCGCGATCTTGCCGGGATCGATGTCAACCGCGATGACCTGGTGCCCGTCCCTTGCCAGACAGGCGGCGGATACAACGCCGACATACCCAATGCCGAAGACACTGATTCTTGCCATTTTTTTGCCTCATGTCGTTTTTTGTTATGTCGTGTTTTTTTACTGCTTTAAGGCAGGATGCTAACCTACTGCAAAATATGAGTAAAGTTTTTAGGCGACCCGACGTCACTTGCCCGCCCATGGTTGCATATCTGCTACATGGCCCATTACGGCATTGCTGCACCGGCGCCACCACGGGTTCGACCGGGGCGGTTTGGGTTGTTGCAGGGGTCGGGGTGGCCTATCGTCACGCCATCAAGACGCGGCGGGGACAACGGGCGATGCCAGGACAGCGCGTGTTTTTCGGTCTGCTGGTCGTGCTTGCGGGCTGTATAGGCATCGGTGTGTCCACCACCGGCCTGCCGCGCGGCTATGACCTTTTGTTCAGCCCCCATGCCCATGCCTTCCGCTTCGCCACCGCCCCCGAACCCGTACGCCGGGGCGCGCGCAGCGAACGATATGAATTGCGCAACGGCGATTGTGGCGGGTCTGATTGCACAAACCCCCGGTATCGCAGCGAAATTCTTGAGCAGGGCCCAACCGCACGGGTGAACCGCGACATCTGGTATGGCTGGAGCTTTCGCAACGCCACCATCCCCGGTTTCTCCGAACGTGACGCCCTGCGCCTGGTCCTCGGGCAATGGAAGCTGAGCGGAGAAACGCCCCCCGCCTTCCGCCTTGTTCAGATCGGACAGGGCGAGGGCAACTGGCAACGCTGCGACCCGACCGTCTGTCGCCCCACCTCCGACCGGCGCGAGGATGTGGTGATCCAGCTTGTGGACATCGCCGAACGGCAGGCCTGGGGCGCACGGCAGAACGACGGCCACATCTGCAAGCTGTTCAGCATGGAAGACGCCCGCAGCCAGTGGATGGATATTCTGGTGAACACCGATTTCGGCGCCGGGCCGGGCGGCTATCTCAAGGTCTGGGTCAACGGCGTGCTGCGCTGCGACTATCGCGGTCAGATCGTGGCCAGCGGGCCGGGCGATCTGTCCCAGCCCCTCAGCGTGCGGCGCGGCATCTTCGCCAGCTTCACCAGCCGCTGGGACCAGACGCGCGGCGCGACGCCGAAACCCACCCTCATCGCCTATTACGACGAGTTCGCGGTCGGCACACGGCGCGAAGACGTCGATGTGCGCCTGCGCGAGGCGGCGGTCCTGAGCGCCGTCGACTGACCGAAAGCCCCTTGCCCCGGTCCCTGCCCCGCTTCACTCTGGGGGCAGATCAAGGGAGATCGACATGGCACAGACGGAAAAGCGCGCAGGCATCGTGGGCATCGGCGACATGGGCAGCGGGCTGGCCCGCAACCTGATTGCCCAGGGCTTTGCCGTCACCGGCATCGACCTGCTGGACCATCGCAACCGCGCCTTCGTCGAGATGGGCGGCACCCTGGCCGCTTCGACCGCCGAAGTGGGGCGCAATGCGGATGCGGTGTTCGTCATGGTGATGACCGGAGACGAAGCCAGGCAGGTGATCCTGGGCGAGGCAGGGTTGATGGAGCACATGCCCCGGGGCGGCGCGGTGATCCTGTCGGCCACGATCAAACCGTCCGAGGCGCGCGAAATCGGGCTCGCCATGGCAGGCAGCCATGTGCATCTGATCGACACGCCGGTGTCGGGCGGCTTTCCCGGCGCGCAGAACGGCACGCTGACGATGATGGCCGCCGCGCCCGAGGCGGTGCTGGACGAATTCGCCCCTGTCATGCAGGCGGTATCGGCCAGCATCCACCGCGTCGGCACCAGGCCCGGCGAGGGTCAGGTGGTCAAGGCCTGCCTGCAATCGCTGATCGGGTCGATCTTTTCGGCCACCTTCGAGGCGGCGGCGCTGGCCGCCAAGGCGGGTGTTTCGGGTCAGGTGCTCTATGACGTGTTCTCAAGCTCCAGCGCCGGGTGCGGGGTGACGAATTCGGCGCTGGTGAACATCATCGACCGCCGGTTCGAGGGCACGGGCAGCCACATCAACACGATGCACAAGGATCTGACGATCTCCATGGCGCTGGGTCAGGATCTGGGCGTGCCGCTGCACACCGCCGCCGCCGCGATGCAGATTTTTCATGCCGGGCGCACCAAATACCCGAACGGCGACAACTGGGTCTGCATCCGGGTGATCGAAGACATCATCGGCGCCGAGCTGCACCGGTGAAGCTGGGCGTCATCTGCGACGGGATCAGCCGCGATCTGACCCATGCCGTCGATGTGATGGATGAATTCGGGCTGGACCATGCCGAGTTGCAGTTCGTCGGCGCCCATGAGGTGGGCGATCATGGGCCACAGGACCTGGCCGGGATGAACCGCCTGCTGCGCGACCGGGGCAAACCCGTGTCCTGCCTGTCGCGCCATGTCTTGGCGGGCATGACCAAGGCCAACCGCCCCGGCGATGCCATGCACACCTGACACATGGACGCGCTGAAACGCGTGATCGAGGCGGCCCATCTGCTGGGCAGCCCCTGGTGCGGATCATGACCCCGAAGAAGGAGCAGATCCTGTAGGGGTCGCATGGCGCCGAGGTGTGGAACATCGCCAAGGGCGCATGGGACACGGTGGCGCCGCTGATCGCCCCGGCGGCTGATCTGGCCCGGGCCGAGGGGGTGACGCTGGTGGTGGAAACCGGCAACGGCACGATGGTCAATTCCTGTTGTACCGCGCGCCGCCCGATCGACGATCTGGGCGCGAAGGACGTGCTGAAGGTGCTGTGGGATCCGGCCAACAACTGCTGGTGCCATGAGGTGGCCTTTCCCGACGGCTATGATGAGATGCGCGGCGGCTATCTTGGCCATATCCACATCAAGGACGTGCAGGTCGACACGCCCCGCGCCACGCTGGAAGTGCGCCCCCTGGGACAGGGGCAGTTGGCCGACCAGTTCGCGCCCATGGCTGCGGCGCTCCGGGCCGACGGGTATGACGGGGTGATCTCGCTGGAGCCGGTCTATCACCCCGGAAACGGTGATTTCGAGGCGGGGTTTCGCCAGCGCATCGGCCCGTTCAAGGCGCTGTTCGGCTGATTCCACCATCCGCGCGCCGTCTGGCCCGGCCCACACCGGCCCTGCACCATATCCCTTGGCGATCTTTGGATTGCCCCCGGACAGCGGCAGGGGTCTGGCGCCGTCTCTCATGGCAACTGCACGACACCCGCTGCGCAATCCCCGGACACCGACTGCCGCCCCACACCAACGCGCATGGCGCGCCGCAGGACGGGCAAAACCGCAAGGCGGCGTATCACCGGCACTGGCCATCGCGCGGGTTTTCTGTTGCAACGGGCACAGCGCAACGCAGGAGCCGCCATGCCCATGAACATCGCCCTTGTCGGCATCGGCAAGATCGCCGCCGACCAGCATGTGCCGACCTTGAGCGCCAGCCCCGACTGGACCCTGGCCGCCACGGTCAGCCGATCGGGCACCGTCGACGGCATCGCGTCCTTCACCGATCTCGACAGGATGCTGGCCGAATGCCCCGACATATCCGTGGTGTCGCTGTGCCTGCCGCCGGTGCCGCGGTTCGTCCATGCCGCCAGGGCGCTGGCCGCCCGTCGCCATGTGATGCTGGAAAAGCCGCCGGGCGCGACCCTGACCGAGGTGCACCGCCTGGAAGGCATGGCGCGCGACGCAGGCGTGATGCTGTTCGCCACATGGCACAGCCGGATGGCCGCAGGGGTGGCCCCGGCGCGCGACTGGCTGCGCGGCAAGACTGTGACGCGGGCCCATATCACCTGGAAAGAGGACGTGCGCAAATGGCATCCGGGGCAGGAGTGGGTGTTTGAACCGGGCGGCATGGGCGTGTTCGATCCGGGCAGCAACGCGCTGTCGATCCTGACGCATATCCTGCCCATGGCGGTGCATGTACGTTCGGCGGTTCTGGAGTATCCCGAAAACCGGCAGACCCCGATCGCCGCACAGGTGCAGTTCACCGGCAACGTGTCGGGCGATTTCGACTGGCGCCAGACTGGCCCGCAGACCTGGGACATCGAGGTGGAAACCCACTCAGGCAGACTGGTGTTGTCGGATGGCGGCGCGACACTGGCCATCGACGGCACACCGCAGGACGTGGGCGAGAACCGAGAATATGCCTGCCTTTACAGTCATATGGCCGGGCTGGTGGCACGAGGTCAGAGCGATGTCGACCTGTCGCCCATGGTGCATATCGCCGACGCGATGACGCTGGGGCGACGCGTGACGGTCGCCCCGTTCAGCTTCTAGAGCGCGTTGCGCACAATTGTATTCAACTGGCCGCAACCCGCGCCAGGCGCCGCCAGTGACCCGCGCAGCACCACCCGCGTCTCAAGCGCGACCGACGCCAGCCCCTCCTGCCCCGCAACCCGCGCCAGCAGCAACCGGGCGGCGGCGCGGCCCATCTCGAACTGCGGCACATGCACCGTGGTCAGCCCCGGATCGACCACCGCCGCAAGCCCGATGTCGTCAAACCCGGTGATCGAGATGTCCGCCGGCACCCGCAGCCCGGCCCGGCGTGCCGCAACCATCGCCCCTGCCGCCAGCACATCGTTGCCGCAGATGATCGCGGTGGGCGCATCGCCGGCCATGACAGTTGCAAAGGCCGCGCCGCTGGGTTCAAGCAGATAGGGCGCCTCGACCACCCGTGTCAGCCGCGCGCCCGGTTGCGCAGCAATGGCGGCCCGCACCCCCTCGATGCGCTCCCGCGCCCGGTCATTGCCCGCCGAGATGCCGGCAATCATCGCGATCCGGCTGTGCCCCATGGCCAGCACCTGTCGGGCCATGGCAACTGCGGCGGCGCGATTGTCGAACCCGGCGCACAGGTGTTCGGGGTCGTCGGACAGGCACCAGCCCAGAACATGGGGCACATTGCGCAGGGCCAGAAAGCGGCAGGTTTCGACCGGGCGCTCGGTGCCGATCAGCAGCAGACCATCGGCACCCCGGGCCATCAGGGCACGGATCTGGGCACCTTCGCGCATCGGATCATAGGCGCTGGTGGCGATCAGCAGGGTGATGCCTGCGGTGTCCAGTTCCTCCTGAAAGGCCTGGATGCCGTTGGCGAACATGGCGTTGGCCAGCGACGGGATCACCGCGCCCACGGTGTTCGTGCGGTTTGACGCCAGAACCCTGCCCCCGAAATTCGGGGTATAGCCCAGCCGCGCGATGGCCCGTTCGATCCGTTCGCGGGTGTCCTTGGCCACCTTCCCCGGGTCGTTCAGGGCGCGTGAAATCGTGGCCGTCGACACATTGGCGGCGGCGGCAACATCTTGCAGGGTGGGGGGGGCGGAACGGGTCATCGGATCAACCTAGCATGTGACGCAGGGTCATGAAAGCGCTTGCACCGCAAAATGCAAGCGCTTACACAGGTTCTGACGTCACAGATTCGTCACGCAGCGACAGGAACCCGCCGATGGCCCGCCATTATCTCAAGAAAGCCACCAAGACCGCCCAGAGCGGCGCCGGCGATGTGCGCGCCACGGTGCAGGGGATGCTGGACGAGATCGAGGCCGGGGGCGATGCAGCCGCCCTGGCCTTCGCCGAAAAGCTGGACGGTTACACCGGCCCTGTCCTGCTGTCGCCCGACGACATCGCAGCCGCAAGCGCGCAGGTGCCCCCAAAGCTGAAGGACGACATCGCCTTCGCCCATGACAATGTGCGCCGCTTTGCCGAAACCCAGAAATCGACGATGACGAACGTCGAGCTTGAAATCGTGCCCGGCCTGATCGCGGGCCAACGCGTCATTCCCTGCCGCGCGGCGGGCTGCTATGTGCCGGGGGGTCGCTATTCCCATGTGGCCAGCGCGATCATGACCGTGACCACCGCAAAGGTGGCGGGTTGCCAAAGCATCACCGCCTGTTCCCCGCCCCGCCCGGGCATCGGCATCGCCCCCGCCATCGTCCATGCCGCCCACCTGTGCGGCGCGCACAACATCCTGGCCATGGGCGGCGTTCAGGGCGTGGCGGCGATGACCTTCGGCCTGTTCGGCCTGCCAAAGGCCGACATCCTGGTCGGCCCCGGCAACCAGTTCGTGGCCGAAGCCAAACGCATCCTGTTCGGTCGTGTCGGCATCGACATGATCGCAGGCCCCACCGACAGCCTGATCCTTGCCGATGCGGGCGCCGACGCGCTTGTCGTGGCAACCGACCTCGTGAGCCAGGCCGAGCACGGCTATAACTCGCCGGTCTGGCTGGTGACGGACAACCGCGCCCTGGCCGAACGGGTGATGGAGATCGTCCCCGGCCTGATCGCCGATCTGCCCGAGTTGAACCGCACCAACGCCGAGGCCGCATGGCGCGATTACGCCGAGGTGATCGTTTGCGCGAACCGTGAGGAAATGGCGGCGTGCAGCGACGATTACGCTCCCGAACACCTGACCGTGCAGGCGCAGGATCTGGATTGGTGGCTGAACCGGCTGCAATGCTATGGCTCGCTGTTTCTGGGCGAAGAAACCACCGTGTCTTACGGCGACAAGGCCAGTGGCACCAACCATGTGCTGCCCACCTCGCAGTCGGCCAAGTACACCGGCGGGCTTTCGGTACACAAGTACATGAAGGTCGTCACCTGGCAGCGCGCGACGCGAGAGGGCAGCAAACGTGTGGGCCTCGCCACCGCACGCATTTCCCGGCTGGAAGGGATGGAGGCCCATGCAAGGGCCGCCGACATACGCCTTGCCAAATACTTCCCTGGCGAGAATTTCGATCTGTCGGGCGTGGAATAACCCATGGACCCGCTGTTCAGCCTCAAGGGACGCGTGGCCTGCGTGACCGGGGCCAGCAGCGGTCTGGGACGCGCCGCCGCCACGGCGCTGGCCAGCCGGGGGGCCCGGGTGGTTGGCGTGGCGCGGCGGGTCGAGGAATTGCGCGCCTGGGCCAAGGCCACCGACGGCGAAACCGCCCATGTCGTCGGCGACGTGGCCGATCGCGACAGCCTGCCCGATCTGGCGAACAAGGTCGCCTATCACTTCGGTGCGCCCGACATCCTGATCAACGCCGCCGGAATCAACACCCGCCAGCCCGCCGATGCCGTCACCCCCGAGGGCTGGGATGCCACCCTTGCGCTGAACCTGACCGCACCGTTCTTTCTGGCCCAGGCCTTCGTGCCCGCGATGAAGGCCCGGAAATGGGGGCGCATCGTCAACTTCGCCTCGCTGCAATCGCGCCGGGCGTTTCCGGGGGGCATTTCCTATGGCGCGTCCAAGGGCGGGGTCGAACAGATGACCCGCGCCATGGCCGAGGCGTGGTCGGGCCACGGCATCACCTGCAACGCCGTGGCGCCCGGGTTCTTCCGCACCGAACTGACCGGGCCGGTGTTTGCCAACCCGGCCCTTGCGCAGAAACACGCCGACGCCACCTGTGTCGGGCGCAACGGCGAAGTGGCCGATCTGGACGGGCCGATGGTGTTTTTGTGCTGCCCCGCGTCCGATTACGTAACCGGGCAGGTTCTGTTCGTCGACGGGGGATATACCGCGAAATGAAGGCATTGGTTTACACCGGCCCCGAAGCGATGGAATACCGCGACGCCCCCCGCCCCGTGGCTGGCCCGGGCGAGCGGCTGATCCGGATCGAGGCGGTGGGCATCTGCGGGTCGGACATGCACGCCTATCTCGGCCACGACGAACGCCGCCCCGCGCCATTGATCCTGGGGCATGAGGCGGCAGGCGTGGTTGTCGGTGGCCCCGATGCAGGGCGCCGCGTCACGGTCAACCCCTTGGTGACATGCGGCGAATGCCGCGATTGTCTGTCGGGGCGCACCAACCTGTGTGCGAAACGCCAGATCATCAGCATGCCACCGCGCGAGGGGGCATTCGCCGAATACGTGGCGATGACCGAGGGCAATCTGGTGACTGTGCCCGCCAATGTGCCCTTTGCCATGGCCGCTTTGGCCGAACCGCTGGCGTGTGGCTGGCACGGTGTGCGGCTGGGCACGCGGGCGCTGTTCGATCCGCTGCATGGCCTGGCCTGTGTGGTGATCGGCGGCGGTGCCATTGGCGTCGGCGCGGCACTGGCGCTGGCCGCCCAAGGCGCCACAGATATCACTGTGATCGAGCCGAACGAGACCCGCCGCCCGACGCTGGCGCGGATTGCCGGGTTCAAAACCGTTGCGCCCGATGCCGCTCCCACCAACGGCACCGCCGATCTGGTGATCGACGGTGTGGGCTACGAATCCACCCGATCCCAGGCCTGCGCACTTATCCGCCCCGGTGGTGTGATCGTGCACATCGGCCTGGGGTCGAACGCCGGGGGCCTGGACGTGCGCCGCATGACATTGCAGGAAATCACCGTGATCGGCACCTATGCCTATACCGCGCAGGATTTCCGCGACACGGCGCAGGCCATCTTCGACGGCCGCCTCGGCCCGCTGGACTGGACCGAGGAACGTCCGCTGAACCAAGGGCCACAGGCCTTTGCCGACATCCGGGCAGGCCGCACCGCCGCGCCCAAAACCATCCTTATCCCCGCCCATCAGGAGTAACAACGTGTCCATAGACAAACGGATCGTGGATGATTTCGTCGCCAACGGCGTGTCGTTCATCACCACCGTGCCCTGCAAACAGCTTGCCGGTGTCATCGAGGAAGTCGAGGCGCGGGACGAGATTTTTCACATCCCCGCCAACAAGGAGGATGAGGGCATGGGCCTGTGCGCCGGGGCCTTCATGGGTGGCAAGCGCGCCGCGATCATCATGCAGAACACCGCCATCGGCGTGACCATCAACACATTGGCCACCCTGACCCAGTTCTATCGCCTGCCCCTGCCGATGCTGATTTCCTATCGCGGCGAGTTGCGCGAACCTGTATCATGCCAGGTGGAAATGGCCGTGCACACCAAGGCGCTGTTGGCGCAACTGAACATCCCGACCTATCATTTCCACTGGCAAAAAGATGTCGAGGAATTTGACAACATCCTGAAATACACCTTCATGTGCAACAAACCCGTGGCCATCCTGACCGATGCCAACTTCTGGGGAGGCTATGGCGACCAATGATCCGTTCAGAAATCCTGCGCGACATCGCGCCCATCCTTCGTGACCAACTGGTCGTCTGCAACATCGGTCTGCCCAGCCAGGAGCTGCACATGATCGACGATCAACCCACCAACTTCTACATGCTGGGCACCATGGGTCTTTCGTCGTCAATCGGCCTTGGGCTGGCGCTGGCCCAGCCGAAAACCGTGATTTCCATTGACGGCGACGGGTCGGTCCTGACCAACCTCGGCACCCTGCCGACCATCGCCAACAACGTCGCCGACAATTTCATCCTGCTGATCATCGACAATGGGTCGTATGGGTCGACCGGCGATCAGCCCACCTATGCGGGAAAGAAAACGTCGCTGAGCAAGGTGGCGATAGCCTGTGGCTGTGAAAATGTCGTGGAATGCCGCGATGTCGACACCGGGAAAGTGCTGCAAGCGGCCATCGACAGCAAAAAGATGACCGTGATCGTGTGCAAATGCGACAGCGGCAACATCAACCTGCCGGTCATCACGCTGGACCCGGTGGTGATCCGCCACCGCTTCATGGAAGCGGTCAAGGCCTGAAAGTTCCCGCGCCCGGCCCCTGCGCCGGGCGCTCATTGTCAGGCAGGACACCCTTGCAGGCGGTGAAGGACTGGCACAAACCCAACCCCATCTGCTCGGAAAACAGCCATACTGCCTGACGGGACCGAAAGCCGGGCCAGATCTCGCCCGCCAGGGCCAGAGACCATGCCAGGATGCAGCAACAGACGCTGGATTCACCATGCGGCGAAGCTGAAAGGCTTGATCTGTGCGCAAATCTGCGAGAACATCGCACACAATTTGCTCCGCTTGGGAAACATCGGTTTGGTCAATACCGTTGAAATGTGCAAGACGCCTTCGAGTGCCGGGCGGTCCGCTATTCTATGAGACTGCCAAATCACCGTTGAAACGCAACCGGGATTTTTCATGCTGGACGCCCAGAAACTGCTGAAACACAATTCTTCTGGAATGGCCGCGATTTTGACGGAATGTACAACCTGTCTGAATGGAGATTCAATATGATATTGCTCGGTGGAGCGGGCTATGACATCATCCGGGGTGGAAATGGCAACGACATCCTCGACGGCCGGGAGGCCAATGATACGCTTTACGGCAATGGCGGCGACGATCTCCTGATCGGCGGCGCGGGGAGAGACCGCCTGATCGGTGGGGCTGGTAGCGATGACCTTCGTGGCGATGACGGAATTGACTTTTTGTACGGGGGAACCGGGGATGACACATTGGAAGGGGG
>Ga0105054_10011877_pt1 | contig 10775 bp, 4 predicted proteins | sample BON02_FD_78091 | JGI IMG/M metagenome (GOLD analysis project Ga0105054, IMG submission 78091) | Freshwater microbial communities from Lake Bonney liftoff mats and glacier meltwater in Antarctica - BON-02 (megahit assembly) | ecosystem: Environmental > Aquatic > Freshwater > Ice > Glacier... | reverse complement strand
TGTTGAAAGAAAAGAGCCTGATGGCAATCCGTGAGGTAATCAGAAGCAAGAACATTATGTGGAATCACTGAATTCGCATTATATTTCTCCTGATGTAATTTAATTGCATCCCTCGACTTGGCAGCTATGTCGCCTGCAAACGCGTTCCATGAAGTAGCCACTAAAGTATTTAAAAATACTTTATACATTGATGTTCTTTTAAAGCACTACTAGTAGCGGATAAAAGCCAATTAAAAAAAAAAAAAACACTAGTAGCGCTTTAAAAAAATCGATTTTTGTTGTGTTAAAAAAAATATTTATTGTTCGACAGACGAAGAATTATCTAGGCAAAATTGTACTTAAAAAATCCAAAACAACATTTGTCACATTTTTGCCGGGATGCTCTCTCACACTTCTCTCGTTCGTGGTCTCAGTTCTGTTGTGAAGAAACCAGTTATTGCCATCGCTGGATCAACTGGAGCAGTTGGACAAGAGCTTCTTGATCTGATTAAGGAACGCAATTTCCCTTTCGCCAACTTGAAGCTTCTGGCCTCAAAACGATCGGCAGGCAAAACACAACATTTCATGGGCAAAGATTACACTGTGGAGGAACTCACTGTTGATTCTTTCAAGGATGTTGATATTGCGTTCTTCTCTGCAGGTGGGGGGCAGTCTAAGAAGTTCGCTCCAGCTGCAGCTAAAGATGGAGCAGTTGTAATTGACAATAGTTCCGCGTATCGAATGGACCCTGACGTTCCTCTGGTTGTTCCAGAAGTGAATCCAGATGCAGCGTTCAACCGTCCTAAAGGCATCATAGCCAATCCTAATTGCTCCACAATAATCATGAACATGGTGGTCTTTCCATTGCATCAAAAAGTCGGTGTTGAACGCGTGGTGGTTAGCACTTATCAGGCAGCTAGTGGTGCTGGTGCTGCTGCCATGGGAGAACTTGAACAACAGGCGAAGGACTGGGTCGCTGGCAAATCGCCTGTGACTCAAGACATCTTCGGTCGTCAGTATGTGTTTAACCTGTTTTCACATAACTCTAATATTGATTTGGACACCGGATACAATGAAGAGGAGTTGAAAATGGTTCACGAAACCAAGAAAATATTCAATGATCCTAATATCCGAATTACTGCTACCTGTATTCGAGTACCCGTGCTTCGAGCTCACTGCGAATCGATTAATGTGACTTTGAAAAAGGGTATGACCCATGACGAAGTTCGTGAATTGCTCAGTAGCGCACCTGGTGTGACTGTACAAGATGACAGAGTCAACAATAAGATGCCAGAACCACTTGACGCCTCCTTTAAAGACAATTGTTTGGTCGGTCGTATCAGGCAAGACTTGAGCCAAAGTGACAACAAAGGCATCGAGATGTTTGTCGCTGGTGATCAAATTAGAAAAGGAGCAGCTCTGAATGCTATCCAAATCGCAGAACTTTTGCTTGAACGTGGTCTTTAATTAATTAATAATTGATTTTTCCAAAACGAGGGTACTCGACGCTTTTCATTTTGAAGAAGTGATGATTTCTCGCAAGACTTCCGTTTGTTTCACGAATGAACATTAGGCACTTTCTTTCAACAAGGAAGTCGATGTCTAGTATTTTAAAGCAACTAACCATTGAACATTTCTATCTATTATTCAATATTCATAGTGTTTTAAAAACAGCTGTTTTGGTTTATTTTAAAACGACGCAAAAAGGAATCAATAGAAATCAGCGAGAACCTTTTCTAAACCAGGACCGGATAGCACGGCGAATCCTTCAACTTGCAAAGAGAATGACCCATCACCAGCGGTACTCGATCTCAATTTAGTAGAAAAGCCTATCATATTCTTCAAAGGTGCGGAGGCATGTACGGTAGACCTCGCCCTTTCCGAGTTCACAAACATTGCAGATTCAGCAAGCACATCATGTACAAGACCTCCTAAATGTCCAGTGAGTTCCCCGATAACTGAACCAATACATGAATCTGGAATACTGATTTGTAGCTTGGCCAACGGTTCCAGCACTTTCGGATCCGCATGGGGATCTTCGAGGGCGTTTCGGCATGCCTTGGATGTTGCACCACGTAGATTACTGCATGGTATGCCACTCCTCCCATCGCATTTAGAGAGAACAAGCTCTACCACCATACCTTGGACTGGGTACCCTAGAACAGCGCCGCGTTGAAAACTGTCGTGAATTGAATTACGAATGCTTAATCTCTGCTCTTTATTCAGAGTCCATTTTAATCCTGTGGCAGTATCAGTGAATTGAAGATTCTTCGCTATAGATGGATCATCGAATTGTGGAGTTGATAGAGGTGCATCAATACCGTCAGGGTGTGTACTCACTTGGATAGACACGTTAACAGGACCAACAGTATCTTCCCCTGGGGTTTGATAGCGCCCTGTGGCGTTTATAAAAGAAGCTCCGAGTGTCTCTCGTAATGCTACTCGAACCTTGCCAAATTGTAATGGGATAGAAAAGTCGCTCGTCAACCGGTGCTTCGCCACTTCCAAATGCAATTCTCCCATTCCATAGAGTAACAACTGTCCAGTCTCTGGGTCTTCGAGTACTTTAAGACTAGGGTCATCACGAGTGAGTATATCCAGCGCAATATTTAGCTTTTTTTCATCCGCTCCACTCTCTAGTTCAAGCGACACGGAGAAAACTGGGAGCGGTATTTGTATACCCCTCAGTGGTTCTGCATCCCTGACCGACGATAATGTATCTCCTGTTCTAGTGGACTTCAAACCAACGACTACACCTATATCACCAGCTTCAAGAGATTCGATTTGTTCAAAATCATCGGCAAACGGACGCAATAGTTGATTCGCTCGTTCTTTGGTGGGTTTCTCTTCTCCGCGAATGTTAAAATAAACACCGCGACTCTCTATGGTTCCGCCATAGACTCTTATAAACACTAGTGGTCCACGTTTAGGGTCGTTCTGTACCTTAAATGCCAAGGCGCGGGTTGGAGAGCTGCTACATTGCTGATGTAGGGCTTCACTCGGACTTGGAAGATAATCTATCACGCCGTCCATCAACGTCTGTATGCCCGTATTCTTCAAAGCGGACCCACAGAAAATAGGAACTGCATGGGTGGTAACTTGGTTTATACATGCTTTTCGAATAGCCTTCTTGAAACTCTCAGCTGGTAATAAATCTACTGATGACTCTAAATACTCCTCAGCGAAATCATCATCTAAGACACCGAGGGTTTCAGCCAGAATTTCTCTCGCCTCCAGAGCCTTCACTAAATAATCACCTTCGAGATCCTGTGATTCATAAACCTTACTAGACTTGGACTGATCCCACGTAAGAAGGCGCATAGACACGATGTCTACTACCCCTGTATAAGAAACCTCGAAGGCATTGAGCTTGTGGAAGTAAGGAATCTGCGTCACCAGCGTCACAGCCCCCAATCGACTCGATATCATTTTTAAAGTGTTTTCAAAATCAGCGCCTTCTCTGTCCATCTTGTTCACGAACCCTATTCGAGGTACACCGTACCTGGTAGCCTGCGACCACACAGTTTCTGTCTGTGCCTGGACTCCAGAAACAGCATCGAACAATGCAACAGCTCCATCCATCGCTCTCACTGCCCTTTCGACCTCCATAGTAAAGTCTACATGGCCAGGGGTATCCACCAAGTTAAATCTGTGGTGGTTCCAGTCTATGCTGATTGCAGCACCGTTAATAGTAATACCTCGGGCTCGCTCTTGGTCCATGTAATCCATCACTGTGTCCCCGTCATGAACTTCTCCTATGCGATTCAACTCACCTGAATAATAAAGCATGCGTTCCGTGGCTGTCGTTTTGCCAGCATCAATGTGAGCCAAAATTCCGATATTGCGCAAATTACTTGAGAATCTTCGTTGGAAGGTTGTTGGTCTTACTACGAATAGCCGCATGATTCTATTCAATCAAAGTACGATGTCAATTAACAGCAAGAACAACGCACTCTGAAGGTTATGTGGAGTCGAGAAAAAATGATGATGAATGATTCAAAAAAAATGGATGCCCTTGTTTCGTGGATTGAGAGGGCATGCATGAATGAAAAACACCGCAAAATGTGGCAAGAAGCTTCACTGGATATGATACCCGATCCAAACTCTGTTTGTAGTGACAGAATATTAGTTTGCAAATCTCCCTTGAAAAAATACCATCGGCTTCCGATACCGTTAAACTGCATCTTAACGGAAGATGTGGTTTCATCATCCGCTGTTGGCCAGGTATTTTCAAATCTTGACAGATATACCCTGTTTGCAATGTTCATTATTGGAGAACAGAGGAAAGGGTCGGCTTCCTATTGGGCCCATTATATCGACATTCTGCCTCGTGATATCAAGTTTCATCCAATCACTTTTCATTCAAGGTTGGAAACCACTATTGATTTGAAAGAGGAAGTGGCAAAGCATGAACTGTTAGCTAGAGCATTAGAAGCACAAAGAGAGAAGTTAAAATCGGAGTTCAATCAGGTTTTGTTTCTTCTTCAGTCCGAAAAACAAGGGTTGGTCCCTCTGCTTACGAATAACCCGCCATCAATGGATGAATTTTTATGGGCTAGTTGTATGATCATCTCGCGCGCCTTTGAACTGGAGAATCCTAATCTCATGTGCATGCTTCCATTTGTGGATTCCATGAATCATGCATCTGTACATACAACGGTACAGCTTCGACCTAAACTAGTACAGAATCACTTTATAGTTACTATATCTCAGAATTTAGATGAGAACAGTGAACTGACTTTTAATTACCATGGAAGCGCTGGTGCAGCTTCACGGTTGGATGAATTGAAGGAATATGTCATGTACGGGTTTTCTGAACGCGGTACATTTAAGGAGGTTTCCCGTCTTTTGATGATTTAATTAGAATTATATCTGTATTTACTATTTCGAATATACCCGAACAAAGTCTACAACCATGTGGCTGTTCGCCTCGTCACTTGGAAAGTTAGGCTTGGCCCCATTCAAGCAATAGCCCCCCCAATCTCCTCCGACTGCAATGTTGAGAATCAGATGAAACTTGTTTTTAAATGGCCATGTATCGATATTCCCAGTATGGTCGTTTTTAAATGTGAAATATCGATTTTTGTCCACAGAAACTGAGAGTTGATTCGCATCCCATTCAAGAATGTAGTCGTGGAACTTACTCACAGCAACTTTGGCACCAGAACCCTTTTGCGTTTTCATTGGCCAATTGTACGCCCCCGTATGCACTGTACCGTGCACTTGGTTTACATCGCATGAGACATGCTCCATAATATCAATCTCTCCGGCTTTAGGCCATCTATATGGACTTGAAGTAGGTAGCGCCCAAATAGCTGGCCACAAACCTTGACCCACTGGCAGCTTGGCTCTCACTATTATTTTACCATACAACCAATCTCCCTTGCCTTTAGTCACCATACGAGCACTAGTGTATCCATTTCCTTGTTTCACGGCACGAATATGAAGCATCCCATTCTCAACAAACGAATTCTCGGCACTGTTGGTGTAACTTTGAAGCTCGTTGTTGTACTTGTATGGAGGTAAAATGTCATAACCCCACTTGCTGGTGTCAATTGTAGATCCTTCAAATTCATCAGACCAAACGAGTTTGTAGCCTTCATTTATAGTTGGATTCGGCGTCCTCACAGTACAGTTTCGAAGCCCCGCGATTGCTCCATTGGAAGGTTTTAATGTTCCGCCAGAGCCCTTCAGAAAGCAAGTATACCGCCCCGCTATCCACGGGCTCGAAGGTGAAATCCATGCGAATGCTAAGCACGCTTCATCTTGAGTACAAAAGTCGAAGCACTTGTACTTGGTGCTAACCCCAAGAATCTTTTGAAGATCATTTCCAGGATAGTCTTGATCAATAGAGAAACAACTGTCATCCGGTGAGGAGGCTGTTGGTTTGTTAGTAGGTTTTTCAGTAGGTTTGCTCGTTGGTTTCTTGGTGACTGAAGAACCATCGTCCTTGCACACTCGTTCACCAGAAACAATGCCAATTTTAGGAGAGAGATTTCCTGTAGATTTTTTCAGATAGCAATTCAAACGTCCTGCCGACCATGCAGCATTTGTCGAGAGCCAAGAAAACCCTTCGCATTTTGAATTTCGCTGGCATAAGTTTTGGCATTCCACAGCAGAATCAACTTTTGGAATCATTTTCAAATCGCCGCCCCAAGCATCAAATCCTGTTTTGAAACAACCGCATGATTTAGGGCCGGAATCAGCACCGATAGACGTCACAGTAGTTTTTGGGGCGTTGTCTCCTTTGAGGATGCATGTTCCTCTTCCTTCGATCCAACTGTGAGTCGAACCAATATAGGTAAAATATTTGCATCCCGGATTGCTCAGACATGCTTGGTGACACGATTCTGTATTTGCAACACCAGGAATTTTTTCTAAATCGTCTCCTTTAAAGTAGTCGGTGTCCTGTAGCAAACAATCTTCCACTTGAAGCGATCTCAGTGCTGCATTTACTGTCAACATCGAAGAAAAAAGACATATATATTTCATGCTACTGGTTCTGTTTTCGGATTCTTCAAATTATGTGTACCGGTCGGTTCTTTTCTATTTTCGAGATACTCAAAGCGAATTAAATCAATTTCCCACAAGATTTCCGAGATTCAGTGAATAGTGCGTGGGTTGAAACTGGTTCAGTCCGTTCAGACACCTACGATTGGCTACGAAGGTGTTCAGAGCCGATTTGATATACTCGACAATAGCCAAAGTAGCGCATTTCTTCTGAAAAATAAAATTTCAGGAACAAGTTCAGATGTACATCTTTAGCTTCTGAACTATCAAAGGCTATTCCAAAGGAGGTTGCCGAAAAATTACAATTAGTTTATTAAGCATCGTCCTACAGTTAAAGGTAATGACTTCCTCGAAGCCAGCAAGAGGGGGACGTTCTATGGCTGGATACTGGGTAGTGGAATACAAAGAATTCTAGAGAATTCCTTAGGTACTTTCGAATTATTTGCTCGTTCATTTCTGAATTATATTTCCGGCTGTTCTTCACACAACCAATTATTTAAAATCTGTTATTTCATTTGGATTCAGCTTGTTCGCTGTTTTAAAATAAATATGTTAAGACCTATATACAATCGTGTAGGAGTTCGTTCATTCTGCCAATAAAGTATCTCAAAATCTGGGGGAGTTCATTTATAAATTCGCCATTTCAAACCTCGAATAATGAATCTGATTTCATTTCTATCATGGATGGCAATTGTCTCCCGCGTATCTGGCACGTGGGGTGGATCCTCGCTGCATTTTCCAGTTTCATGGGAAATGGAACGATCGCCTACTTATTTGGAAATTACTGTTGGTAATCGTCGGGTGCATATCGACGGGGAAACTTGCTTGTATCACCGTGGTAGCGTTAATGCCAGCACCAACCAGTTGTTTGTTCGTGTACCTAATGGAGTGGAGGCAGGCGTTCAACGAATAATGGTTTCTGATGGCAAATTGTTGCTTGATGAGATGGTGTTGATAAAGCCAGCTATCACGCGAGTGGTTTATGGAAATGGATTTGTTCATTTGGATGGGTCCGGTTTTTCTCTCACCGATACTACCTTGACCGTGGGTAACACTGTATGCAAGATTGCGACGCTTGATTATCATCAGCTGGATGCCGACTGTGGCCAATATGTTCCGCAGTTCAAAATTCAAAAGATATTGAGATCTGGCTTACAACTAGAAATTGGGGAATCTGTTGCAGTGCTAAAAACGGAAGTTAAATGGCCGGTGAAGAGCGAGGTGTCAATAAAAAATGAAGCAGTTTCGAAAAACACTTGGTTCATGGCGCCGCAAACTGGTCACTACAACTTCCACATACGGTGTCCTAACCGTCCTCTTTGCGGTGAATTCGCAATGCGCGAAACAACGCTGATAGCAGGTCAATTGTATGCGATCAACTTGACACTTTCTGGAGAGGAGTTTGAGCTTGGGGTGACCATTGAAACTGCTGGTATGGGATCCACTCGACTGGACAAGGTCCCGTCTGCTTGGTTTCGCCATGAGACCACTGCTAAAGTTTTACCTAAAATTCACTTGGTGGTCAACGAAATCGAAGCTGTTCATGAATACTACGAACAGGTGTTGCTTGACACAAGTCCCATGATGCTACCTCAACCAGTGGAACGCCGTCTAAGTTCAGATAAAAGGCGAAATCTTCAAGGATCGTTTCCATCTGACCGAAGACGTTTCCAGGAATGGCAACAGTCAACTGGATGCTCCGACTGTATCATTCCAGCTGGTACCAAGCTCGTTATTGATGTCGACGTTACTGTACGCTCTCTTACCATCCGAGGCGACCTACTCTGGGACACGTCATTGTTATCTTCAGCGTCTACGATTGAAACCGGTTTCTTCGTGGTTGAAAGTGGGGGGGTGTTTCTTTTGGATGCATCGTCAGGTGTTGATGCGACATTGTATGTGAAACGAAATGGTGCGGCCCATTCAGATTTAGGCGAGCAAACTGTGGGATCATATCACGCTAGAGGCAGTGCATTAACACCACCTGTGTTTCACATCAAAGGGCGACCTATGCAGCGTACGTGGTCTCTCACAAGTGAGGAGCATCGAGATGGAATGAACCAAATCACCATGGAGCACGATGCAGCTGAAATGGGCTGGCGAGTAGGGGATCGCATTGTGATCGCAAACACTGATATGCCAACCGTCACCCAGGGATCCTTTAAAGGCCCCCAAGAGTTGAGGATTGTTTCAATAGCCGATAATAAAATCACTGTGTCTCCGAATCTCAATCAATTATATTTTGGAAGCAAAACCAGGAAGCTTCAAGCTGAAGTCATCAATTTGAGTCGTAATGTTGAAATTACTGGCGATGATTTTCGATTTTTAAAAGGGCTACACATTATTGGAGCTGGAGGAGGAGTTTTTGATATATCGTATTCCCGAGTGTCTAAATGTGGAAGACGTGGAGAAAAGGCGAGGTATTGTCTTCATTTTCATCACATGAACGAATGTCCTTCCTGCAGCTTCGTTGGAAATTCTATTGAAGATTCAAACCAGCGCGGTATCGTTGTTCATGCAACCCATCGATCCATCACGAAGGATAATGTGCTGTTTAAAGTTAAAGGTGCTGGAATCTATGTGGAAGACGGCAACGAAATGAATAATCTTATTCAAGACAACGTGGTTGTTTGTCACTCTTCGTTTAGAGATCGAACAGCCTGTAGAGCTCCTGGGACCATTAATGACAATGCAGATGACATTCAGCAGTCTGGTATTTGGGCTTTGGCGGTAACCAACGACTTTATAGGAAACCGAGTCGTGAATCATTATAATGGATTCTTTACCCAAGTTTCGCTTTTCCCTTTTGGTCAAGGCGCTGCTGCAGGAAAGGTTTGCACTGTTCACGCCCCATTTGGCATCTTTAGAGGCAATGTGGCCCACTCTTGCATGAAATTTGGATTTTACCTGGACAATAACTGGCCTCGAAATATTAAACGTGATTCGAATGGATTTGTAACTGACAAGAACAGTTGCGAAGAATTTAATGCAGATGGTAGTGACAATGGATTGAAAGGGGTGGTGGAAGACGGTGTTGATTTTGGATCCACATTCGTTGGACAATATGAAATGGGAGATGTGCAATATCTTCGCCACACCAGTGTCAATAACTTGCATAATATGTACTGGAAGGCCACGAAAAATTTTCAAGATGGGTTTTCTTCTCATATTAAGGATTCTACATTTGGTTGGTACAGTTTGCCTGGATATCCAGGAGCGGGTGTAGGCCATATTCTTGGTCCCGGGGGTCTTGGCGCATTCATAATTGAAGGAAGCAAGTTCTTTGGCAACATGGTTGAAGGTGGGATCAACGCAAACCATCATTGCACGGTAGCTGGTACTGGTGGTCTGTGCACTCCTGAATATCTTCTTGTTGATACGAAGTTGACTGATCTTCCTTCTTCAATGAGATGGATACGGTTTGGGATATCCGATGGGAATAAAGAGTTACCAATCTTCACTTCTTTTGATGGCAGTCTACCAAGTGGCTCCAGCAGTGCTCCTTTAGTATCTGTAGCCAGTTCATACATGTCTTATCTACTCGATATTAAGGTGAATGAGAACACGGTATGCAAACGGGCTTCTGATGTGGGACTTGATAAAAAATTTAACGACGGAATTCTTTGCGAGGCTCCTCTACGCAGACTTCAACTGTGGACTGAAAGGAATCTGGGTGATATCAGAATCTATAATGCTGAAGGAAGTTTCTACACCATGAAGTATATAGAACCATGTCCAGGCACTTCGCCATCATGCGTGAACAAAAAAGGATATGGAGCTGTGGTCATACCAGGTCAGAAGTATACCATTGATTTGGATCCATCCGTGAAAGTTGTATGGGAATTCTCTGATGCTATTTTTGGCTCGAGGTTTAATAGCTTGGACTCAGTGGAATTGGTTTTTCGAGATGGCAAGTCTTGCTTGATGAAATCGGATCATGACCGTCGATTCATTGGTCCTCATGGTCCCATCACAGGAGCCAATAGCCCACTAGGTACTTGCTTAGAGAAGATTCATAGAAATCCAAGCAGCAATCCAACTAAGAAGCCAACTGGTAATCCAACAACACCCGGAACTAACAAGCCCACCATCGGAGGGTACGAGCTAGTTTGGTCTGATGAATTTGAAGGATCTACAATTGACACCAGCAAGTGGGGTTATGACATTTTACCTCCGTACAAGTACAACAACGAGCTACAAAGTTACACGAACAGTGCCGAGAATTCGTTTGTTGAGAATGGGATGCTTCATATTCGTGCCGTGAAACAAGGAAATGGATACACTAG
>Ga0105054_10011873_pt1 | contig 10777 bp, 10 predicted proteins | sample BON02_FD_78091 | JGI IMG/M metagenome (GOLD analysis project Ga0105054, IMG submission 78091) | Freshwater microbial communities from Lake Bonney liftoff mats and glacier meltwater in Antarctica - BON-02 (megahit assembly) | ecosystem: Environmental > Aquatic > Freshwater > Ice > Glacier... | reverse complement strand
CTATTGGCATTACTTTTGTATTCCCTCACGCGACATGGACGACACTCAGGCACCAACCAGCGACTTCGGATCGCAGACTCGTGTCGATGCCATCAGTGCACAATATGGCTCAAGAACCAGTGGACGCCACGTCAGAACAACCCAGAATCTCTCCAGTCAGCCTGCGGCTGCACAAGCGGTCTGGTGTCATCTCTCTCTGGGCAGTTTCCGGCGTAAGTCCCCCACCCCTCCTCCGCCCGGCCTAGCCTTTGCACACACCCCTTCTAATTCCCCACGCCCAGCCTTGTCTACCCCCCGCCCCCCCCAACCCCTAATGATCCTACTCCGCGCGGAATATGAGTTCTAGCTTGTTCACAAATTCCGCTTGCCACACAGTGCCACCCTTTCTTCGTGAGGCCCTCGCCTCTGCCGAACTCGCACGTGATGCTTAAAGGGGAGTTGCTGGCTTCCCTTGGCCTCCACCGAATGCTGCCACCGCACAGTGGGACGAGGTACTGAACACACAACGTCTCCCCATCTGTAGTTTGTTTGGTGGAGGCCTGTTGCTGTTGCAACTAACAGTCAAAACCAGGATTTGTGCCAGCGGTTGACGCGTCAAACGGCACGGCCCGGCTTCAAGAAAACAAAATATTATACTGGGAGTACACGGTTGCAACATGCCGTGCGCCAATGATTAAAACAACGGCCTTGATAGTGCCGTGAACTTTCCTTGACCATTCAATGCCAGTCTCAGAATCCAAACAGACACCAGAGAGAAGAGCAGCAATTGGAGTATAGATACACCCCCTTGGTTTGCCCATCCAGATGAAGACACGCTATGCAAGGCTCCGCAAGCCAATGTGGGCAGCTGGAAGACGCGTCAAGGCAACACAGGAATATCCAAGAGGCTAGACGGCAATTAAATGTGTATGGCGGGCACATGCAAGGCTGCGTGTTCGTGTGCAGGTGAAAATTGGCGACCAGGGAGCCAGGGCCTTCACAAGAGCACGCACATTTGCACGTCGTGTGCTTGCAGTTGTCTTCGCCACCTAGCCGTTAACGACTTCGCCACCTAGCCGTTGAAGACTTCACCACCCTGCCACTGACGACTTCGTCACTTAGCCATTGACGACTTCGCCCTCGAAATCTACCAGAAACGGTCCTGACCGACCCACATCGTGCATGACGTGACCTGCTTAACATAACGACAGGAAGGACTGGACCGTCTAGCCTTGGCGGAAATTATGACCCGGCGCGCCCAACGGAACACCCACCTTCGGCCTCGAGTTCTCATTGCTTCTTGAAGACTCTTGTCTGACCTGCGCAGCAGACCTCCCAATACAAACGACGTTGACAGCTACACTGTACAACAACCACATGCCTGACCCCATTCTAGCCGCGGGTGGGTGTACGCTGACCACCGCAGAACCATCGTACCGTGGCCAAACTACAGGTACCGTGGCCGCGCTCCAGATCAAGTGTTGTGATATATTATACTATAATAATTAACGCGATAGATCTCCACAAAAAAAAGTTGAAGACCTGTTGTGTCGACAGTTTTGCAACTCACGACGTTGCAATTGCATGCATATATATGCCGACATGATTGCAATTCCACCAATTGGCGAATTGCAGGTATGATTAACCTGTTTGTCGATGTCATGCAGACTGCCATGCCCGCTACCGATACCAGACCCACCTGCCCGTTCCCGCTACAAAGGGCTAGTGAAGCACTCGCAAAAACAGTAGTACTGGTGCCCACAAGTGCCAACTTCTGGTGATCCTGCCATGTTGTTTGGAAGAGGCTTACGCGCAACAGCCAACTCATTTTCCACACCAAGCGTTCAGTTCGCCCACAGCAGGCGAGCATATAGCCGGCTAGCTCACGCTTCATCTGCCATCAAAGGTTCTGCATAATATTCCCCTTTCTAGTACAGTATCTGTCGAAATTCTCAGGATGGATGATCAGGATTGAAGAAGCCTGACGGTTGCTGCCACAGATTATGCCTGCTCCCGCCCAGTGCTGCGTGGTCCGGTCGGGGCAGCCGGCAGATACAAGCTGTGGTTGTGGCCGGCCTTGTCTCGGGCCGAAGCACAGTTTTGTGCTCCCCCCATCTATCTCTCTCTTTGGGCAATCCTCGTCCTCAAAACAGCCGAGATCAGCATCATGTCTGCAGCGGCGACACTTTCGCAGGGCAAAGCGCGTGCTTCCCCCTCAACGAACACTTTGAGAAATAAGGGTGGAGGCGGTAAGAAGATCGTTTTCAAGCCATATCTCACAAGCCCCTATCATGTAGCCATGGAGGCGCCACCCAGCGAGGCCGTGGCAGACTTGTGCCGAGAATTTCGGCAAACATATGGATGGCTCAAGGTACCCGTGCGACAGCGGCGGGAAAGAGGCAGGCAATTGTCAGGAAACGTTGCTCGTCAGGAGGAGGCGGACGTCATAGAGCCTGCAGTCAAGAGAACGAAGCGAACGGTAGTGGTGGCGGAGGAGGCTGTGGCAGTGGCCAAGCCCAGGGCAAACCACGCCCTGGTGATTGGGCTCAATGCCGTCACCCGGTCGCTGGAGCAGGATCGGCTGTGCGCCGTGCTCGTCGCCAAGGAGGCTTGCCCGCCCATCCTAACACGGCACCTGCCAGCACTGGCGCATGTGCGCGATGTGCCTCTCTGCGTGCTGCCAGGTCTTGGCGGCCTGGTGCAGGACACACTGGGGTTGCCCGCGCGGGTGGCGATTGGCGTGCGGCGGCAGCAAGACACCGTAGATGCATCTGCATTTGTTCACTTGGTAACGATGCATGCGCTGCGTCTCAGCAGCAGCTACATGGCCGCCCTGCGCCCAGCGGATGGGAATAGCGACCCCTCCGCAGCCACGGCATTAACCTATCTGCCTTTGCGTGTCACACACGTCAATGCGACTAGCAAGAAGCCCCTTAGTACCGACAAGGCAAAACAGAAATAGATTGGTGTTGTGTTGTGTTGTGTTGTGTTGTGTGTTGTATTGGGCAATATTGAGACTGTTGAAGAACAAAAGCCTGAGATGCTGGTGCGGATTGAATCAATACATGTCCTGGATAGCGGCTAGTCCTTGCCTGTGCCACTGACAACCTGGACGTAGCTACATGCTGCGATGGCAGAGGGGAGGATTACATGACACTGCAGAGCCTACTTCTGTTGCTTCTGCTAGCAAACCGGCTTCCACCACGCCGAGGCACCCACCGCTGCTGCCCCTTGTATATAGACGCATTGTCTGTCTCGGCACGGGGGGCGTCGACGCAATCGCCCCGGCCTACGACGGCCGAAGTGCAGCCCATGCCGCCCAATGGTGGCGCCACAACCAACGAAGGCGTGTCCATGTCTGTTGGCACAGTTGAGCGAATGGGCGGCAAGAGGAACGGTCCTCCGCGTCGTGGTTCTTGTTGCGGATTCTGCTGCTGTTCCACGCCGCTATCTACGCTGCCTGAAAAGTCCGCAGTAGCATGTCCTTGCGAGGAATTTTGGCCGTTAGACAGCAAAGCCACTCCCGTTGCCGCTGGCATGGCCATGGGCATGCTGAGGCATACAGATCCTGTTTGATTCTGCTGCTGCTGCTGTGGCTGTGGCTGTCGCTGGCGCCGTCGCTGTTGCTGCTGCTTCTCCAACTGGCTGACGGAAGTTTCCTGTTGGCATAGCTCGTTCTCTCGCTCCTCCAACGCCTGAATGCGCGCGATGACCATCGCCTCATCCCGTTCAACATTGGCCAGCGTTTTTTCTGCCAATGCCGACCGTACCTCAAACTGGGCTTCCAATTCATCCAGCTCCCCAGACAAGCTCACCAGCCGCATCTTGCGCTCGGCCAGCAGCTCCTCCCACTGCACCAAATTAGTTTTGCGCCGCTCACTCATGCTCTCCCGCAGCACTAGAAGCTTCTCCCTTTCCGGATGAAGCACTCGATCTTGCCCATCTTCTTCCCCACACGCATATCCACAGCCACCATCATCGGTGGTGGTGCCCAAGCCTCGCGGTGGCGGTGCTCGCCCGTAGTTATCAAATGTTATGCCGTTTTCCTTCCCTTTGGAGGCACGGCGGGGTCGAAACGATTCCTTTTCTTCCCACTGGTAGCCCTGGCTAGTGAGAGACACGGATCTCAAAGTGGTAAAATCGGCAGCGGAAGTGCTTGCTGATTGCCGTTCCTCCTCGTCGGACGAAAGCGAGAGTGAAGAAGAGGAATGAAGCATAAGCACTTCGGCCCTCCCGCCATAGCTGCAAACGTTGCTGCTTCCAAAGCGTTCGTTGTCACCCCTACCGATACCGTTGCTTCTTCTGTTTCGATACCGCGAGGCAGTACCTCCATAATGCATGATATAGATCGCCGTCGTCTCGGTGGGATCAGCAGGAAAGAGCACTGCTGTAAAAACGCGCCAATAACATTACGAGCCCTTCGACTACCTTGACCGCCCTGTTCCGCGTAACAATCCGCGGAAGGTAGGATTGCAGAGAACGGGTACTTGCTCCCATTACGCGCCTCGTCCTTAACGTGTAATCCGTTGGGGCGGGAGAGTGGCGGCATGCGGGCTTGTACAGGACGGCTGTGTTGTGTGTTCATTGCAGTTGATCTCTGGCAGTAACCTTTCCAAAAATGGCACTGACATTTTCAACAGCAACAGGCTGTAGCAGGCATTCTCAGGACGCCGTGGTTGGAGAGTCCGTTTGCGTCCTGAAGTAAGGGTGCTTGTCGAACGGAATGAGGAGGAGCGCCCCAGAGGGGGCGCTTTGTAATTACGGCACGCGGCCACCCCAAAGGAAGAGAGTGTGCTGCAGGAGCTTTCACGCTGCAACAGGCTTGAACGCAGGCTGGGAGAGCTTTGAGTGCCAACAGCCCCAGTGAGCTGGCCTTATTGTCTGGCCTGCCCAAAGGGCAGACTTTAGAAGGAGCTCTTCCGATAGGTGGCTCATAATCATTAAACACATGCGGTTTGGGACTCGTCGATTGGGGCTTGTGGATTGGGGCATGCGGGTTGGGCGGGTTGGGGCATGCGGGTTGGGCGGGTTGGGGCCATGGTTGATCATGATGGATGAAGTTCAAGTCGGTCGTGACGCCGTTGCCACAGCAAATTAATCAATATATAGTTCACTTTCATTAATGTTTTAATTAAACCACCGGTAGATAAACCAATAATACTACCCTAAAGGCGCGCTTGTAAGGAGATGGAAATTTCGGGCGCCCGAAGTTTCCAAGGAAAGGGTGCAACACCGCCTTCTTGCCCATAGTGTTATAACATAAGCAAGCCCTTCAGATCGCGACCGTCCGATCACTATGCAAATAGGAAAACACACAAGTCATGCAAGCGCCCGCAGTCGAGCGCCCGGTGGCCTCGCGAAACGCATGCAGCTATGCTAGCGACGCACATGCACAGGGGCTAAAAATTGTTATTACACGCCCCGTCACTCCCTATGGTAGTTAGCCCAATGATACAAAGGAGGTTGTATGTTGCGCGCCCGACGCCCCCACCCCCCCTCCATCTATGATGTGACGCCCCCTCATCTACGATGAGATATGCACTACGTGGTGGGCAACCCAACTGAAGCTGGGGGAGGGTAGCTAACCTGCACGTTATTGGGTGGTGTGAGGCTCGCACAGCAGGCGCTCTGACGTACAGACAGTGTTGTATAGGGTAGCCTATGTATCGATTAGTTCTCTTTGAACAAAGATCTGGAACTGTATGCCCTCACACATCTGTCTTTATCACGGCGCACACGACGACATCCTACGATGAACGCGGCAACACACGCCATGCCGGGGCAAGTAACAATGATAAATCACATTAGTAAACCAAGAAATCAATAGCTCGAAACTCCACGATTTCGAGTGTAGGCTGACACTGCGCCTCCTGGCGTGGGGGCTACGGAAGTTGATGGGCTAACGATTTTTTCAACAAATAATGAATCATTTACCGTCCCCAACCGTGTATTAATACGCAGTGCTAAATGTTTCCAGATTCCTCTAGAAGAGCGAGGGATCAAACACGTTACCAAATACCAGATGATTGCTACCGCAGGTACGTCAACACCCCTTGCTGATGGATGGTTTACTGTCACCTTCCAGGGCATAAGCGTCTACCAATTCTGCAGGTTTTAATGTCAATGATCTCAATGATTGATTGAGAAGTTTTCCAGTTGTAATATAATTAAGTGAAGTAGGTGTCCTTCTGCTTCAATATACACAGTATTTGCCTGAAAACAGAAAGAATTACAGTAGAGCCTATACCCTAGGAGCCTACCAGATAGTAGAGTGGAATACCTCACAGATGTGGCTCTACGAGTAGCTAGGAGAGTACAGGAAACACGCATGTCACCATGCGCATCGACGCTTGGCTGTTGCAAATTGAAAGAGAATTTGCTACCCAAAACTTCGGATTCGGATAGTCCCTGGTAGATCTATAGCTGATTTGGATGAGATTTGATTAGCCAAATACCTGCTGTGTACATTTTATAGCTAATAAATAGTATCTGGTAGAGACCCCCAACTGACTGCGGTGTGGCAGATAAATGGCTGGCGCAGCGCTGCCGTTGCGGGCCAAACCTTATTGCGTCTGACGAGGTCCCCCCCATTTCTTGCCAAGATGACAGACAACCTGTGAGATACTGAACGAGGCGACACCCGCTGGGAGAAACACGTCTGGCGACAACTTCCTTTACATCTTTAGCCACATGTGCTAAGTCAAAGGGGACGCGAGTGGATCTTCAATATCACACGTTATCTTGGGATGCGAATGAACTTGCGTATCTCACACGCTGGTAACTATGAATGACAAGCGCAGCTGTGTGTGTTAATACTGTGGCCAGTTGCAACCACCAAAATGAAGGCTGCGAACGAAGGTAGTCAAAGGCAGACGGGCGGACATGACGCCGTGACGACGCCATTATGCCTTTGGGGATCGCCCAGCCATTGTTATTTTTGCCCTCATGCAGTGCTACGACCATGATCGCTCTGGCAAATGAACGCTATCGCGTCGTTTTTCCATCTGAACACATCGCCCGGTTAATACACATTCACCGCAAGGATGTCCATCACAAACTGTATTGGCGAAAGGCTTACCATCGTCTTGGGGTTGTTCTTGATTGCTCTCGCCGGATACTGTGGAATCAAAGACTGTGGAAATGAGGACTTAAGCATCGGCAGGCTCGGGCCTGCGTTGGAGCCTCTGCCAACAACTAACGGCCAGGGCCACTCAAGACTCCTACCGTTTACACCATCCCTACAGTTTGGTGCGACTACCCCCAGCGGAGATAGACATGTATTACTTCCTGCGACCAGATGGCAGATGTCGACAGGCGAGGCAGCGGGCTATCAGCTGGTTCTAGAGGACACCGAACGCACTTTTGTGGTGCAATTCGAACGCCAGCAAATCTATAATCCCACCCTTATCATCCGAAAGGACGGAGCCCTCATGATGTACACACGTTTCGAGGGGCGCAACAGCATCGGCAGATGGAAGACGTGCCCGACCACGTCTTTGTACCAGACGCAAGTCTGCCCGGCGCCCGATTTGCGCATGGTCTCCTTCGTAGCATCGTGTCGCCTGCAGCCATCGACGTTTCGATGCATGTAGGCCGCACTCGTTTGCCCGGACATACTATTGGCCTGTCCCCTGTAGTATGCAAGCCGGATAGTCAAGACCAGATGTCGCCTACTCTGCGACTATCGAACACGTATTCAATTGAATTGCTCCGCTTCCCAGAATTGTCGTCACCTCTTTAACCTTGGACAGAATCCCCCCTTCTTGTTTTTATGTGTAGATCTCCCCCAAAATTATACCATACCACACACATGCACACACAACTAACCACCAGCTGCCCCCCAGGGACACGTTGGTCGGGTTGGAGTATCCCATAAACTGGACGGACGTGAGAAACAGCATGAGCGTGAGGCAGGTAGGGCCGGAGGACCCACGCGCCTTCCAATGGGGGAGCGCCTCCTTCTTGGCCTACAATGGACCGCCGCTGGGGAAGCTAGCGAACAGCCCACGCACCGTCAGGTCAGCTATGCTCATCGTAATAACACCACTACTATCACATCCACCACATTATGAAAGCCGAATTCGCTATCTTGGCGCCACTCGCGCATGTGGTCTCGCCCGGAACTATTAAAACCTACGAGTTGTAGGCAGCTCGCGCTCAGAACTGCAAGGGCCACATGTAACCGCGGTGCCGGTCATTGCCGGCACAGCTTTTGCAGTGATCGTCTGGGCACTTTATTCGCCGAGTAGCCTAACTGCGACTTCTCATCGCAAACTGCAGGTGTATGCAGATCCAGCAGGTGCTGCCCACCGTGCGGCCCCCGACAAACCTGATTATGGCACGGGCGCCCATGGAGCGATACGAGAAAAATTGGTCGCCACTGTGCCCCGCCGATAAGTTCCATCCAGATGACAGCTTCCTGTTCAGCACGACAGTTAACCCCCACAATGTGTGTGGTTCATTGGTGCAAACTCTGCGGCTCAAACATGTTTGCAAACACTTGTCCAGTGACATCGTGGTCAGCAGAATGTGTGTGCGCATTCAACATGCCCACTGCCGACTGCCGCCTGCTTTACGCTGACATGCTGAGGGATGAGCGAGAGACACCCGCGTTGACCACTTACACCGACCGTCCACGCTGCACTATCGGTGCCCCGCGGATGGCCGGATATGTGAGATGCAGGTTGTGAAATGTTTACCGAGCGGGTCGTGCTCCCGCGTCGCCAACTCGACCTCCACTAGAATAGACGAGCTGCAGCGACACTGGGGCCCGCAGGTAGGTGGTTGATAGAAAGCGAAGTAGCGATAACAGCGACTTGCTGTTAACTGCGGCGCGACGAACTTGTTACAATGTCTTTGCCCGACCATATCTAACCATACACCCCTCTTCCACGCCACGCATTCATCTGTCTTAGTCGCTTCATCTAGGCACGAATGCACAAATAATGCCCGATGGCAACTTCCTTGCCATCTTACACGCTGTAATGAAAGGCCAACGGCGGTGAGCACCTCCGCGTCCCCACGTGCACGCAGTTTGCACCAACCCCGGGCAGAGGGTGTACGTACACAAAAGACTGGATTTATGATAGTGGGCCGGCAACACAATGCCTGTCTGCGTGCCTCGCAGGCCTCTCCAACAAACACTCCCGCCGATGTGGGCTTGCATTGTGCAGATACCTCAACTTCCCCTACATTATCCGTGGCGCGGCGCCCTGGGATATTGTGGACGTGTGGGCCAAGCCCATGGAGCTGCCGTTAGGGACAGTAGGCCACGGCTTCGTGTTCACCTCCTCCATCCTCCTCTCCGCAATCGAAGGGGGGGAGGAAGACGTTGTGACAATCAGTTATAACGTCAACGACCGTGCTTCCATGTTTCTGCAAAGGCCCCTCGGCTGGTTTCTGGATGGCATGGCATCGCGGAAGTAGTCCAAACTAGGTACATGCAGCCGGAATGCAGCATGCTGGAGATAATCCTCACCATCCGAGAGAGTGATAAATGTAGGCATGGAAAGATAAACCCCATTCGCAAGGCTACATCTGCGTTGGCAACGGGCTATTTTTTGTGCAACAGTGCTTCCCAGCACTGGAGTGACCGTATTGCCTGCGGCAAGAGTGCCGATCGCAACAGCATCATCGGTTTGCGCACGTTAGTCGCAAGGAGGAGTACACATGATAGGCGCCAAGGGCATGGTGTATACTTGACATGTGCAGCAAAAACAGCGTGATCAATAGACACACACTCTTACCCTGAGTTGACTCTCGTGCAGCTGTCCGCCCTCAGAAGTCATAGCAATCAGGCCGTCGAGCTCCTTTGACCTGGCGGCAATGGCCGATTCAGGAGCCAGCCGCGAAAATGTAGGCATACGTGTGCATTTGTGTAAGCATGGGCCCGGGTATTGACTAAAGCAAGCCAAGCGGTCACACTGCAGAGCATGCAGGACTATGTGGGTATACGAGTGGCTCAGCAATGCCCTGTGACTTCTTTGAGAACGCGGGCAGCATCGCAGCAGGCTAGAAACTGGTGCAAGAGCATGGCCAATACTGCAAAGCATGCACAGCTGATAAGGGCATTGCAAAGCACAAATGCATGACGGGCTACTGACCCCGATGCCCAGAAACCGAAAGGAATTGGGGTGAGGATAGGCATAGTTGATGGTGAAGGGTTGCGCGCGACCGACTCTTACACTTCAGACACCGTGTGCGCCAGAGACTGTAGCTCCACCAAAACCTGGGTCTGTTCCGGTGTCAGTTCCGGAGGCGGTCGGTCCATGGTGGCGACAGCCGCGGCCACGATACCCCTACCCGCGTGACAGCTCTGCGGGGCCACGTATAATCCGGGTCCAAGGTCAAGCTGGAGCCTTGGGCAGCATACAGGACAACGTCAGAGCGCGTCGGGACGGATGCCGGATGGGAAGGGAAGGGGTCCGTCGGGCGACGCAGCAGACTTGGCTTATACGTGTTTAATAAGGGATTTTGATTTTTGTTGCTCTGGCAGACTGGCTAGGCATGCTCCCGACCTTATCAGCCTGTACATGACTTGTGTGCATGTGTGTGTGGTGTAGGCGTGCGGGTCATGATCACAATTGACATGAATTGCAATGCCTGTCTGTCTGTCAACGATGGCTTGCACACTTATGCACAGCAGAAATATATTTTGGCGCACTGGCTGCCAAAATTTATTAATGATTATTATGACCGACACAGCACGCGAGGTAGCTACTCGTACCAGGTACCTAGGTACGAGTACTGTCGGCACTTGGCAACCGTCACACTTGAGTCAGTCACTACTGACGTCGTG
>Ga0105054_10011870_pt1 | contig 10778 bp, 7 predicted proteins | sample BON02_FD_78091 | JGI IMG/M metagenome (GOLD analysis project Ga0105054, IMG submission 78091) | Freshwater microbial communities from Lake Bonney liftoff mats and glacier meltwater in Antarctica - BON-02 (megahit assembly) | ecosystem: Environmental > Aquatic > Freshwater > Ice > Glacier... | reverse complement strand
TGGTCGTGGTGGATGATTTCTTTCAGATCGGCTTTTAGCTGCAGTCGTTCGGTGCGTGTCAATTGGCACTCGAATACCGAATATTGAAGGTGATTCCCCCAATTTTTAAGCGTACGAAAAACGAGTCTCAGACGTTTCGCTTCACAGATGTCGTAGGTCACGATAAAAGAATTGCGCATCAGGCTGCTCCCCGAAATGGTTGGAACCATCCTTGCGGTTACAGAATCCTTGGTATGGAACCAGCCTAATCACGCCACCTGCTAAGTTCCAGAAGAATAAACAAAATTGGGAAGCCTCCAACCGGCGTCAGGCTTCCCCGTCGTGGCCGTTGATGGATCTGGCATTTGCGTCATTTTTGAATGGTTAACGATTGATACGATCCCGGTGTTGGATCCACTTGTTCTGAATTAAGCTTCGTAATCGATCCCTGGTAGGCGGCTGTTACTGCGTCGATCGCAAGTGACCCTGGTGGTTGGGACTGGTTGGGACTGGTTGGGGCTGGTTGGGACTGGTTGGGACTGGTTGGGGCTGGTTGGGACTGGTTGGGACTGGTTGGGACTGGCGGTCCATTCAGTCGCAGGCACGAAAGAGTCCCAAGCCAAAATGGCTGGCATATCCCAAGCAGATAGGCCCGGCTACAGGTTCGGCAAATTGGAGTTTCAGGCAGAAGCCGATCGACTGAGGAGGTTGGGCGTGTCCTGCATGCCGTCGAACGAGCCACTGGGTTGTTGGTGAAGATTCTGCCAGGGCGATTTGTGCGGGGGGAAAGTTTCGTGAATTAAGTTCGGCGTTGAGTTGACCTTCGAAGGCGTTCTTACCGGATTTCTTGAGATATCGCGGGGGAACGAATGGAGTTAAGCTGACCCAATGGGTTGCACCTGGCTGTTGGATCAATCGATGCGGGGGAAGGGGAGTTTCGTGAATTGGATCGGCAAGGGGAAGCGGATCGTCTTTGGTGCAGAACCAACGATTTAGATCTGCATGAAGAACTTGGTTGAGTGCCAGCCAGGGTGCGCCTTTTTCTCGGTAGAGTGTTTTGAGTTGGGCGATTGCGAACTGTGCGGTTGGGCCCAAACCCATAGGGGCGTGAATGACAATGTGATCGAGAAATCCGTCATGATCCAGATCGATGGGTAAGATGTGAGCATGCTGATGAGATCCGGAAAGTGGTTGTCCGTTGCGTTGATGTCCGGTAAGTTCGGGGCAGTTGATTTGGCGACCCTTGGCGGCTTTTCGAATGAGAGCCCGGTGAATTGACTCGGCGAGCGGCAGCGTTTGTTGGATTGGAGGAAGGGAGAATTTGACGTCAGGCCCCTGGGAACGAGAACCAACGAGGCTGGAACGACCATCGCGAACCCCTGCAGGAAGTGAACCATTGGGAACGCCATTGCTGGGAAGTTGAGAGTCGACGTTACCATGCGGCGAGAGAGCGATGCTGTTTTTTTGCGCCGGCCTCAACCGCAGCAACATCGTCGTCAGCAATCGCTCGATTTGCGCGAGGACAGGGTTGGGATTTTGTTTTAGTTCGTTCATTCTGTTTTGCATTTGTTGCGAGGCGATGATCGTACAATCAGTGACAAAATGGGTGTCGCCGTGGCATCATGTTTCGCGATCATCTTTCCTTTGATCTCGGGAGTCTCGATTCTGGCTTTGATTGCCACCGCTTTTGTGGTGATCAGAAACATGGATCGACGCGTCAAACGGTTCGAGTTTCTTGACGAAATTCTGTCTGTTGATTTCTTCTTTGTTCGATTCAGAAAGATGCAGACCGTAACCGAACAGCGTGTCATTGGATGCATGGGTGGAATTTAATTTTGGCAGCGGCTGGGCATTGACTTGCTTTTTGCCGCCAGCCAGTTGGGATAGTTCCGAGTTGTTGGCAACACGCATGACTTGTAGGCCGGATACACCATGCCCCTTGCGTTTCGCCGCATGTCTACCGAACCAAACATGTCCGCCGATAGTGATCGTGTTTTTGTTTTCTTCAGCTGCTCTGGGATAGCGTAAACGTTCAACAGGGCGCTGGCTTTCATGCCAAAGTTGGACACGATCAGCTAAATCAATGATAAGTTCATGGTGTTCACCGATATCTGCAGGAATGGGGTATTCGGTCTCGTCATCCGCTCGCGTAAATAGTTCCTTTCGATCACCGAACTCATCAACAATACTCGCATTCGTAACACGGCAGTGCCCCAATCCAAGCGGTTTACCTCCGCCCAAGCGCCAGTCGACTGAACATGCAAGAAGCAGAAGTGCCAATTCACGTGGCGTTAAATCCCAAAATGCAATCCTCAAGTGCCCAGTCTTTTTCGCTGACAGTAACTCGCATGTTTGATTTAGCTTTTGCTGCGGATTGCCATTGTCTTTTAGGCATCCTTCGAAGTAGACGCCTTGAGTTTGGTAATGCCAAGGCGCGTTCGTTCCGCGTTCCATCGTATTTCGATACACTTTGTAACCACGGAGCGGCTGCCTCGGGCCAAAGTCGGAAAGATCGTCGCAGTCGCGATAAAACGCAGCGCAACCAGGATGAGGACTAGATAACGGTGCAAGAGTTACTGGTTGCACTTCGGATTTCTTATCGAAGAACACCAAATTCTCGGGGCGAATTCTGGCGGCAAATCCCGGTGCCGCTGTGACATGATTCTTATTTGGAATGTGCCCGAAGAGATCGGTGACTTCATCAACCAGTCCGTCGTCGCAATACGAATCGGGAAGAACCGCAGGGTGATGTTCAGTCAATAGATCCAGCAGGTTCTCTCCTGCGCGCCCCCAGCGGGCCCACTGAAGGCTCTTAACATGGCCTGGCTGAGTAATCTTTAGGCGGTCTGGTTTGTCCGGTTCTAGCCAAACTAAATCTCCCGCATGTAATTCCGGATGATCGGCGTGTCGGTTGCGACCCTGATAGTCCGCCCAGAATTTCCCAGGCAATTCGATGACATCACCGTCGGGTAGGAACAAGCCTTCCCTTTTTCCCTTGTGGTTAATTGGTCGTCCGGAAAGTTTGACCTTCCAGGCGTGTTGATCATCGTGCGACTTAGAAATTGAAATTACAGCGGCATGGATTTCGTCGACACGTTCTGGTTCAGCATCCGCCCAAAGATAGTGGACCCGTTGATCTGCCTTGGGGCGAGGCAACCTTTTTTCACGATGTTCTAGATCGCTTGCCTTGACCAATCTTGTTTGTCCGAGTCGGATCGTACCGGGTGAATGCGCGGTTCCCACCGATACAATTTCGGCAAGAAATGGGCGGAGTGGAGTGTTGGCTGGGCTACGTTTTCCTTTCGGACCTAAATGGACATCGCGATCCTGAGTCAGGAAGAGACTGTCGTCGACGTAGCCGAGTGTTCCGCCGGTCAGAATCGTCATCAGCGTGCGAAGCGATCCGCGAATGCCGGTGGCTGGAACGATAACATCCTTGCCAATCGTTAGGGCTCGAAAGGTTTTGTGATCTGCGTCGGGCACCATTGGAACAGCCGAGCATGCCAGCAGTGGAGAAAGGGTTTGAACCTTCAGCTCCAACACGCCGCTCTTTCGGTCAAGTTCAACATCGCCGATACTTCGGGGAGTTGGACGATGTCGCTTTGGCGATGTTCCGAATGGAATGAATGTGTAAGGATTTTGGAACGGTGAACCGAGGATTGCAGGATCGGCCGCGTTGTCATAGTCGGTCTTTTGATTGGGAACGCCTGAACTACCAGAGGTTGTTGCTGAAGTGGTACGGACGTTTGATGCTCCTTCAAGAAGCTTGCCTGACTGTTCCTCGACCATCGCCCACAACTTATCCGAGAGATCTCGTTTTGGGGCATCAAGTTTTTCGTGTTTCGGACCTGAACGCCAGTTTTTGAAGCCCTGTTGTTTTTCGCGATCCATTTCTCCTCTAGTCAGGTATCGAACGAGCTTCTGGAGCTCGGGATGGGAATCGGAGACATTGCATTCATTTTCATTCAATCCGAATTGTAAACCTGCATGCGGCGTGGTGTCTGTCTCTTTAGATTGTCGACTTCTACTGTTTTTCTTGGGTTGTTTCTTAGGCACAATGAACCTCCAAAGGCTGAAGCTGTTTAATCTTTTCCGCGAATGGCCCGTTTGCGTTGGGGGACTGTAGCAGTGCGAGTCGACCAGCACCTTTGCTGGAACCAACCCGGATCAGTCCCATGTCAACCGCTCGGATCGTCTGGATGATCCAATTCGCGTCTTCTTCTGTTGGGTTCTTCACCGTGATGTTAACGATGAATTCTCCGTCGACCAGAGTTTGGTTGTCAAACAAGAACCCATCATTGGCTCCGCCCGAGAATCGATCGATGGCGACGTGCTTTCGAACTTGTGCGTCACGGACTGAGTAACCTGAAGAAACTGCATCAGCGATGTGGATGCGCCCTTTGGCGTACGCGCTCCCAAAAAGTCGCATCACGTGGCACGGAATAGAATTGGGGGTTTTATGATATTCGTCTCGCTCCGATTCCGAAGCAAAGCCGTACGCGATATCATCACCGGTAAGGTTTGGGATGAATTGTGGGTTTGCATTCCGCTCCTGCCACTGTTGATAGCTATCGGCAACAAAATGTCCATCACGAGCGGCAAGGCGCGTCACGTAGGCGCGGAATAAACCTCGCAAGGTCGCGCCGGGTAGCAACCAACGGTTGTCACCCGCAGCCGTTACGATCTGCTGTGGTTCTATATCGAATTCGATGCCTTGCCCATCGCCAATGAGAAAATCTTGGCCCCTGGGAACTGCCAGTTTCAATTGAATCGAAAGCTGTTGTGCATCAAAAACTTTTCCGTCGAGCGGAGTTCCAGGCAACGAAGATCCGTCGCATCTGAGGCGAAAGGATGCGTCCAGCCATTCGGCGTGTTGGTCAAGATCGGTTAAATCCCATTGGTTCCAAATGGCTTCCGCTGAAATGACCGCTCGTCCGATGCCGCGCGCCCCACTTCCACCCAAGACGATCCCCTCCTCAAACAGTCCTGTGATCGATTGCAACAGAAGTTTGGCTGCATCTGCATCCTCGTTCATACATTCCACGATTACCACGAGTGTGGTTGAGGTCCCCGGAGGTAGACACTCCATGCTAAATAAACCTCCGTCAATCGGCGCACCACGATGTCGGTCGATCGCGATGTGGTTGCGAATCCCAATCCCGTTTGAGCTGGATTTCCCTGCGCTTAATCGGCTGTCGGCAAACTTGATTCGGCTGGCGATTAGTTCGTTGGAACCATCGTTGGAACTGCCAAACCAATTGGAGAAAGCCTTGGTTTGGTCGAAATCAATTGCATGCATCGCGTGCCGTATCGCACCGGCAAGCGCCGTTCCGCGTAAAACAAATTGCCCTGAACCATCTCTAGCTTGCGTTAGCAGGTTGCCGCGTGTTTTCCCTTCTCCCATGCGAACGCCGGACGGGAACGTGATCGGCACTGTAAGTTGTTGGATATGATTGTTCATGCTTTTCCTCGTTTATCTTCCATGCGATCTCCGATTGCCAGGTCTTGCCATACTCGGAACGCAGCAGCGGCTTCTTTGGGATGTTTCAGTAGGTTAACTAGCTCAGACTTCACATCTTTCCAGCGATCGAATGTTCTGCCGGAACGCTGTTTTGTTTGCCGCTCCAAAAATTCGAGTGCGGCCGAGTCTGATTCTCGCTCGGCAAGTGCGCCTAAATGGCCGATCTGGCTAGGGGAAACGGCGGGAGCCATTTCGTGAAGTTTGATTCCCAGTTTTCCTGCCGCATCCTTACTTTTGATGATTGGTAGTTTGTCTTGCTGCCGTTTGTACTGAATCGAGGCTTTCCCGGGATGCGGCAGGATATTTCCCAAACCTTGCTGCTTTCCATCACCAATTCCATTCAACAAAAATGTTGCCAAGTCCGAAACAGGCTCTTGAAGAACAAACACGGAACCGGGCGTAATCACTCGGCGGGCACGCAAACGATTGTGACGGCGATCTGCCTTACTCCCTTTGCCATGTCGATTCCACCCAAACAAAACTCGTGCACTCGCCTGAATTCCTGGAGCCGTAATTCCATCCAGCTGAATGAACTCCTCAACAGTAGCAGGAATAAGCGATTTAAGTTGTTCCTCGGCAGCTCCAAATGGTGTCATTTCGTCCGGAACAGCGACTGGTGATTGCAAAACAAAAACTCGACGATCGAGACTTGGAGAAATACGCCAACTAAAGTGCACTTCTATCGAGGGTATTGCTTTGACCGTCAGGGTGCCGCCACCACGAACCGAACGTGAGCGACCGAAGGCGACGTACTGATTGTTTAACGTTTCGACGATTTGACCAGCGACGTCTTCTGGGCAAGCCAAGATGCCTTTAAAGACCATCGGCGCAAGAGAAGTGACTTGGTAGAGATTTCGATCCGAAGCTGTTGCAAGTCCGTTGTGCACCCCGTGAGCCGACCAGATTCGTGGCATGTCCCCACTGCGGAAAAGCTCTACGGTGTTGCCTTTACGAAGAAGTACACCGTCACTTCCCTTTAGCGGCGATCCTTTTGCCACCGTCCGCCAGTCGTAGGGCTCAATGACCGAATCGCGAAAATCGTGTTTTTGCGTCTCGGGATCTGGCAACTTGCTCATCCTATGCGAAATTGGCACACGAACAGGAAAAACGCCGTGCGCTTCTTCTGGTGTAAAGCCAACGGGCAGCAACGGCCAACAACGGAACTGAGGAGATTCAAAGCACGCGGAGGCGACGGCCGAATCACTCCGATCAAGCATCGTTAGGATAGCACCTTGGACGGCACTGGCCGGAATCGTAAAGCCTGACTCGATAATGTTGCTGTTTGAACTCGTGGGGTACTCGGGACAACAAATGGGCGAACGGGCGGTGAAACAAAGTTCGAGCCACGTCGTCTTTTGAGAGAAGCGAGGCCGCTCGGCTGATCTCGTTACCTTCGCGGACTGCGTGATTTCCCCTTTCTTGGCGTCCAATAATTTGAGCAACTGACCCGGCGTGCGAGATTCATTTTCGACGTGAATGGAACAATAACCAGCACCTCGGTTCCGACCGCTTCCAATTGCATTGAATGACAAGAGCGCCAAACGAAGGGCGATGTCTTTCCAGCTATTCCGATCGGCCAGACTGAATACACATCCCCCGAACTTTGAATCAACTGCGATGGCCTCGTTCGTGCGGAGCGAGTTCTTCTGAACCGTTCCGTGTTTGTTAAGCGAGGTACGTGTTACATATTGGCGCGAATAGGCGGAGGTCTCGTCAGGCTTTTGCAATTTGAGATCTTCGAATCCCGTGATCGACTCGATGCCGTCTGCCCCCTCTTCACCTGTCGACCGGCCTGGATGTCCCAATACACCTGACAAAAATGGTTCCAGAGGATAGCCTCGGACCGCGGCGCAGTCGATCAACCATTGGCGTACAAGTCCTTTTAAATGACTGGCTCGAATGATCGGATGACCCGAATGATCTCGGGGAATCAAATCGTTGATGGTTTCTGTGCCAACGCCACTGCCTGGCATCGCATCGGCCAGTAACGATAATTCAATATTTAGTTGTTGAGTTGTCATTGTCCCACCTCTTCGGATTGTGACATGCGGTGCATTTCTTCAAGTATTTCGAATTGATCGATCAGCGGGGTTGAAAGAACGTTAAGTTTTGAAACTTGATCTTGATGAGTGTTCCATGTGCTCTCGTCGAGTCGTTCGTACAATCCCGGATGCCTTTTTCGAATCCGTGAACGAAATATCATTCGATCGGATTCACCTGCGCGTAGAGAAGGCAATAACTGTTGCCGAATTGATCGAGGGATTTTTTGCAGGTTCTGAATCTGTTGCTGCTGATTAAGGAAATCATCGAGCCGATACGGTTTTTGGGTTAGTTCAATTTGCGCACCTGAATCACCGTCGATGAATCGCAGTTCGCGATTTCGACGGTCCGCAACGGTATCCAACATCGTTTCTGTGATGACTTCAAAATCAATGCATGCCGGGCTAGGATGGCCGTCTTGAGCATGTTTTCGTCCTTCCCCCTTTGCGGAACCAAGCAGGCTTTCTGTGTATGGAATGGCCATGTGTAAAGGAAGGGGAATCGGACAAAACAAGACACCAGCGCTGATCGTGAGTCGACCACCGGTCGCAGACCATAGATTCGGGTGCGACTCTCCTTGCCGTATACTTTCTTCGGAAAACGCGCGGCACGCTTCTTTGACGAAATCAATTGCATAGCCCGCATGGCACAGAACAACGATATCATCACCACCGACCACCACGGGGCGGATCGGCAGGATGACGGTCCCATCAGACGTCGTGGCGTTCTCGACGCGACGTTGATCGCTCGCCCACTGTCGAATGACCTCTTGGCAGGCCTGGGAGGATGCGTGTAAAGAGCATTTGTCCAGTGACTCGCTCATCGCCCTGACCCATTCTTGCATTTCGGTTTCGGATGGATTGGTTGAATTGAAGTGACGAAATTGACTACCGATATCGTTGCCATCCATGCAAATGATCGCCCAACGATGGCGACCGCCGAGCGCACCAAGCGCTCGACGACCTTCGTCATTTTCGTCCGAAATGTCGTGAAAAAATTCGACCAGTCCGTTTTGGGCTTGAGTGGTCACTTGTGGAATATTGAAGTCAGTCAAAAGTCGATTCTCGAGTTGGCGTCGGATCAAATTGCGTTTTTGAAAGATCCGTTTTTGAATCACGGGGTGAGTGCCGTCACTTTGTGGCGTGGCAACAACCGGATAAAGCCCACTCGCAGAGCAAGGATGCCCATCAAGCTCATTCTCGCTCGGCATAAAGGGATAGAATCGATCCGCGCACTGCGCTGCTTCGGAGTAATCGTCGGATTCGCCAATCGCGACGCTTAAGCCAACATCATGCGCGGCCGCGAGAATCTTTGTTTTGATACCCTGTGCAACCATTTGGCTTTTACACGTAAAGACTCCTTTTCCGCCACCAGAGAACAGGCGATTCGCTTCGTCGCAGGCAAGTCTAGGAATTGTTACTCGATCGAATTCATCGATCAAGATACTACCGCCGACGATGTACTTCAGTCGCGGCACAGCAAAGATGAATGATTGAATACCCTTTACGTCGTAACATAAATATCGCATGGCTTAAATTCCCCTATTGGTTCAAACAGCAGGCATCGGTAAAGCAAGATTCGGTCGCACCAAAACGTTTGCTGGCGTCTTATTCAGGTTACAAATGAACGTCAACAACCTGTGTTTCGTGATAGTCTGGGTGATGAGACGCAACAACAACGGCTCCAATCCGAGGATCATAAACTGCAATTGCGGCAGCCGCAGATCCGTGTAACTTGTGGAAGGCCATGCCGTATCGCCAAATCGGCGCACGCCCTTCAATGATAACCAGCGATCCGCGTGGAATACTCGGCAGGTCCGGCAATGGATAGTCTGGGGCGATTGGTTCGTCGACACCGATCGAGTAGGTGACAACTTCATGATCACTCATGAAAGCCTCCCGTCGAAATCTTGCCAGATTAATTTTAATTCCGACACAATTTCGTTGATCGAATTTTGAATGTCGGTCGGGGTTTTCGGATTTTTTCGAAAGCCGGCATGTAGAACATCGTTTCGCAAGTTTGCAAGATTGAGCGTTCCCCCCCAGAGATTGCTTAATCGCTTCTTGGTGTTGAGTGATTGCCATTGGGGCAGCAGAGGTGACTCTTTTAACGTTTTACCTTTGTCCTTACTTTTCACCTTTCCACCATTCAACAACAATTCCATGTCTTCGCGGGCTGCCTTATCCATAACGTCCTCGCCGAAATGAACACAGAGCAGGGAAGGCAGCCATTCACGTGCCAATGACAGCGCCTGCACCCATTGGCCCCGATCGACATACCAGCTAATCATCTGCAATTGGGCGTCAAGCAGTTGTTTGGGCGTGTCGTCTGTCGGCACGAACCGACCATAGCTGGAAGAAATATGATCGAGCATCTCGGTTGCGGGCGGGACCGATGCTACAATTTCCTTGGCAGCTGCTTGAATGCAATCGTGCAATTCACTAGCCGATTGAGCGACCATGTTCGGCCGCAAGAGTTGTAAACCTTCCGATAGCTCTTGCACTTTATTTCGCAAATTCCCAATCGGTCCATCGCCGACAAGAAGCTTGCAAAGCGGGCTTCCATCTCCCGTTTGGAGAAACTGATCGGAAGCAATCATCCAATCAAAGAGCGACAAGAACGGCGTCAATTCGAAAACCGGAGTTTCCTCTTTTACTTTGTTTCGTGCCTCGAAGGCACCATACAGCAGGTGCTGAACATTGGCTTTCTTAGTTGACTTTAGATAAGCCGAAACCAGCAGCCCGAGCAAAGGCAGTGAGCGAAACCCGTGCGTGATATCGATAGTTAGTTGATCGCCTTCCTGAACTTGTTCGACGATCGAGTTAAAAATGGACCACAGTTCTTCTTCCGAAGCACCGTTGGCAATCCGAATCGGTGTCGCTTCGATTGAATCGCTTAAGACACGCCAATTGATATTCTTTTCAGCCTCTTCTGTCAAAAAAACCAACACCTGATCGGGTTGCAGCCATTCGTTCAATGCAACGGGAAAAAGATGTGTCGTTTTCTGTTTTTCTTTTTCCGTCCAGCAATAGGTTGTTGTTAAGTAGGACGTCGTGCCAAGGAAAGTTAGCAGTTTCATGATTCTTGTGTTTTAGATTTAGGAAATGAATCGAAGGAAAAAAAGTCAATGTGGATAACAGACACTAACTGCCTGAGGTGGTTCGCTGTTGTGAAAATAAATTTTGTTCAATCACGCTCCCTTCAGGTTTTGGGTTTTGCATGCTCAGGTGCATCCCGC
>Ga0105054_10011866_pt1 | contig 10779 bp, 8 predicted proteins | sample BON02_FD_78091 | JGI IMG/M metagenome (GOLD analysis project Ga0105054, IMG submission 78091) | Freshwater microbial communities from Lake Bonney liftoff mats and glacier meltwater in Antarctica - BON-02 (megahit assembly) | ecosystem: Environmental > Aquatic > Freshwater > Ice > Glacier... | reverse complement strand
TCAGTTCTAAGGTTTAAATACACGAAACCATAGGGTCACTTTTGAGCGCGGATACTACCACGCAAGCCTTCCAATCGATGCAAAGCTGCGTGTATGAGCTTCCTCGTGGAGGGACTATCGTAATGACTGGGCTGGGTCCAGTGCAGTTTGGCATTCCACCAGAGACAATCAAGGATAGTATGGAGCTAGGTTTAGGCATTCCAGCGTACTTCGTGGTGCCTTCAGAACGATTTGTCAAAACTTTTGGCCCGAACCAAGGTATCAATATAGCAGAGTTCGAATTCCCAGCCTATTGCAATTTCTTTTTTAAAAATGGTAAACGCGTGTGCTTGGTTGTAGAGACTGAAGAAGCGAAAGAAAAGATTAGACAGGTGTTCCAAGAGACCTTACTAGGACCGAAGGAATGGGATCCTGAGATTGATTTCGATCCTTCGTTTCCTGTTGAAAACAGACCGGATTTAATGAAGGAATTAATGTACTTTCGAAAGTTCGGAGATTCACTCATTAGTGTAGATATGCTTCTTTCATTTGTAATATTTGATAGTAAAACCGGATCGGTGGAGTTAGTGAATCCGAACAATGACAAAGAAAAGGTTGTCATTTTCAAAAATACAAAAGGTTATCACGTTCGAGATATAAACAATCTTGTCATTGCAACTGTGGATGCAGATATATCAATGCCTAAACCTAGTCTCACGAATTCACTTTCACGGGAATTTACATTCGTGCCGCCGCTTTTTGGCGTTACAGTACTTGGTAGCTCACATGGATTTGACCCAAAGGGAAATACTTCCGGATACGTCCTTTGGATGAACGGCCGAGGTCTTATGATTGATCCGCCTCCTAATTCATCATCGTTGCTCCTCCAGAACAGCATCCCTCCGTCACTTATTGACGGGGTCATTGTCACACATTGTCACGCAGATCATGATGCAGGAACTTTCCAGAAGATTCTTCAGGAAGGTAAAGTCACCTTGCTCACTACTCCTACCATCATGGGTTGCTTCCTCAGAAAATACTCCGCTCTTGCAGGACTTGACATATCGTTTCTGGAGAAAGCATTTATATTTAGACCGGTTCATATTGGTGCTCACATTAAAATACACGGAGGCAGTCTACGTTTCTTTTATTCGTTGCATTCAATTCCTTGTGTGGGATTCGAAGCTTTCTTCGGTGGTAGGAGTATAGTGTTCTCCGCCGACCACATGAACGACCCTGCACGTATCAAGCAACTATGTGAGGATGGGATTCTCTCCGAAGGGCGTCGCGATAGTTTACTGGCTTTCCCTTGGCATCATGATTTGATTTTGCATGAAGCTGGTGTTCCACCTATACACACTCCGATGGAAACTCTCATCGCTCTTCCGGATGAAATCAAAAGAAAACTTTACGTTGTGCATGTCGCTTTTGATAAAGTACCTGTAGAGTCGGGTTTGAATCCAGCGAAGCAAGGAGTAGAGAACACGATAGTCATTAAGGATGCCATTTTACCTCCGCATGCATCTGCGTTAGAAATTCTTGATTTAGTGTCCTCCATTCCTTTGTTTGCACCATTAACAATGAAACACGCATCTGATATATTGACCACATGCAAGGTTGTGGAATTTGCTGCCGGAGAGGCTATCGTGAGAACAGGAGATAAAGGAGATTGCTTCTATGCTATTATGTCAGGAGAAGCGGAGGTTCGTGTAGAGGAGAAGTTTCACCCGCAGCCAGACTTTGTAGAACAGCAAGCAGATTCTTCTTTAATGTCTGTGACAGTAAAGCGTTACTTCGCGGGAGATTATTTTGGAGAGCAGGCTTTAATTACAGAGGATGCCATTCGCACTGCCGATATACTTGCTGTCAAGCCAATCAAAGCAATTCAATTCATGAAACTAGATTTTATTTGGTTGTTAAAGGACACTGACGTCGTGAAGAAAATGACTCGACTAGCAGAAATTCGAGAAACTGGAAGTTGGATTCTGATGAACGAGAATTCAGTTTTATCTCTTTTATCGGAGAGTCAAAAAACCCAGCTGGAAACATGTTTTACTAAAGTGTCAGTAAAAGCAGGTGAACTATTGTGGAAAAAAGACGACATTGCGAATATTGCAGCCTTAGTTTCTAGCGGGCTCTTTAAATTCTCCTCTGCGATTCAATCAATTGTGAAGAAGAATGATTCTGGGATTCATGTGACAATGAACAAGACGATAGGGTCTTTCAAAGAACTGGAACAAACGTCCCTGAAATTTAGTCGAGGGGCTTTTGTTATTGATGTCGACGCTATGCTGGCGGGAGGCAAGAACGACGCTGATCTAGTTGCCACAATTGACTCTGAAGCACTGGTATTGAGTGAGGCTGATATTAAAAGCTTTTTCAAGTCGAACCCTGGAGTTCTCCTTGCTATGTTGAAGGCTAGGTTTATATTTTGATGTTTTGTATTTTGATGTTTTTCCGGTATTTTTAAAAAATAATAAAAGTTTACCCAGTTATGAACCCATTAATTCCTTTATTATTAGTAGTTGAATAGCACAGTTGGGTGCAAGGAGGAAGAGAAGGCTTGAAACGAAATGAACTTACAGGGTGGAGTCCCATTTGATCCAGAAGTGAATAAACGCAATTTAATCTATTAATAAATTTCGAATACAACCTCGATAATTAGAAACGAATTTATTTGAAGAGGACCTGGATTTCGAACGCGGGCCAGAAACAGGCGACTGAAACTAAAAAACATCTATGTATTAAAAACTCTATTCTTTTTTTTTTTGCAATACACACATTTTGAAGCAATTGAACTTTATTGGGATCGAACCAATAACGATACTGAATTTATACCGATGGCGGATTTCTTCCATCTAGAGTGTAACTACACATACAGCGAAGAAGAGACTGCTAATGCAGCAGACTCTGTCTTGAACAGACCCTATATGGTATTTGTAGGAGTCGGTTGCAGCGTACTTTCGAGCATTGCTACTGCAATCGGGACTTTAATGCAGAAAAAGGCCCACAACTTACAGCAATCCAAACCGTATGCCGAGAAAGACCCGGAGTACTTTGGCATTGTTTTGAATAAGTACTGGTTGATAGCATTGATGATAATGGTTTTTTTCCCACTACCTTTTGATTTTCTATCGTTTGCGTTGGCACCCCAATCGGTCATTGTTCCTATGAGCGGATTGACGATTGTCTGCAATCAAGCATTGGCTCCATATTTTGTAAACGAGAAATTAACCAAGATAGAAGTGATCGGAACTATGATTATCATAGTAGGTGTGGCGCTGACTACAGTAACAGGAGCCACTAGTACAAAATCTGACAGCTACAATGCATGCCAGATCATAGACCGGTATCTTGATTTAGATTTTTTGATTTTTGCGCTTTGCATGTTGGGTTTGATCTTCTTGAGTTTGTATTGGGTTCATTCCCATCACCATCCGAAAGCATTTGAAAAGCTTCGACCCGAAATGTATGCTTTCATAGCTGGTGGATTTGGGGCAATGCTGCAAGTAGCATTCAAAGCTGTGGGCGAGTTGGCAAAAGGATCCGTTGGTGGTACCAAGGAAAATCCTTGGGAAACCATCCACCCGTACTATCACATCTTTGCTATTGTAGTTTTCGCTTTGTTGATGATTTCTTATATCAATAGAGGACTTTCGTTGTATCCTGCTGTTACGTTTACTCCAATGTACTTTACCAATTTAATAGTTTGCTCCAGTACACTTGGTCTTGTATATTACAAAGAATATGAAAATTACCTTCCCTGGCAATGGGCCTTGTTCCCTCTTGGAATCGTAATAGTGTGTATCGGAATAGCATTTATGGCATTAAAAGGAATTGATCTCCAAAAAGTTCAACGAAGATTACGGAAACAACAAAAGATTAAAGAGTATCAACATAGAAAAAGAACTCTATCTAGAGGACATCGATCTATGGGAAAACTTCCATTGGGCGCCAAAGTAGAGATAGAAGAATTGCAGGCTGAATATGATGGAGAGCGAGAACTAAAACGATCCAGTACTGCATCAGCAGAAGAAGTATAGTTTTATAAAAGGTAGCAGAAGAAGTGTAGTTTCATAAATGATAATAATTTTACTAAGCCGCTCATCGCCTTTGAAACTTTATTTGAATTTTGAAATAATAGCGTTTCAAAGTGTGTAGTTTCACGTGTACTTTATATAAGTGTCAATAAATATAAAGGTGCACTCTCCTTTAATTCCAATCCGGGAAACTACACATGCTTTACTTCTTCTTAACATATATACCAGACTCGGTGCATATGATCATTCATTGTCTCAATAAGAGTGCATTGTAGTCGTTAATATAAATATGAAAATGTGCAAAAGAATCAGAGCACCAACAATTCAGAACGCGTCATAGATAATGAAAGGATTTTTCTTTGGTAATTGGTTCACCATATGCATCTTGTTAAGTACACAATAGCATACTTCGTATCTCTTCTAGATTCCTGTGCATCCATATGAGCCGCTGAGATGGCGAAGAATCGTCGAAGCGTGTTATGTATGCCAGTCGATGAAAGAATATTGCATCGCACGCACCGGATGTTTCTATTGCTAATCGCGGTTTCAATTATGGAAGCATAGATGTCAGTCTTTCTGAAAGGCGATCATTTCGCTCATCTTCCACAGGACAAGAGTAGTGAGGAGTGAAAATAGGAAGTTAGAAGCTACGGCACTTTCAACGAGGGGAATGAAAGCACTGATGCAATGCAACTATTGCTTCTAAACTTTTTAAGTGGAATAATCAGAAAAAGCTGGACGTAAACAGTAAAAGTTGCACACTGAAGCCGAGCTGCTTAGGTGCGAAGCAATACTTCCGACATCACGTTTGAACGCTTTGATTTCCAAAACAAAATCAAATAAGGATCCAGCAGCAGCCAAAAGATATCTTACTTCGATGGAGAGCACATGAATCTGGTCACGAGGACCCCGTCAAATAACACGAGCAGCTAAAATTCTGCATCATCCTAGTTTATTGGATATAGTATAAATTTATCTCGATATAGGGAACTAAGGTCCCTGCAAAGTTCACGACCAAGATTCAAATTCCGTTCAGAGGACAACTGCAAAGCACTCGAATGTTTCATCGACGAAGTCGTTTGAAATAGAAGATCCAAACGGATCCAATTTCAACCTAATCAAGGCGATGATGCCGCGCACACTAGATGAAGTTGTATACTTGTTTTGTATGTGCTATTTGAATTGTTTTGAAGCCAAGTGTTTAGCCCCCCTCCGGCATCACGTGTTTTCTAGGTGTCATGTCACATAGTCCTCGGCACTCTGTTGTTTCAGAGCAACTCCTTCAACTGCGAGCAGCTCAAGGTATTAATTCGCCACCCACTACTCCAGCTCGAAGCTCACCTCGTTCTGAATCGTATCTCATACGCACCCCCCCCGAGCATGTAGATATGGACGGATACAGTGAGCACTCGGGTGTGTTTGAGAGCGAGATGCCGTTTTACGTCGAGGCTTATACAAGGGAGTTGCATGTGAAAGATGCCGAGATGGGAGTCATACGTAAGCAACTGGATCTGGCGAATCAAAGAATATTTCTGCTCACGACATCGATGAAACAAAACTCAACGTTCAAAAACGCAATCCAGGCTCGGGAGTCTGAGCTTAAGGTGAATTGGGACAGTACACGTGAAAAGTACAAGATGCTTCTAGCTCAATGTTCAGAAAGTAACAAAACATTGCAGCTTCAAAAGCGTGAAGCCGACGAATACCGAAATACGTTGAAGAGCGTATGGGGTAACGTTTTGCAGCTGAGGCAAACTTTTGACACATTGGTTTCGTTCTGTGAAGATGAACTCATGCCGATAATCACTCATATGCTAACTGATGAGCATGCTGAGGACCACCTGCTTCGAGTTGAAAAGAACGGAATGACCGTTGAAGTGGACACCTCCTCTCCATTGAAACGTAAACTGGTTGAAAACCCATCCAGTGAAGACTCGAAGCTTGAATTAGTGGCTAGTCGAATTTCAGACCTTGAATCTCTGGTTACTAGCATTCAAGTAAACGTGGAAAAACTACAAGGCACTGCATTGAATGCAGTGACTGAAGACATTGAATCTCTCGTAGCTAGTATTCAAGTGAGCGCGGAAAAAAAGCAAGTGGCCGCAATGAATACATTGCGAGAAGACATTGAATCTCTCATAGTTAGTACTCAAGTGAGCACGGAAAGCCAGCAACGTACCGCAATCAAGGCCTTGCGGGAAGATAATGAATCTCTCGCAGCTAGTATTCAAGTAAATGTGGAGAAACAACAAGGTACCGCAATCAACGCATTGCGGGAAGAAATTGAATCTTTTGTGGGTAGTACTCAAGTGAACGTGGAAAAGCACCAAGCTAATGCAATGAATGCATTGCGGGGAGACATTGAATCTCACGTAGCTACTATTCAAGTTAACGTGGGAAAACAGCAAGCTACCGCAATGAATGCATTGCGGGAAGATATTGGTGTTGAATTGAAGAGGTTGACAAAAAGTCAAGAGAAGCAGCAACAGTTGTTTGATAAGCTGGCCTCTCTTAAATCACAAGGGTATTGTGGTCTTGTTGCGACTTCTATTTTTACATGTACCAGTATGTTTATGTTTATAGTGCTAGTAGCTTCGCATTGGAATATTTCCAATGACCTCATCTTGTTAACTTGATTGTATTTTATAATTTATCATCGACTTTTTTCAAGAAACAAAACAATTAATGCCATGTCTATCGAAGGGATGTTCGGAGTGGAATGGTGATGTTGTTAAATAACTTGATGTATATGTGCATTGATCTAGCCGTCAATTGTTTTCGAGGAGCAAAAGTACTCTGCTATGTCTTTCCTAGGCACCAAATCGTTCAGGCAAAAGTACACTCTACAAGTCGGACATCTCGCTTGCCAGGCTGAATCCACAGGATCAGAAATCGAAAGCATTTCAACTTTGGTTGCGTTTTTGGTGAACCACCATTTGAGGATGCATTCGTGACACCAGGAGGCATCGCAGTTACAAAGATCACGTTCCTCACACGTAGTGCATGTTTTCGAAACCAAACACAACGCAGGTCTACCACATGCACCAAGGCATTCTGAAGTGTGGTTGGCACTGAAGTTATTGCCCAGTGTACTCCGAAGACTCAACATAGTTTCAAACTCTGGCAAGTACATTCGTTCTCGCTGTTGTACTTGAATATCTTGAAACCTGTTAACCCGTTCAACCAACGATGCACTCAGGAGATCAAAATGCATTCTAGGAAGAACAATGTCGAAAAAGTATGTAGCACGACCACGATGATTACCACTAGAAGCCACAGACCGTTTGCTTTCGATACGCAATGCAACGATCTCAATAAGCTCGCCCATGATCCATCTTCCACAAACTCGAAGATCCACTAACTTAGCATCTGAAATGGCAATTGCATCAATACCGAAATAGTTGGTTTTTATGAGCCATGTTTCCGTCACCGCAATCAGATTCGAGCTCCATGGAATCACTAACGAATTAGAAGCGAGAATTTCCTCGTCAATAATCGCCGCTATTTCAACAGGCGACTTGTTTTGAATAGAGAATCTACTAGTAACAGGATCCCTAATCCCCATTGTTTGCTTGAACTCAGTTCGAACTGTGTAGCATAAAGCTCCCACGACAACAACGGAGAACATATAGAACACTAACGGTGAAAAAGCATCGTCCACAAAGAATTCAGGTTCAGGATACGACCACAACCATTCTCTACCGTTGAATTGCGACTGCAACCGTGAGGGTATTTTATGCAATCCAGGATCAATCTTACGGATGACTCCTCTTAATACACCATTCGATTCTCGTAATACACCACCTGGTTCGGGCACATGCAGTTCACGAACCAAAATAGTTTTCTGATGGTCCAGTTCAAGTATTATCCATCTTGCAGTGGTTTTATCATCCATCACCACGAATTCTTCATCAATGACGATAGAGTTACTTGGCATGAAAACCAGCGGGGAACATGGCTCTGTTTCGAAAACTCCAATTAAGGTCGGACCGATAATAAGTCCACCTACAAATCTCCACATTGCGAATATCAAAAAGCATGCGTACATGATGACTCCAAGATGCATGACCCTCAGACGCTTTCTCACTTTACGTTGATGCAATCTCACAATTCCATCACCAACCACATGCTGAGGAGGGGCCTCTGCCGAGACTACTACCTCGTCCACAGGTATGACACTCCTTATAGATCTTAGCCATCCATTGATGCTCACGAGAACCTATACTTAGGATGTTATACTTATATTTACACCTGTGAAAAACTACTTACATCCAGTCCACCTATTCCATCAGCATTGTACATGGTGAACTTCTCACCAACATGAGACCTACCATAGACAGGCGATTCACGTCCTCGATCAGTCACAAACTGCACCTGCTCCAGATACGCTCCTCTGACTCCTCGTACTTGAACAATTTTCTCACCATTGTCCACAACAAAAGGCGAGGAAACATTGCCTCCAGAACCACCACCATAACTCAGCGTGCCTGCAGTAAAGTGAAACGTAATTCTATCTATGTATGTCCCGCATCGAACAACTACTTTGGAAACAGAGTACTGCACAAAAGTCTTGTTGGGCTGCTGTTTTGAGAGAGACTCGAAGATTACCCTAAGCCATTTATGAACAGTTGTGGCATGGTCCGACAAATAAAAGAATCCGAGAACACCAGCGGCGAATGCCACAGTGCCTTTGGAGACCAATTCCAGACAGTCGTCCAGTGTCGACATCAACAACACACCGTTTGCAATGTTAAAAACGAAATGGTCTTCATTAAGATCCACTTAAGAAAAACTATAAGAAAGAATCCACATACTCAACTTTTTTCGGACTCACATTTGGGCTTCTCTTTCAGTTTTTTGTCAAATCACTTTTAAATTCAACCACCATTTTATACGAATCCAATTATCTAATTCCTTTATTTATTTACCGGCAATAGAATTGAGATTTGAATCCCAGAAAAGAGGATGAAAAGTCGGGTAACAATAAAAAATCGATGGATCGTTTGAATTAATAAAAAGTACAAGCTCGCTGTAGTTATCGAACATTGCTCGCTGTTTTAGTGTTTACATTGTGACCTTGTCGATGCATTAATATCAAAGAATCGTCTCCTGTGAAGTGACTAGCAATAGAAAGCACAACCATCAAAACCATGCATATCCAAAGTCCCATGCGAGGCTTGTAAGTATCGTCCACTTTCTATCATTACGATATTAGAATATCCATCTTTATCTAAATAAATAACGTACCCTATTCACTGCAAGTTGAGAAGAATCGCTGACATACGTCACACTAGAAAAGTAGATTGTTGGTACAATAATAAGAATGAAAGCCACTAGCCGCAGCGTCTTACGTGGACCAGCTTTATCTATAAAACTAAAAAGTTTAAAGAGTGTCTTTAAAAAGGAGTTCATGGACGTACCTTGAGAACCCGCAGAGTAGGATCGCGATGGAGCCTAGGATGATCACTGCGAATAGAGCTGGACCTAGATTCCCGATCCTATCACTCTCAGAGGTCACTCTAGAAAACAGTTATTATTTTAAAGATGAGTTTATAAATGCACCTACGCTTCTAGTTGTCTCAACGTCCCTCGCATCATCTGTTCTTCGAATGACCGTTACAACATATGGTCCACTGTTTAGGTAAAAAAACAAAAACATTAAAACTGTTCTGATAAAACTGTTTCCATCGAGTATTTGTAAAAGAGATTTTTTGATTAAAATGAATACATGTAAATACCGCCAAATAAATGATTCAACAATATTGCAGCAGGAATCACAAGAAGAAACAAAATAAGGATAACGTTTCTCAACAACGGTGGTTTCAAATTGTTCGATTGCTGTTTCTCTTTTACCAGTTCGTCAGCATACTTTCTTTGAGACTCTGATACTGGACGTAAATAACTAGAGAATTCCAAATACATATGATATCGCTTTGTACAATCTTTCTCCGCATAAAACGATTTCCCTAGGATTTGACGTTTTTCCAGGGACAATGACTTAAGCATTAAGTCCTCCCACAGCTGATTCACTTTATCGAATTCATCTTCTTCCACTCTAGATTCTTCTACCAATTCGGGTTCTTCAACTCGATTTTCAATCTCACTTTCCAAAGTTCTGATGATGGAAAGCTTCGCCTTGAAGTTGGACTCTTCAAAGTTTTGAACTATCTCCTGAGCGACTCTTGTAGACAAACCCAGCTCAGCTACAAGTTCGTCCAAATACGATTCAATATCCTCCTTTGTCTCTTCCTCCTCGCAATGCCTTGTACGCTGTCGCATGGGGCGTCTATCCTTTTTTGTAACGCCTTTATTGGAAACTACTATTTACAGAGATGTCTAGCTTTACAGAGGATGTGTTTCGTCAGGCAGTGATTGATCATGCGATGTTCTTAGGCATCGACCCAGTGAAAGAAGACCAGTACCTGTGGCTGGCAGAAGAAGCACTGATGGCTCAATTGCCGTCGGATTGGGAAATCTTCGATGATGAGGCATCAGGCCAGCAATATTTTTACAACAGTAGAACGGGTCAAAGTACTTGGGACAATCCTCTAGATGAGCCCTATCGAAGGCTATTCATCAGGCTCAAGTACAATCCTTCCAGTAATCGTCATCTACGTGAAGAAGACTGGGGGTCATTTCCAGGTGAAAAAAAGATCCTCGAGAGAGTAAAAGGACCATTAAGATTCAAGCAAAGACAAATGAGTCAGTCTCTTGGTTTAGATCCAGATGACATTAGAAGTAGCAGCGACGAAGACGAAGG
>Ga0105054_10011865_pt1 | contig 10780 bp, 10 predicted proteins | sample BON02_FD_78091 | JGI IMG/M metagenome (GOLD analysis project Ga0105054, IMG submission 78091) | Freshwater microbial communities from Lake Bonney liftoff mats and glacier meltwater in Antarctica - BON-02 (megahit assembly) | ecosystem: Environmental > Aquatic > Freshwater > Ice > Glacier... | reverse complement strand
CTGGGCCAGTCGAAACATAAGCAACACCAATTTTTCCCGAAGCTCTTGAGTATGCCTCCACCGCCATTGAGACTGACTGCTCGTGGTGCAAGCAAACGGAATCCACCTTCGGATGCTTCGCGATGCCATCAGTGAGGTGCATACTCCCTGCGCCCGTCACCATGAAAACACAGTCTGCTTCGAGCTCATCATGAATCCAGTTAGCGATGTAGTCGGCAACTCTTATTCGATTCAAAACGCTACAACCTCCCACAAAATTCGCGGATTCTCTCAATCCCTTCAGCGAGTCGCTGTTCACTTGACGCGTACGACAGCCGAACGTAACCCTCCCCTGCCTCCCCGAAATGATTTCCAGGTACCACGGCAACCGAAGCCTCATGAAGAAGCCGAGCCGCGAAGACCTCGGAACTCAACCCAGTTCCGTTAATCGATGGGAACAAATAAAACGCGCCGCCCGGGGTGGGGGTTGACATTCCTTTGCAACCGTTAATCCCGGCAACAACGACGTCCCGTCGTCTTTCATAGGCCGACATCATCCCCAAAACCTCAGTTTGGCTCCCTTCGAGGGCCGCCAAACCGGCCTGCTGGACAAAAGGAGGGACGCAACTGAGTGTTGTTTGCAGAAGAAGCATTATTTTTTCCATTACCTCAGAAGGCCCAATCATCACGCCCAGTCGCCATCCCGTCATCGAAAAAGCCTTGCTGAAACCGTTCGAAATAATAACCCTGTCCTTGCATTCATCGAGGGAGCCAGGTGAAAAAAAAGGCACCCCGTCAAAAATCATCCGCGCATAAATTTCATCAGAGAAAACATAAAGATCGTGCTTGCGAGCCAACTCGTAGACTTCGGCAATCTCGTCGGGCGCGGTGACCGCGCCAGTGGGGTTACTAGGGCTGTTTAAAATCAACAGTCTGGTCTTTTCGCTAATTAAGGGCTCAATCAGCTTGGCGCTTACCTTGAACTCATTATCTGAATCCAGAGGGTAGCTAACTCCGGTAACGCCAGCCGCCTGAATACTCGCTGAATAGGTCGGGAAGCCAGGATCAGGAACGAGAACCTCGAAACCTGGATCGACTAGGCAGCGGAGAGTTAAATACGTCGCGATGTTTGCTCCAGGCGTCACAAGCACCTGGTCCAAATTTGGCACAAACCCTCGGGAACGCCCAGTGGATGCTCTCACGGCTTCCCTGAAGACGGATATTCCCCAGCTGCTCACGTAGTGGGTATCACCCTCGCTGATTGCTTCGATGGCTGCCGAGGCAATGTGGGTGGGGGTCTCAAAATCTGGTTCGCCTATCTCTAGATGAACGATATCCCGGCCCATCTCTTCGAGCTTTTTTACCTCATCAATTACTTTGAACATTGGCTGACCGATTAGCTCACCGGCAACTCGGGACAAAACCCTCATTAAGCACCTCCCGCATAGCTTTTTACATCCGAGGTTCCCTCTGATGTGCCTTGTGAACCAATGAAATCACGAATGCTGTTCTGGAGATGGCTGCGAGGATCCCATTTTCCTTCACCAATACACTCACCAAGCGCGTCCTCAATAGAATCCTCCAGAGAAATTTGATTGGACAATCCCAGTTTCCCCGAGGAAGCAGTCGTATCGAGGCGCAAGGAGGGGTCCTCAGCCCACTCGGCCTGCCGTTGATTGAGCCGCGGGAAGCGCTCGCCGATAATGCCTTCGGCTACCCGAAGAACATCTTCAACCGTAGCTAGCTGATTAGTCTCCGGGCCGACATTCCAGGCGACTTGGTCGTGTTCACGAAAGTGACCAAGAATTTCCAAATATCCGAGCAAACAATCCAAAACATGTTGCCACGGGCGAACCGATTCAGGGTACCGAATATCAAGATCAGTCTTGTCGATTACGGCTTTCCCCAGATCAGGGAGCAGGCGGTCCTTTGTCGAATCCCCCGCCCCGATGACGTTTCCGGCTCTTGCAATTGCCCCAGGTTTCGTTCTTTCGTTATGAAAGTATTCTTGGGCCAAGATGTCGGCCATTGCCTTCGAGGCGCTATAAGGGTCTTTGCCTCCGAGAGGGTCTGACTCAACATAGGGTCGCCTCAGTCCGTCGTCACGATAAACCTTGTCGGTAGTCACAATGAGCTGAGACGTTACCGAATCTGTAGCATCAGAGGCTTGCAAAACGTGCAATGTTCCATTCACATTTGTTTCATACGTTCCAATCGGATCGCGATAACCTTCCCGGACTAATGCCTGTGCTGCCATATGGATAACCACGTCTGGTTTGGCCTCTTGGAAAGAATCAACGACACCGTCTCGGTTTCTCACATCCACACGAAAGTCATGTGTGAGGTCTGAGCTAATGTTCGCCCGCTCGAAAAGACTTCCCGGTAGGGGGTCAAGAGCCAATCCCGAAACCTCATGGCCGCGTGATTTGAGGAGAAGCGTCAACCATGAACCTTTGAAGCCGGTGTGACCGGTGATCAGGTAGTGGGCCACTACTAGCCTCGTTCTTTCACGAAGCTGGTGATGGAGTCAACCACGTACTGCAACATCTCGTTAGTCAAGCCGGGGTACACCCCAATCCAGAAGGTTCGCTCGGTCACAATATCCGTGTTGGTCAGGTCACCAACAATTCTAAAGTCGACGTCCTTATAAGCGGGTTGGCGTGTGAGGTTCCCCCCGAAAAGAAGCCTGGTCCCAATCTTTCTCGAATCCAGGAACTCGACTAGCTCATTGCGGGTGAAACCCAGGCCTTCTTCCAGTGTGATCGGGAACCCAAACCAAGAAGGCTCCGAGTGCTCGGTGGCCCTCGGCATCATCAGGCCACTCACACCGCTGAGTCCCTCCAGCAGAAAAGCAAAGTTTCTATTCCGTGCTTCGATAAAGAAAGGTAACTTTTCCAACTGGGACAGGCCGAGAGCGGCCTGCATGTCCGTTGCCTTCAGGTTGTAACCGATGTGGCTATAGATGTATTTGTGGTCATAACCCTTGGGCAGTTCACCCAACTGCCACTCGAAGCGCTTCTTGCACGTATTGTCGTGGCCTGTTTCGCAATAGCAATCCCTGCCCCAGTCGCGAAAAGACTCCACCTGCTTGCGAATCAGGGGGGAGTTCACAAATACAGCTCCGCCTTCTCCCGTGGTGATGTGGTGGGCGGGATAGAAGCTCACAGTGGCAGTGTCTCCAAAGCTTCCCGTTTTTTTCCCCCGGTATGTTGCGCCCAGCGCATCGCACGAATCTTCAACCAGAAACAACCCATGTTTCTCTTTCAACTCCATCACGGTGTCGAGATCAAAAGGGTTGCCCAACGTGTGGGCCATCATGATGGCTTTAGTTTTGGGGCTGATCGCTTCTCGCAGACGCTCTGCAATTGCGTCATACGTTCCAAGTTCAATATCGACTAGGACAGGCCGTAGACCGTTTTGCATGATCGGGTTGACAGTAGTCGGAAAACCAGCAGCAACTGTGAGTACTTCGTCTCCTGGCTTTAGAGCCCTCTTCCCCAGCTTGGGGCTTGTCAAAGCGCTTAGGGCCGCGAGATTAGCACTGGACCCACTGTTGACAAAAACAGAATTCCTCACACCCACAAATTTTGCTAACTTCTGCTGGAACTCAGTGTGGAAACGCCCAGAAGTTAGCCAACCGTCAAGCGAAGCATCCACGAGCGCCACGTAGTCGGCCCTATCGAGAACTTTTCCCGACACGGGAACGCTGCTCTCCCCGGGGACAAAGGATGAGGATTCTTCCTCGCGGGCAGCCCCGAAATCTGCCACGAGTTCCAAGATGGTGGAACGAAGATCTTGGTTAGTGTGCATCTGAAATTCCTCTTGGCTACCGGCGCTATGGCAAATCCGCGACGTCGTGTGCAGTGGCTTTAAGGTTACAGTTGTTTTATGAAGGTTGTGATTTTCGCCGGAGGTCTCGGCTCCCGGATGCGCGAAGAAACAGAATTTCGACCAAAGCCGATGACGGAAATTGGCGGTAAGCCTGTTCTCTGGCACATCATGAAGGGCTTTGCTCACTACGGACACACTGACTTCATTATTTGTGCAGGATACAAAGGGCACATGATCAAGGAGTATTTTCTCAACTACGCCAGTCATTCACTCGATTTCACGACAAAACTGGGCGATTCTGACTCGACGATGTTTCACGGTAGCAATGCTGAGGCCAGCTGGAGCGTGACCGTCGCGGACACCGGACTTAGCGCCCAAACAGGCGGGCGTCTCGCTCGAGTTGAAAAATACCTCGATGGGGAAGAATTTCTCTGCACCTACGGGGATGGGGTTGCTCCAGTGCAAATTGACAGCCTGTTATCACACCACAAAGCATCCGGGAAAGCTGCTTCGATCACAGTCACCCGGCCTGACAGCCGATTTGGCGTAGTCGAGCTCGACAGCGCAGGTCTCGTTTCAAGCTTCCGCGAAAAGCCTCGTAATCAAGATCTTGTAAACATTGGGTTTTTTGTCTTTGGGCCAGAGATTTTTGGAGGATTAAAGGAGGATACAGTTCTCGAACAGGAGCCCCTTCAACAACTGGCGCAATCAGGCAATCTATCCGCCTTCCAACACGAGGGGTTCTGGCAGCCGATGGATACCTTTAGAGAATTTCAGGAACTCAATACCTTGTGGGATGGGGGGCAGGCGCCATGGAAAACCTGGGAGTGATGGCTGGCAACGGGAGCCTCGTTAGCGTCGTAATTCCAGCATTCAACGAGGAAGACTGCATTGAAGCTCTCGGGAGAGGACTCCAAGAAGTATTCTTGGTGGAAAGCCAATACCAGTTCGAGGTAATCGTTGTCGACAACGGGTCGATTGATAACACGCTCAACTTGCTTACATCCCTCCAGAATCAAGATGCTCGATTCAAAGTGCTAGAACTTTCCCGAAATTTTGGTGCCGATGGCGGAATTACCGCTGGTCTGAGTTTCGCGAAAGGAGACGCCGCCGTTATTATGATGGCCGACCTCCAGGAGCCTCCTTCCCTTATTTCCGCGATGCTGCGGAAATGGGAGGCTGGCTACGAGAACATTTACGGACTCGTTGAAAAAAGAAAGGGAGTCGGGTGGCTGAGGCGGTGGAATTCGAAAGTGTTTTACGCAATTGCCTCAAGGCTGTCCGGCGGGACGATCGTTCAGAACGCGAGCGACTTCCGACTCATCGACAAAAAGGTGTACCAAGAGGTACTCCGCCTGCGGGAAACCAGTAGGTTTCTCCGTGGCCTTTTTTCCTGGGTAGGGTTCCGCAGTGTAGGAATTCCCTTTGAGCGAGACGCTAGGCATGGTGGAGAATCTAAAGCGAAAACTCGAACGGTCGTTGCGCTAGCGCTGAGAGGAATCCTATCGAATTCGGTTTTTCCCCTTCGAGCCATCTCCTTCGTCGGGGTTTTAGCGGCAATGTCTGCGATTGCAGTATTCGGATATTTCACGTTCCGTTTTCTCACAGTGGGGGTCCCTTTTGACGGATTTGGTACCCTCGTCGGCTTGAATTTGTTGGGCTTCTCCTTTGTTACCCTGTTTTTGGGTGTTATTGGAGAATATCTGGGGCTCACCTACGAAGAAACACGGGCCAGACCAAACTTCATTGTGCGAAACGCATGGGGTTTCGGGCTGGAAGATTAGTTCAGTGAATCTCTAACATTCACAATCTGCTGACTAAGAGTAAGCGGCGTGAATCCTAAACCAGATGTAATAGTCTCCCAGCCTCTGCCCCCCGACTGATAATTGTCCGGATTACTCCCTAGCCGCCTGGAAAATAGGATCTCAATTTCCGGGCTCCCCAAATTTTCCGCGATGTGTCCAGCCAGCTCTCCCAGCTCAACCAAGGGCCCCCCCGAATCAAACTCAGCGATCTGCTTGTCGTGGCCGTAAGCAAGTGCCACGGCCAAGAAATCTTCGACGGAACAGTAACGTCTCACCACCGGATGAGGCGCTCTGATGACGATCTTGCGGTTCTCTAAAGCCGAGAGTATGAAGTCAGAGAATGCGTAGTTTTGGGGCTTCTGAACATGGCCCCCGGTGACGCTCCAGGCTCGAGCGATAGTCACCTTAGTGGTGCCTGATAGCGCTATATCTCGCAGCGCTTTCTCGTTTGCGAGTTTCTGGTCTCCATATAAACCCTGTCCACCACCCGCAGAATCAACCGTTCGCATAATTGCCGCTCCACTGGACACGGTAAGCAAGTTTCGGACGGTCCCGAGTTCGGCGAGCGACAATAGTCTCTCGCTCATTCGCCGGTTCTGTCGGGCAAATTCTTGCTCTCCCAGAATCTGAATCGAGTCCTTCGTCAAAAAAGCAAAATCAAGAACAAGATCAGGTTGGAATCGTTCGACGCGCGCACTATCCCACTTCCTGACGGAAAAAACCTTCCCGTTGACCACAATCTCTCTGGCATAGCTCCCTATCACAAGGACATCAGGGCCCACTTCCCTGATCATGCTCAACGCTGTCCTGCCAAACCACCCCGAACCGCCAAGGATTAACACTCGGCTAAAAGGTGCGAGAGATTTCTGAAAAAGCTTCTGGGCGCTCGGATTGATCGGTATTTTCCGCACTGAGGATCCCAACTATTTGCTGGCACTTCGTCGAAAAGAAAAATGTTTATGCGCTAGGTATGAAAAAACAGCGACAACGACTAGGCATATTGCCTGCCCGTAATATGGACCCACTTCAGAATTGCGAACAATCAGCTCCAACAAGAAACCGTTGGCGACCAATGCCAGCAGGTACACAGCCTGAAACCTCGAATAATCCTTGAGGATCATGCCGGACACCACAAATACGAATGACCGGTAGAGAAAAAAAGCTACCGTCGTAGAAACAAGATGTGCGAACAATAAGGAATAAAGGTAATTGAGAGGCCCAAAAAGAATCAATGAAATGCTGTAAAGCGAGTAACCGAAGGCTGTGTTAAACAGGGCAACTCCCATGTAACGCAACTGTGGCCCGGCCGGTCTCAGTCTTAGGGTGCCGAATAAAGACTTCGTGTTCACAACCTCACCCTCACAAGGCTCCCGATTTCCTCAGTCCCAAGGGTTGATTTTCCAACCGATCGTTCGAGCATCATCGCCTTCACAGCTCCAACTATTCGATTGGAGATAACTGAGTGCCCGAGGAAATCCATCATGAGTGCCATCGACATAATCGCAGCACTGGGGTCAGCAATGCCCTTGCCCGCAATGTCAGGAGCAGAACCATGGACGGGTTCAAACATGCTGGGGAACGCACCCGAAGGATTGAGGTTGGCGGAAGCGGCCAACCCAATCCCGCCGCCGATTGCGCCAGCAAGATCAGTAATGATGTCACCGAAAAGGTTGTCGGTGACAATCACATCAAACCGGCTGGGATCGCTCACCATAAATATGGTTGCGGCATCGATGTGGAGGTAATCAAGCTCAACATCAGGGAAATCGTGGTGAACTTCGTTCGTGACCCTGGACCAGAGTCCACCAGCATGAACTAAGACGTTCGTCTTGTGAACAAGGGTGAGCTTTTTACGACGCTTCTGCGCAGTCTCAAACGCATAGCGCACCACCCTCTCTACCCCGAAAGCGGTGTTGACTGACACCTCATTGGCAATTTCGTGTGGGGTGCCCACACGCACACTTCCACCGTTTCCGACATACGGGCCTTCTGTTCCTTCACGAACCACCACGAAGTCGATATCACCAGGATGACGCAGGGGCGAATCAACTCCTGGCAGGACGAACGTGGGTCGGAGGTTGACATGGTGATCAAAGGCAAAACGCAGCTTAAGCAGAAGACCTCGCTCGATGATTCCCCCTGCAAGCCGCGGATCCTGCGGATCTCCGCCCACAGCGCCCAACACAATCGCATCGTGGGAGGCCAGGCGCGACAGAGTCTCCTCGGAAAGCACTTCGCCCGTTTCGAGATAGTGCGAAGCGCCGAGCGAAAAGTCAGTGGTCTGGATATCAAGAATTCCCGAAGAAGCCAGCGTGAGGGTGCTGAGTGCTTCTTCGGTCACTTCGGGGCCAATACCGTCGCCGCCGATTACTGCCACATTGAGCGTTCTCTTCATCCCATAACCCTAGAGCCCCAGCGGCTAAGGGTGCTTTATGGGCACGCGCTCTGAGCTGGCTTTGCCAGAGGTGTTTTACCCGCCGTTATCCGCCTTGGGCCCAGTGGAGAATCTCTTTATGCGATCTTGCCCGGGGACAAGGTCATTGAACCGACAAAGTTAGCTCTCCCGGGCGCGAGCCGTCAGGAGTTGGACGGCAGTCTGGCTTGCTTCACGATGAGTAGCCCTGGTGTGGCCACCAGCTGACATCGAATTTCTCTCCCTGACCATAGTATTACTTGAGGGCCCTGATTTTATCGGGTGATTTGCCCCCTCAGCGGTGCGGGCTTAAGACTTAAAATCTCATCATGTATGTCCCCGAGGCAGAAATTACCAATGCTGCAGCGAGGCTCAGAAGCCGAAAGTCATGAATTTACCGATAAAACTTCACTTTCTTCTCAATATCTGAATAAGACCGTCGTTGCCTGGCAACCGGTTTCCGCGGAATAGAGAAAAAACCTGGCTGGTTTGAACTTCTTTCCAACGCTGGTCGATTGATGGTTCTCGCAAATGAGCGGAACTAAAACACCAGCGAGTGAAAATCGGACCTCAAAGTATCACCGTTCGCAATTCTTCGAGCCTATTTGCCCGAAGCTGCTCAAGCCCGTTCCAACCAATAAGTCAGCAGTTCCTCTCTAATCAGTGGGACCATATTTTCTAGTGGTGGCGAACTGAGCGAACCATCCTTATTCTTAACAGTCCCGAGCCGAGGCAAATACAATTGGTCTGGAGACATTCGGACTTCAATAAGCTCCGCGGTTCCCGAATCCATTAGCGCCTGGAGCTTTTCTTGGAGCTGCTCCGTTGAGTCAATCAGGGTGTGCCCCATATCAAAAGTGCGCGCGACTTTTTCGAAATCAGGAAAACCCAGGTCGTCCCCAGACTCAGATCCACTTCTTTTGAGAGACAAGTTATCCTGCGAGGCACGAATCATGCCGTACCCCTCATTGTTTAAAACCACCAGTTTGATTCGCAATTTGTAGGTATTTGCAACCTGCAATTCTTGAAGATTAAGCATTATGCTCCCATCTGTGCTCACGCACAACACCGGGCTATCCGGGGCGGCAATCTTCGCTCCGATAGCTGATGGAAGCCCGCCACCCATTTCTGACAGGCCTTGGGAAGCAAACATTCGCTGGCCGGGTTTTATTCGTATGCCATAGAATGTGGTCAACAAGCTACCGGCCGCATCGGTCACGATAATTGCTGACTCACTGAGGCAGCGTGAGAGTGCCCCTACAAAATCAAAAGAGTGGATGAAACCACCACCGACGGGAGGAGCAACTTGCTCCGATAACGGGAACGCCTCGCCAAGCTCGGACAACATTTCGAGCCAAGGTTTCGTCTCGCGACTTTCCATAAAACCCTCTGCTCGACTAGCCAAATCCTCTATGAAGACTCGAGCATCACAATGAATCAAGTTCCATGTTGCGGCGTCAAACTTTGACAACTCATTTTGGACCCCAGCGACTTCAGGGATGCAGCGTTCACAATTCTCCGCGAAGGCGAATATGAGCCGATTTTAGCGGGGGTGCTTCAGTCAATCGCTAAGCAGTCGACTCATTTTTATGATGTTGGAGCAAATATTGGCTTTTACTCCTGCCTGGCCGCCAGATCCAATCTAGCCCTTACGGTAACTAGCTTCGAGCCAAACCCGACCATGTGGGAAAAACTCGAAGGCAACCTCGACCTGAATGACTGTCGAGATCGAGTTTCGTTAGAGCCGGTCGGGCTGGGCACCGAAACTGCCTCGTATCCTCTATATGTTCCACCGGATACTGGAAGTGGAGGCGGATCTTTGAGGGACCTCCATCCGGAAGAGGGGCGCGGAATCGAACATATCGTGAACATTTCTGCCCCCAAGGACCTCCTTCTTTCAAAAACGCCTCAAATGATAAAAATTGATGTCGAGGGTGCGGAGCTAACTGTGATTGAAGGGTTAAAGGACATAATCCTTACAAACAAGCCGACGATTTTCATAGAGTTGCTGAGAAAGTGGATGAAGGCTTTTGGCAGTCACCCAATGGATGTGGTGCAGATACTGCTTGATGCCGGTTATAAAATGTTTGCGATTGGCGAAACCGGGCTGAAAGAAATCAGTGAAATTGGAGACCACACTGTTCAAACAAATTTCCTATTCGTTCATTCCAGCCAGAATAGCCATTTTCAGACAATCACTGCGTTGGCAGAATAGCAGTTGGGGTCTCAGCGGCGCGATTAGCGAGGTCTGATTCGGAGGGTGCAGCCAACGCCGTCCTAGCGGGACAGCCATGACCGCAGACCTGCGGCAACACGGTTAGTCACGCGACGGTCCATTAACCGAGGGAAATGTCGTTGTGCTCTAGATTCAGCTCGAGCGAAGGCACTGCGTATGCTGGAAGACTGTTTCCCGAGTACACGAAAACAATAGGAAGCAGGCTGCAGTCATAGGTTGAACTCAATTGATGCAAGTCTCGGCGACGGTCTCACCGGACTGATAGAAGTTTGGGGCACGGTTTCAGTCACGTGGCCTGTTTGGCAGGTGCTGTCTTAACAAATTCCTTCCAGGAACTTCTGGCGTTAATTTCTCACCAAACCCTGTGTCACGCCCATTTTGGATATCCTTAAGTGGACTGCCACGGTGTTTTCGGACAGTGGGCCCTCTTAAAATGAGGGTGTCACTGAAAGAGAGAACAGCATGTCCGCCACACGTCGACGTTTCGCCCAGGAGTTCAAAGACGAGTTATGTCGG
>Ga0105054_10011863_pt1 | contig 10781 bp, 13 predicted proteins | sample BON02_FD_78091 | JGI IMG/M metagenome (GOLD analysis project Ga0105054, IMG submission 78091) | Freshwater microbial communities from Lake Bonney liftoff mats and glacier meltwater in Antarctica - BON-02 (megahit assembly) | ecosystem: Environmental > Aquatic > Freshwater > Ice > Glacier... | reverse complement strand
TCTCATTGAGACAGAAAACCTAAATACTTAAGCAAATTCTGAACAACCCATGGTGGTGATGGCAAGCGATGGCCCCTCACCCCATTCTCCTTCCTTGCGCCTTGGCCTTCCCGCCGCTATTCCTCTTGTGTGCTGATTGTACATGTGTGCTTGTGTTTGTGTGCCTCTGTATGTGCATGTGAAAATGTGTAGGTAAAGTGATAAATATTTAGCAAATATAAGCAAAACCGTGACGACGTCACGTATAGTATTAATATAGAAAGTAGAAATAGATGTTCATAGTATCGTAAAACAAGCAGCGAAGTGGTCAGACAAGTGACAGATAAAATACGAATAAGTAAAAATACAATAAATGTGTCCGTCTTCCGGTCTCTGGGGGGGGGTCTTGGATTGTGACTCCCAGTTTACCATCCTGAGTCCACCATCGTTGGACGGGCCCCAGCTTTGACGCTTTACAAGCGTGTGTTCCTCCCTCTATCTCCTGACACGTGCACATTGTGCATAATGTTCTCCCTTGATCCCTCTGTAGTTGGCCTTGTACCTCCTTGTACCTGCTGGAGGAAGGACACAATCACCCGATTGTGCGCTTCGCATACCTGTGTCACATGATCGGCGAAGAGCTTGTCTTTTTTTCCTCTTTATATATCAAGCTTTCTGAGCTTGGTGTAGAAGTCGCTCTCAACCACCGATCCGCGGTTACCCACCACAAAGTGTGTGTGTACGCATCACACATACACCCACATACACTCCCACCTGCGTCAAAAAAAGAGAATACACAAGCAACACCCCTATTTTTCCTTCTGTCAAGAATAACCCCCCACGCCAAGCAACAAGTGCTTTCATAGACTAATTGAACCCCCGCATCCTCGTTCCTCCAACGCTGAACGAACAAACCGCACATGCATAAGCGCATATACACATCCTGTAGCGAGCGTGTTAGCAAATGTGTACGCTGATCTTCACAACACCCATCTAACGTACACACCTGCACATGCATGGTGCCCAAAACACCAGTCTAAAGGCATGCACACTCTCTGCAAAAAATGCATATGCGCTCGTGCATGTGCGCATATGCAACGGTGCAGAAACTTCTTTGCCATGAAACTATTGCGAACTTATCTTGTGTCTTGCGCGAGCATCGCCGAGTCGTGCGGGCTGTTGTTGCCACCCGCCCAACTGCTGTCTCGACTAAACCCGTCGCCCGACGCTGTTCGCTCAAAAAATCCGTCCAAATCCATGTTGGCTCATGATGCGGTCCCAGGTGTGGTGTCGCACAAGCATCATTCAATCATCCGCGTTGGTGCAGACCTCATCCAGTTTGTCTATAAGTCTCACTCACGCTTGGCCACGGAGCTCACTCATCCACAGAAATCTGTGTTCGCCATTTTTCGTGCGAGTTTTGTAATAAAAGCAATCAGCATCATGTGCTCAGCCTCGCTGTTGTCATTCTCCTCCAACAACTCTGCATTCATTTTCATATTCTTTGCCGCAGCCCTCGCGGCAGCCCTCCTAGGAGCCAAGCGCACATCAGCCTTGGGTGTATCGCCCTCGCCCTCCTAGTTGTCGTCACCACCCATAAAGTCATCATTGTCGCTGTCAGCCCGCTTCCTGGGCGCCGTCTTTTTCGCAGGCACCCTGGTTTTGGGGCTGCTGCAGCCTTGGGAACCACCCCATTGTTTACTATGGCAGTGGGCTCAGGCTTGGATTTGTTTGTCTCTTCATGGTTGTCAAAGTCGAACGCTGGACTTGGGGGTGATAGCCTTTTTGGTGGGCTTCATTGTTGCGTGGCATCCTCCGAGTCTGGCATTGTCACAACAGCCTCTTGAATATATGTTAGAATATACAAAAGTGTGTGAGAATGAATATGTGTTGGCCCCACATGAACATAAGCAGCGTATAGCAGACTCCTTCGTTTGTTTCTATCTCTCACTCTGTCTGTGTTATTCAGAAAAATACACTTGGAAGGAAGTAGCTTCATGATGTACACTTTAGTATTTCAATGCGGGTCAAAACTGCTGTTTTTTAAGATTTTGGACATGTGTAAATTATTAATTTCTCAACACAAAATGTGATATCAGTGATTTCATATACTACTATAGTAGTTTATTAAATCAATAAATTACTATTTTTCCCATGTTACTATCAACATACAAATCACTACATGGATTTGATACAAATACTATTCCAACACAAAAAAAGTAATTTTAAAATGAGAGTACTTTATGTTCACATAAAAACTACTATATACATTGATAAAATTACTATTATCATCATGTTACAACACTATTTTGGGTAAATAAAAATACACTTTGAGTAATGCAGGAAAAAATGTTCTTTTCGAGTCATACAGGAACCTTGGGCGATTCAATGTTTTTATTTCTTGATCAAGCCTTTTCTTAAAAAGTTAGTAGAAAAGTGTATCACTGCATGACTGAGTAAAACAAACGTTTTCTGGGCCGGCCCAAGATTATTTAATGAATTAATAAGCTAATTAATTAGAGAAGAAGATTCTGAGCTGTGATTGTAAAATATAATTTGAAATTACACCGTGACACTATATCAATAGATAAAGTAAAGATTCTTTTTATTGCTCGTAAAGAAATAATGTAATAGTTTTGTTTGGAACTCTCAAGGTGCAGTCTATTATTCTCACCGAAGTGAGTGACAATGGTTTGCTGATTGTCGTCACATCTACTACAGTTCTCAAAAGAAAAGACATGTTACCTGAAAAAAAGGCAGTTAGCCCAGATCATCAAAACCCACAGCCCAGCATGTACATAAAAAAATGTACTGTGTACACATATACTGTCTACATGTATATGACAGTATACTGCGCTTTAGTCGATCTGAATCCATCCGGCTCTTCAGGCGTCCGTCCTACACCTGTGCTCACATCAAGTACCCAAGTAGTTTGTGTGTGTGTACGCGCATATACAAGCACACACCCACCCACCACCCTAACACCTGCAAGAATAGAGAAATATACAAGACAAAACCCCTATTTCTACCCCTGCCAAACCATAGCCTCCCACGCCAGCAACAAGCGCTAACAATGAACAAGCCTGAGCTGGAAAAAACCCCCAATTCCAATCCTCACACACGCATGCACGCATGTAGTAGAGAGATTGGACAGTACAACTCAACAAAATGCGCCTACACGAGTGCATATGTACACTCACATGCGTATGTATTTACATGTATATGCATACATATACACAGACACACATATATACATATACATACATGTGGACATGCAAATATACACACATACATGCACACACGTATGCATATTCATGTATATGCACACCTATACACAGATCAAAAATGTCAGCAACGGCGCCTCAACGTGTCAAGCAACATCATAGACGCACATACGTATCCATATACGTATGTATGCATATACATATATATATGCATATACACAAATATGTGCACCCTGCATTGAGTGTGTCGCAGATGTGTACGCTGATGTCAAAAAAAACACCTGTGTATCGTATACACCTGTACATGCACTGGTGCCCAGAACACCTGTGCTAAAATGCACACAACACTCACTGCAAAAAAAATGCACATATATATATATATATATTAAATATATTTACATACACAAATTTGCATACGCATACATATGCACACAAACACACATGCGCATCCATGACACCGCCAAACACGCCGAAGCGCCGCTACCTAGACGGACAATCATGCACAAATATGCATACAAATACTCATGCAGGACTGAAATATACAAATACATGTATATGTCGACGTGGGGGTTTTCTAAATTCCCGGGTTTTTTTTCAAAATCAGTTATGGAGTTTTTAATCAGTCAAAACTTCAACAGTCTGAGTCAAACGGCTGTACTGTAGACTTGACACACAAAGTAATATCGTTTCCTTGATCCATTCAACCATTAAAGGCTCGAAATGGTACTGGAGCCAATGGGGGTTTGTTTCCGAGTCAAACTTTGAGTGATGAAATCTCGCAGCTGTTTTCACCCCTCACCTCGCTTGCACACTGTTGGGGATGTTTTGTGGAATTCTGAACCAGACTCACTTCGCCAATTCTTACAGCGCTTTAAGTCAGCTTTGTTGGTTTTCAAGACAATGCGTTTTTGACCCAAAAGTTGTAAAACGACCCATCCAAAACACCTCCCGGAAGGGTCCACTTTTTGGTGAGATGGGAGGGTCTATGCAGCTCAAATTCATATACATTTGAGTTCTCGGTTTTTGGCGAAATTGAGCTGATGACATAGGGATTGACAAAACTTGGCTCTGACCAACCGAGCTAGTTTAGACTCTTCTCGGAGTAAAAACAAAGTGCCACCCGTGTTCAGGGCGCCGCAAACCGTGGATGGACGTGTTATCAACGAACCGAACTTGAGGTGAATCTTCAAGTTACATCTCCGTCTACCGAGCGAATCTTCAAGTTACATCTCCGTCATCATCATCATCGAGGCACTGTCAGGTTGGAGGTGTAAATAGATTGTGGTTGAATGGAAGATGAGAGTGGTGGGTTAGATAGGAATGGAGGGGTGGCGTGTGAGGCTGCGGACAAAAGATACATGAGTTGTATGAAATGACTCGTGGGGTCTTTCTTTTTTTCTTTGTTGGGGGTGTTACCTCGACGCACGCGCCCCTCCTCTGAATAATCTATTTTTAGTCACAAAGTTCAACGATTAATCGTCAATGCCAAGTCCTACTCTTGAGAGATAATCTTGTTTATTGGAAAACCAAAAGGAAGATCAAAAATGATCTCCAATAGAATAGTCCTACTCTTTCTTTTTTTCTTTCTTGGGAGGCATAGACTACTGAACCTGATCACTGGACTAAGCGGGTAGCCTGTGAGCACCCAATTAACCACGCCACTAGCAGGACCCAACAAACTGTCCTGGAGCCGACCTAGTTATGAATCCGACCCTGCTGCTGGGGTGGCCATTACAGCCCGTTCCGTGGAAAATGAGACTCGAAATGGTCATTGGAATGCAAAACGAAATCCTTGTCGGAATCAAGAAACTACCGTGTTAGATCTCTTTTCAAATTTTTAAATGAAAAGAGACCTAGATAAATAGTTTATGATTCCGATCAATATTTCGTTTTGCATTCCGGTGACCATTTCGAGTCTCATTTCTTTCTTTTTCATCTACCACGGAACGGGCTGTAAAAGAATCGACTCGATTATGGAGGTTTTTTTTTCAATCACAGCTATGCGAGCAGAAGCACCAGACAGCATTCGCGTGTCGCATAGTCATGCACTAGTAGGAAAGGGAGGCACGCAAAAGATGAAATACTCAGTCAGTTCTCGGCCTGCAATTTGCACGCGCACACACCCGCCCCTGGCACACGCCGTACGGGAAAAATATTTGTTAATTGGGTTTATTCGGAAAACAGAAAAACCACAAACTTTGAGTCTTGTAGAACTAATCCATGATTAGTATCGAAAGGTGTATGTGCACAAAAAGACCTGGGGATCAGGAAGGCTCGAGATCGCGATCTACATACCTGATGTATACACATACAGCCTATCATTCTTCTTCTTGTGTTGCTTTTGTTTTATTGACCCCAGGGTGAGGAAGATTAGAAACGAGGCCTCCAGTTGCCCTGGGATCTTCTCCAGAACTCTTCGCTTTTACCATGTCACTAGCTCCCCTGTGACATTTCAAAAGTTTTTTTACCTCAGAAATCAACCGTCCAACGGCTGCTTCGCTGCTTCATGCCGTCTTGCGCGTGGATTGGTCAAAACCCTCTTCTAGTGCCTGACGAGGTACCATGCAATATGTATTTTACTTTCATGGCATGCACAAATGAGGTGCTGGAGTTTCGGGTTTGTGAAAATAATTCTGCTTTTTGGGTTCATACAAAAATTGTTCTTTTACAACACTTAGGTTGTGTGTGAAAGAGGTCGGGACAGTGTTTAATTGCCACGGATTTGCCTGTCTTGGAATCTTCCGAGTCGGCTGGTGTGCGACTCAGTTGATACATACAGAGAGGCCTTTGTTAAAATTGGTGCCTGAGGCCTCAAGCTAGTAGATGATGAAAACTGACTTTAATTGAATGAAAGCTGCAAGCAGCAGCTTCCATTATGTCCCACAAATTGCTGCACATGCACACACGTGTAAAATTTTTGTACGGTAGTGTCTCAGCGTACTGTGCCTCCAGATTGAACTGAATCTGACACGTCCTACTACTTATTGCTAGTTGTGTCATGTACTCACAACATGCAAGCAGATCGGACAGTCACGGCCGTCATGTATGGCACTGCCTCCTCCTGCGCACTCATATGGCGCCCCACTCATTCGTGATGGCTGCAGTGTTGGCCAAGCTCTAGGTGTCTTGCAATACATGCACAAAAAACAACCTGCATTCACACTTGTATAGACACAGGCACTCTCAGCCGCCCACACACTTGCTCACAATGTCACATATCAAACATGAGTGCGTGCATACACATCTCTGTTATTACTGTTACGAGTGTTTGGCGACTTTTCTCTTTCTCCCCCTCCATCAAGTTTCTTTCTCTCTTCTCCCTGCCAATATCTGTACCTCTCTGGCAAGGCCCCTCTCTTTCCCCTCTCTCGTTTTCTCACGTTGTAGCGCTCTCTCTCTCTTTCTCTTTACTGCGCGTTCTTACTTGCTCTCTTGCTCCGACCATCTCCTCCACCCACTCTTTCCCCGAATTTTTAAACACTCACTCTCAATCTTATTTCACACTCTCACGCTCAACTCTGCAAGGGTAAGAGAATTAGAAAATCTGGATATAGAGAGACGAGATTCGGACAGGAAACATGTTTAATCACGTGACACACCCAACAAAGCCCCGGCTGTACACACACTAAAAATCTTTGTACAGAGTACACTCCCAAACGAACTATATGCCAATACATATTGTATATTTGAAAAGAACCATATAACTTTATTGCCCTCAATACTGCCGGATACACGCTCAAAAGAGCCCCATATACTTTCAGTGGCTCTTCTGAACAAATACACACATATATTGCATTTCCTCAAAAGAGCCCTACATACCGATACACGCTCAACAGAGCCCCATATACCTTGTGACTCTTTTACAAACTATCTACATACGTATATTGTATATCCTTAGATGAGCCCTATATACCGATATATGCTCAAAAGAGCCCTACATACCTGTAGTGACTCTTCTATTTATCTACATACATATCTTGTATGTCCTCAAAAGATGCCTAGATACCGATACACGCTCAACAGAGCCCCATATACCTTGTGACTCTTTTTGTATATCTACATGCATATATTGCATGTTCTCAAAAGAGCCCTGCATACCGATACACGCTGAAAAGAGCCCTATATACCTGTAGTGACTCTTCTGTATATCTAAATCTACATACATATATTGTATGTCCTCAAAAGAGACTTATATACCGATACATGCTCAAAACTTTGAAAACTCCACATACCTTCTGTGATTCTTCGATATATATACACACATATTTGATTGTACGTACCGGAGTCAGAAGAGCACTATGTACAAATACACGCTCAAAATTTTGAAAGCCCCATGTGGGGTGGGGTGGCTACGATTAGTAGGCTCCTTAAAATGATAGGTCTCTTTTGAAAAAGAGCCCTATAAAAGAAACGATATTCTGTAAAAGAGACCTGTAATTTTAAGGAGCCTACTAATCGTAGCCACCCCATACCTTCAGTGACTCTTCTCTGTATATACACATATATATATATATACGTACAGCAGGAGATCATACTTGATCTTCCATTTGGATTCCAATAAACAACATTTCTTCTTCTTCTTCTTCTATATACGTACGTATATTGGATGTCCTCAATATACATACACATTGAATCAATATACATACACATTTAATTGGATGTCCTCAGAAGAGCATTCTATGCCGATACTCGCTCGAAAGAGCTGGATATAGATGCAGGGAAGAGACCTAAATCTGTAAATACATATACATATTCGAGCACGTAAAGCTTATATCAGTTATTGCTTCGAACCTGCGTGAAGTCACAACACTGATGTTTGACCTCACGTGCAAGCGTGGCTCAGTTGATCAAAGTGAGGGACTGTTATTCGAGCACATAGAGCTTGCAGCAAAGCTACTAGACTGTTTCTTACCTAGTAATAAAAGCAACATCAATCAATGAATGCCGGGAAGAGACCTAAATCTGTCATGTTTGCAGGAGAATGGTCAGTTTTTACGCCGCACGAAGTGTCAGTGCCAGGGCGTGATTTCAAGGCGCTTAATCGCATGGCTATCATGCATGGCTCTGGTGTGTTGCAGTGTGCTGCATTGTGTTGCAGTGTGTTGCAGTGTGTTGCAGTGTGCTGCATTGTGTTGTAGTGTGTTGCAGTGTGTTGCAGTGTGCTGCATTGTATTGTAGTGTGTTGCAGTGTGTTGCAGTGTGTTGCAATGTGTTGCAGTGTGTTGCATTGTGTGGCAGTGTGTTGCAGTGTGTTGCGCGACTTCGAGGCGCTTATCCCCATGGCTATTATGCATGGTGTTGGTGGGTGTCAGCAAAAAAGAGAGCGAGAGCGAGAGCGAGAGCGAGAGCGAGAGCGAGAGCGAGAGCGAGAGCGAGAGCGAGAGCGAGAGCGAGAGCGAGAGCGGGAGCGGGAGCGGGAGCGTATACGACGGTGTGTGTGTGTGTGTGTATGTGTGTATGTGTTTGTGAGTGCGTGTTTGTGTATTTGTGTTTGTGTTTGTGTCTGTGTCTGTGTCTGTGTCTGTATGTTTGTGTCTGTGTCTGTGTGTATGTCTATGTCTGTGTCTATATCTGTGTCTTTGTCTGTGTCTTTGTCTGTGTCTGTGTCTGTGTCTGTGTTTGTGTCTTTGTCTATGTCTGTGTCTATATCTGCGTCTGTGTCTCTTTCTGTGTCGCGTGCGCTCTCTCTCCCTCGCGCTCTCTCTTTCGCGCACGCTTTCTCTCTGTCTTTCTCCCTCTCACGCTCTCACTCACACACACACCAACGCACACAAACACACACGCACACACACGAGCGCACGCGCGCTCACACACTCACTCTCTTTCTCTTTCTCATTATTTTCCTCCCTCTCTCTTTCATTTCCTCTCTCTGTTCATCCCTCCCCCCCCAGCCCCCTCTCTCCCAGTCTTGTTCTCATCCTACATCTCTTTCGCGCGAGCGTACACTTTGTCTCACAAATTCTCCACACTATCTTTTACTCACAAACTCACCACACTTCCACACACTCCAAATTTTCTCTTCTTACAATCTCTCTATATTTCCACACACTCTCCACACACTCTCCACATTTTCACATACTATACACATTTTGTCTACTCCTCCACGAACTCTCCGAATTTCTCTACCCACATACTCTCCACAACTCCACACACTCTCTACATCCTCTCCACTTTTCACACACTCCTTACATTTTCTCTACTCGTTCACAAATTCTCCCGCATTTTCTCTAGTTACATACTCTCCACATTTTCGCACTCTCTCTCTCCACACTCCCTACATTTTTACACTCTACTCTTTCACGAACTCTCCACATTTTCTCTACTTGTATACTCTCCACATTTCCACACACTCTCCACAAACTCCCCACTCTTCACACACTCTTTACATTTTCTCTACTCTTTCACAAACTCTCCGCATTTTCTCTATTTACATACTCTCCACATTTTCACACACGCTCCACACACTCCCTACATTTTCACATACTACAAAAAAAAAAAAACATTTCACACACCCTTTACATTTTCTCTACTCTTTCACAAACTCTCCGCATTTTCTCTACCTACATACTCTCCGCATTTGCTTTACTTCTATACTCTCCACATTTTCACACACCCTCCACATACTCCCTACACTTTACCACTCTACTCTTTCACGCACTCTCCACAATTTCTTTCACACACTTTTCAGATTTTCTCCACACTTCCACACACTCTCCACATAATCTTTGTCCACAAACTCTCCAAATTTTCACACTCTCTCCACATTTTCTCTACTTCTTTACACACGTATGAAAGGAAAATTGTGGCCCATATTTCATCCCCTGTTTACGTTTTCTCAATTCTTTCACACCTGTGTTAAAGGGGGAAAAAAATGTGGAGAGCGAGTCTTGTTCTCCACTTTACCCTCCATATTTTCTCTATTTTTTCACACACACTCTCTTACCATCCAGATTTTCCCTGATTTTTTTTCAAACACAAGTCTGACTCTCCGTATTTGAAGTCTTGTACTCTTTCACACACTCTCTACAGTTTGCACTCTTTCCTTACCTTGTCTGAATTCTTTCCTGACTCTTTCTGTACTCTTCCTGTCTTTACTCTTTCTTTTCTTTTTGTTTACTCTTTCACACACTCTCTACAGTTTGCGTACCTTTTCTTTACTCTTTCTTTACTCTTTCTTTCATTTTTCTTTACTCTTTCTTTCTTTACCTTTTCTCTTCTCTTTATTTACTCTTTCACACACACTCTACAGTTTGCACTCTTTCCTTACCTTGTCTTCACTTGTTCTTAACTGTACCTTTACCTTTTCTTTACTCTTTCTTTACTCTTTCTGTACTCTTTCGTTACTCTGTCTTTATTCTTTCTTTGCGCTTTCTTGACGCTTTCTTTACGCTTTCTTTACTCTTTCTTTACTCTTTAACACACTCTCTACAGTCTGCATTCTGTCTTGACTCTTTCTCTCTCTACTCTCTCGTACACTCCTCTCTCTCTCTCTCTCTCTCTCTCTCTCTCTCTCTCTCTCTCTCTCTCTCTCCCTCTCTCTCTCTCTCTCTCTCTCTCTCTCTCTCTCTCTCTCTCTCT
>Ga0105054_10011862_pt1 | contig 10781 bp, 12 predicted proteins | sample BON02_FD_78091 | JGI IMG/M metagenome (GOLD analysis project Ga0105054, IMG submission 78091) | Freshwater microbial communities from Lake Bonney liftoff mats and glacier meltwater in Antarctica - BON-02 (megahit assembly) | ecosystem: Environmental > Aquatic > Freshwater > Ice > Glacier... | reverse complement strand
TAGTTTGTACACGAAGTCCCAACGTGTTTTTGACCAAAATTCACCGTTTTTTTGTGAGTCTCCAAATTTTCCGAAAATCCCCACCCCGTTCTTCGGTCTTCTCTCTCAATTGGGAGCGGATTGAATGCGCCCAAGGTGGTTTTTTGACCAAGTCCCAAATTTCGTGTGTTTGACTGAAAACTCACCTTTTTTTTCGAATCACCAAATCCCCATCGTATTTTTCAGCCTTCTCTCTCAATCAGGAGCAGATTGAGTGGGTACAAGGTGGTTTTTGACCAATTCTCGAAATTTAGGCTAGAGGCCTCTCTTTCTCTCTTCCTAACGTGCTCTCTTTCGTGTGACTTCCCGATCAGGAGCTGCAGATGAAGGCAATGGAGGTGCCAACGATACATCGTTGATCCATCGTTGATCCATCGCTGATATGACATGTACCCAGATATTCGGCTGAGAGAAAGATAAAAGGCCACAATACTTGACTGAAATGAAGTGACACAATTTCTGAAATCGTGTCACACTTGGTTGCGACACGTGCATAGTTGAACCAAAACACTTTTGATATTTTTGTCCCGATTTTTGGTAGACCCCCTTCCGGTGCTCGTATCTCCATAAAACTTGGAAATGAAATGAACATCTCCAAATGCTAGCGTGGATCTACCATTTTTTTGTGTTTGGTGTGTGGGTTGAAAAAACCTCCAGAACCTCAGACAAGTTCAGTTTTCAATAAAAACTCTACTCTCAAAGGCGACGCTCTCCTTGATGTGTGCCTGATACGAATATAGTCATATTGGACAACCATTGACACTAAATTTGAATAACATCTTAGAAAACCAGCATGCTGTATACATGTATTGGGGCATCATATCGTTGTAAGAAGGTGTCCAGGCATAATGGTGCAAACATTTTGCATTGGGCGATGCATCGATGTAATGCCCTGACTGGTACCCAGAATGGTGAGCGGTTTTTCCCGGTCCCATTGAGAAAATGCTCCTACTCGACTCCAGACGGTTTTGATGTTTTGACCCAAAACTAAAGTGTTTTTGTCGAGTCCCGCAATCACCCTCAAATTCCAGGCCAAAAATGGGGGTAGTGTCTTGGTCAAAAAATGGGGGAGTGTATTAGACATAGAATGAGGGTGTATTATACTAATATATATTGGACATAGAATTAGGGTGTATTACACTAATACATATTGGACATAAGATTAGCGTGTAGTACACTTGTACATGTTGGACATATAATTAGGGTGTATTATACTAATACATATTGGACATAAAATTAGGGTGTACTTTACAATATTACATATTGGACATAAATTAGGGTGTATTATACAAATACATATTGGACATAAAATTAGAGTGTATAACAATAATACATATTGGACATAAATTAGGGTGTATCATACTAATACACTCCCCTATCTGTATGCCAGATTTTATGCCAAATACACTCCCCTAATCAAGTCCTCAGATCAATGGTGCGATCCAGTAAAGCGCTCCGTCGCCGCGCGCCCCAGGAAAAACCGGGCGGGGGATGCCCGGTCATGTTATATATATATGTATATACATATATATATATAAATATATGTATGTATTTAAATGTGTACATCATTCCGCCACCTCGAGTGGGGACGATGAGGTGATTGACATGCAACACGCTACAACACACTGCAACACACTGCATCACACTGCAACACACTGCAACACACTACAATACACTGCAACACGCTGCAACACAATGCAACAAAAGAAGAAGCGAGAAGGGACGATAAGTAATCCATATCAGCATCGTTTTTTCACCCCGAGCAAGGAAAGACTATTGAAATGAGGCCAAAATGATAAGGGAGTTTTCCGCATATACTACGGAAGTTTGTGTACAATAAAAAAAATTGAAATCAATTGGCTGTCGCTACTACAGGGTGGTGCAGACCCATGGGATAACTTGTCTACGCTGATCATTTTCCGCGAAACAGCCCCATAGTTAGTGGCTAGTTTGCAGAAAACGATCTGCAAGATCAGGCATGTTATGGGTCTTCTCAAGCCTGTCGTAGAGTCTCTCTGCTACCACCTCTACCCATGCTGTCTGACAAGGCGGTTCCTGTGACACTCAGAGAGATTCAGGATTGTTTTCATACACACACACATACACACACATACTTACGATTTGTTACGAGTCATCAATGTTACATGTAGGCATGTGCACACAAACATCTGTCTCACGAGATGGTTCCTACGACCTGAGAGATCAGGGAGGTTCATGCCAGATTTCCTAATTTCCAGAAACTTTCGATTCTGCCGTCAGATATACCCCGCCTACCAGCGATTGAGGCCGAAATGAAGCTCCCCCCCCAACCCACTTTCTCCAGCCAATCGGGAAAAGGGTGTCGCGTTGCATTTGTCTGGTTCGCTCTGCACGCATAATGCATCAATCTACACAGATACATCTATCTATGCTCTTGCTAAACACATTCGTACATCCGTGCTCTTGTGACACGAATAGGACTATCTGCGCTCTTGCTACGAACATACACCTATCTTTGCTCTTGACCATACCTCTTCCCCGCAGGCACCCCCACATCTCGAATTCCTACACCCCCTTGCGCTCCATGATTCGTCACGCTCACAGTGAACACCCCCCCTCCCATCGCCTTTGCTTCTGATGCATACAGAAAGGCCCTGGAGTTGCTGCCTCTTGTCCAGCCACATACGTGTAACTCACGACTCATGATGCATGACTCGGTGACTCTTGACGCATGACTCATGATTCATGACTCATTCATGTGTGTGACAGAGACTCATTCATGTGTGTGACAGAGCCTCATTCATGTGTGTGACATAACAGCGCAACGGCGGCGCTGCTGCCTGCTGCTCCACCTCCACCTCCATTCACCCACCTCCATTCACCTGGCAGTCACCAGCTGCAACAGAACCCGTTTGTGCATGGCGCGCAGACTGGCGACACACACAAATGAGAGCACTGTCACAAAGAAATATCAACATGCGTTGTGCGCCGGTCCAAACACGATGGATGCAGCAACGTCTCATGAAGGATGCAGTTACGTCACACAAAGCCAGCCCATGCGCAGAAGCGACGCCGTTGGTCGTCAAAGCCACCCTGCCCCACCCCCCGCAGCCCCGCCGGTGGGCACCAGGTCTCTTTGACGGGCAGTGGCGGCATCTCCTCGTCGTCAAACGTGTTGTTGTCCCGGTGTGACACAAGGCCCTCCTTGCGACCTGACGAGCATATCCCCCACAGGCCTACCGACGCAGCAGGCGGTGTTGCAGCATCCGCCGCCAAACTCTTGCCTTTATCCCCCCCACTCCACCGCCGCGGGGACATGGAGTCCAACAGTCCGTTGGCATGCTCAAGGGAGACAAACGTGCCTGTTCGTGTGTCCCATGACACGTTGCGCGAGGCTCCGTCGAAGTTGAGAATACCCTCGACCGGATGGTCTTTTGCAAACAGCCCCTCGAATCTTCGCTTGTCTCGCCATATCCAAACTCCTTGTCCGTCAAATTTTCCCTCTTTCCAATCGCCCGAATAACTACTGCCGTCATGCATGTTTAATGTACCCAGCCCTGCCGACACGGTGCGCGGGAGAGGAAGGAGGGAGGAGAGCGGAGGGCACATTAGAGACGAAGAACGGGGCGGGAAGGAGACAAGTGTTAGTATTGCAAGCTTGTCGAATATCAAGGTGTGCATCCACGGTAATGATGCAATTGACCTAGAACCCAAATTCCTCACATAATGGAATGGGTATCCACAGGAAACAGATATTCTCCACGTCCTCTCGCGGGCGCCACCCACACGTTATTACACCAATCTTCTCCTTCGGGCGCGCGGCGGCAAGGCCCCGCAGCTGCCGTGCGCCACCCGAAGTTCCAAGTTCCAATCGGAGTATTTTCGCACTTTTTGGGGTTTTGGGCGATTCCACAGGGAGTTTTTAATCTTCTCATGTTCGACACGGCAAAACGCCGGGAGGACGCCCCAAAAATATGTCATTCCACTGCCGACTGTTTCGAAAAGGGCCCATCAAAAAAAAGCCGAATTCCTCTTTTCCATCTACCATTGACCTTGACTTTCGTCATCGCCCACTTCTCCTCCTCCTCCTTCCCACTCCGCCGCAATTTTACTACTTCTGTGCCCCATAGTGTATTTATGGATAACATAAAAATTTGTATGTTTGCTACCTTCCAGACCAAGGATCAGCTTACACCGAGGAGAACTTTTTTGGATGCGTCTCAATCCAAAGTATCCTGATTTTATTCCTCCAAAATCTCAGCTCACCTCCAACATCTGCCCATCGCGTTTTAACTCGCACCACATATGCGCACGCACACACACTGACACACCATGTCGCCGATCTTTTTGATATTGCCCCACGTAGACCATGTCATCAGGGCCTGTCCACGTACCCTGCCCATGCTTCTTGCCTTCCACAAAATCGCCTTCGTACTGCCCCTCTGCTTGCAGAACCAGCTTCCCCTTTCCATGCGACAGCCCGTCCTTATACTGGAGCATACAGATTTGTTAATCTCAGATGCATGGGGCAGCAAGACAAGCATGAACGAAGAAATCAAGAACAATCAATTGAAAAAAAGGGCCGGCAGGCGAAAGTACCTCGCCCTCGTATCGACACGACTTTTGCTTCCACACAAATACGCCTTTACCATGCATGCAATTATCCTGCCAATCCCCATCATACGTGTCCCCGTTCTGCCATGTGCAGCTCCCCTACAAGCAAGCCATCGAATCGTTGATGTTAAATAGAGACCACGTTCTGTACAACTTTTGTGCCGACGATATGTAGGGATAGAAGAGTCGAGGAGCGGCGCTGGCAAGCAGCAGATAAACAAGCACAAAACACACCTTGCCACAGGCCTTGCCGTGCTTCATGTCTCCTGTATACTCGGGCTTGTTCGACTTCTTCTTGCTCCCAAACCCAAAGAATTTGGACTTTGTAGCCCCATGTGTATCTGCCGTGTCGCCCCCGCCTTTGAAGCCTTTCATCATGCGTGTCTTGGCCGGGTGTGAACGCGGGCTGTACACTCCGCCGACCTCGGTCAGCAATCCCAAACTACCACAACGTCTGGCCGATGGTATAGTTTTGTGACAGGTGCAGGTGAAAACAATGCAGATGCAGCACTACGACGAAACAAGTCTTGCTCGTCACTTTCGCCACTCTCCACAGTGAGTGAAGACGGCTCCCGCGACGCCGACAATTCCAGATTGAGTGCGAACGTGGATTACAGTTATATAAGGCATCGGAGTTCATCACTACCAGTAAAGTCAAGAATGCCGATTTGCCTCGAAACTATCCACCTGCTTTTGAAAGAGGGAAAGGGTTTTGAAAGGTGTAGTTCCACATTTCAAGTGACATTTTGCTTCAACAGGAGGCCTCTCGTTTCTTGCTAATGACGTTCGATGCACGACACAATTGAAATCGAGCACAAACAAATATTGTTGCCGAAATGTTGGCGGCAATGTCGCTTCCGATCCAAAAAACCAGTTCCAATCTTCTTGCCTTTTGTTCTCTCCTTCATCTTGCGCTGCTGGTGCCGCCAGCGCAGGCTGTTGCAATCCGGCCAGTCACTTTTTTGAATGGGGTGCCCACAGCGAGCAGCGTGATTGAGAATCCTGTGGCTGGGCAGGCCTTGTGGGACACCAGGATGGCGCTGGATCGCTCCAAAGTCAACATGCTCGTTCGTGATGTGTTTTGCCCGATGTCTGCCAGTGGCTGCCTGAGTTCATCAGCAAGACTGGCATCGACATTGCTGTTCACTGCCACGGTCCGTCTCTCTCCAGCCTCGCGATTGTGCGATCTTCCGCTGACATCACAAACGAGGAGGCCTGGAAGATTTGTGAACCATTCGGGGGTAACATATACATCCTTCCTGGAGGAGAGGAGATGGCTGACCTGTTGCAGGCATTCCTCGGTGGCTTTGACGCCTATTTTGCTCTCGTTGGCAATCTCCTTCCAAAATTGGCATTTGGTGACGCCTGGTCCGCAGAGACAACAAACGTTGCGGCCGACCTCTCTCCCTTTCTTTCGACCTCTTACTTCGATTGGCTTGCTGTGCTGCCCGCCCTGCGCGAGATTTCCTGTACCTCCGGCACTGCGGTCGTGTCTCTGCCATACGATATTGATGTGTTGACCCTTTTTCACCAGGACAAACACGTGAAACTGCCTGGTGTGACCACCTGGAATGAACTACTGGCTGAGATGCGCAGGCTGGGGGAACAAGACAGAGATGGCGACGGCGTCGCCGACAAACCATATTGCCATCGTGGCACATGGGCACAGGAAAGACTCCTCAGATTCATCGCATCATCCTTTTTTCAAGTTCGGGGACCGCACGATGGGCACGTGTTTGACCTCAAAAATCTTGATAATATGATTCACACTGCAGGTTCCCCCAATCACTTTTCCACCCCTCTCAACCAGACTCCTGTGTCTGGTTGTCGTCATTCCTCTTATGTGCTGATTATACATGTGTACTTGTGTGTGTGTACCTCTGTTGTGTCGTGAAAATATGTAGGTAAAATCATAAATATTTAGAAAATACAAGCAAAAACGTGACGACGTCCATTGCTTTAGTAAGATTGAAAACCGAAATAGATGTTCGTGGTGACGTTAAACCAGAAGTGAAGTGGTAAGTTTTCAGATACGTGACAGAATGTAGTACGAATAAGTAAAATACAATTAAATGTACAGTGAAGAAAACAACTTCTCAGAATGTTTGGATCCGAATTCATTCGAATTAAAACATCAATTAAAACCGCGCGAAGCGCGGTTTTTTTTTTTGCGGTAGTCGCGAAATTTTGAAAACGTGACATTAGTAGCGCGTCGGAGAGTGCATTTCCGGGTTTTTTTGGCGAAATTTTTGGTGGCTCAACTCTTTTAAAAAGAGATGTTCTAGTACACAAGAATTCACTCGCTTCTTATCAACGGTGTAGTCACAGCATCGAGCCACGCGCTCTGACATGTCCTTTCAAACAAAGTAATCTGAGTGTTTGGTCATATCCAAGTCTGGAGGCTTTGGGTATGACATTCTCCCTGTTATACGTTGTTTCTTACAATCTGTTTTGGAATTGTAATGGTGTTGTGCGATTTGTGTCTCAAGAGGTTTGATTTGACAAAGGGTTTGTTATTTGACACTTTCTCAATTACTGTTTGGTACAAATTATGTCGTTATGATCACTTAGTATTGGAGTTGGAATCATTTTCACCACCAATGAATTGGTAGACAGAACAAGAAACTTCAAATCAAATACATCCCGGTTTAAACAAAAAAATGTGAAAAAATTGCGCCGCAGGCCAGATTTTTTATGAAACAAAATGTGTCGCAGGCAAGATTTATCAAACAAAATGCGCCGAAGACCAAATTTTTTGACGTAGTCCTAATGGGTACTCTGTCCTATTTATACAGTATGTAATTTATTTTCCACAAATCACAACTCAAAATCTTCTTCTTTTAATTAATTAATCAATTAATTGATTAATTAACCTTTGGCCGGCCTGTAGTACGGTTGTTTTCCCCACTGTAAATGTGTCCGTCTTCTTTCGAGCTCGAAATTAGAGGTGGACAAACTCGATTTTGGGGCCATTTCGATTCGTTTTTTTGGGAACTTTTGTAGTGTTTTTACATTTTGTGGAATTTTTATATTAGATTTTAATTGATTTTAGTAGTACCAGGTGATATGTTTGAAGTTGACTTCAATTATTTCTCGCTTGAAGTACGTGCGGAGACTCTACGTTGAGTTGAACAACAAAAAAAATTGACAGATCCGCGCCATGTCCCACGATTATACCAACCACTCAACAAATAAACCTGACTATCACTATCTCGGACTTGCGCAGGATGGAGAGCCGCAGCCAAAATCTACGTGGAAATACAGATGTTCACCAACCCTATCATGGACTCTGACTGGTCCATATATAAATCAGAATCGTGTGTTTTCCGGTTGGATTATGCCAACGATGAGACTCCTTCATCCTATGTCACGCCCGTGGGTAGTTCACAAGTACAGAACAGACTGATTTTCAGTATGAATGGCGCAGATGAGCTCATTCAGTGCAACTCTGTTGTGTGTCCTGGTGCGCGCACCGGAACAAATGGGATGCTGGTCAATATGGCGCATCCTGTTTTAATGGGAGGTTGGGGTTGGGTAGTCAGTAAGACCACCGTGCGCATCAACGAGGTTTGGAAGATGCTCGAGTTCTTGATGCAGGAAAAGTGCACATTCAACGTGTTACTCCAAGGGATGGCTAGCCCTTGGCTCATTTCGCAATACAATGTGACCAAATGGGAGTACTTCGCATTGGAGGGTAGTCCTGCTTTGACAGCGCGGGTAGTTCACGATTCGTGGCCTTCAAAGTTCAAGTCAAGTTTGGTCACGAATCCGTCAATTCTGAAGGGACGTCGAGATTTGATTTCACGACAGTGTGATGGTTTGACCACTGAGGGCCCTATGTGTATGAGCAAGTATCTCAACGGTGTCTTTCAGTCACTCAGAGACACAAATTCTATGTCCCTATATGAATCCAGAAAGTTCTCTCACCCCATGTTTTCCAAGTTGGATGGACATTTGATTGACCTTGCTTTGATGTTGACAGTCCAGGGTATGTCTCTAGGACAGACAGTTCCGGAACCTCAACAGGTACCAGCAGATCAAATAACATTCATTAATGGTAATCTGACGACATTATCACATCTCATCACCAATGAAACCATCGATCCTGCCAGGGGCAACCAAATCCTTGGTATCACAAAGTCAGACCTCATTTCTAGTTATCGACGAATCTTTCGAACCCCTGACAGTCCTCGATCTACTGACGGAGCATGTCCCCCAGGCTACTATCTTTCGGGCGCTGGGGGTTTCTCACTCAGTTGCGTACCGTGTCCGAGTGGCTTCTACGGTAACCAGACGTACGGGGTTGACAACACGTGTTCCCACTGTCCTCGCGGTACGTACCAGCCCAACCCAGGCGCTGTGATCTGCAACAATTGCCCTCGACTCAAGACCACGCTCAGAACAGGTTCCAAATTTGTAGAAGACTGTTCTGTTCCATACTTGGAAGTCGATCCTCAAATCGCACTCACTCCAGTCGACGTACTCTGGGCTGTCGAGAACATCCAACAGGTTGATGATGAGTCGAAGGAAATTGCTGTCACCTTATGGATGATCAGCGCTTGGCGAGACGACCGTATCATACAAACTGTCGAGGATGGTGTCTCCTCCTTATCGTCCGACCAGTGGAAGGAAAGGGGATTCTGGCTGCCGGAGTTCTCGCTCGAGAGCGAAGTTTATACCTCGATGGTACAAGACACAATTGAAATAACACGCAAGGATAAGGGAGGTGGTAACATCATTGGGGAAATCAACAGAATTTCGCTCGTCAGCGCCGTGGTCAAATTGGGAGACATTGCTGAAAACACTGAAAGACAGCCTATCCAGGGCCTCACGTGGTTCATGTTTCCCTTTGGTAAACAAACGCTGGATCTGAGGATCACATGCCCCAGTGAAGCAGTGTGCTCCTGTACTTCTTGCGAGGAGACTCAGAATGACACCACGAGACGTCGGTTTAATGAGTATGAACAAGACGGCGCAGAAACAGACAAGAGGGATAATGATGTATCAGCGAAGGTTTCCACTGTGTGCCGACCTGACATGCAGGTACACCTAGAGAGATGTCAATGGTGTAGTACTAATCATTGTGTGTACTCATATCTCGAAATCGATAAACCCCTCAGAAAATATATTCCCCACCCGCTCCTTCTACCCCGCAACGGGTACCTGGATCTTGAGTATGTGCCGAACGTGACTTTCCCCCGCTCACACGCCAAAAACGGACTGGATTCTCAAATAAATCGAAAATGGACATGCGAACTCTAAGGTCTGTCTCCAAAAAAAAGTGAGATTGGTGTTCGTTTAGACTTAAAATTATGTGTAGACATAGTGGTTGGGTGGGAAGCGAATTTGAGTGTTGGAGACTCGCGTTACGGTACACCTAGACATATTTGGTAAGGAGGAATATTTGTTAGGAGGATTATTGATTTCAAGGTTCAGTCGGTCCTGCGTGTTGACGTCTTGTTTTACTGACAATCGTGTCTCCTCTCGTGTTGTTTCTTTCTCCATCATGTTCTTTCATAATCACGCACCTCCTGTTTTCATATTCTCAGACTGCAGACTGTCTTGCAGATTACAGTCGATCCGTGCACCCCAGCCGTCGGACAACTGCCCAGGTTGCAGTTATGAAAAAAAAAACAGCCGATTCGTCTGGTAGTCCAGATCAAGATTCTGTGGTCAGAGTTGACGTTGTTGGAGGTATAAGAGCAGGTCTAGTATTAAGCAGCTTCTCTGGAGCTGTATCAAAAAAGGCAATGGAATCCTGACCTAACCAGGTTTGATGATCGTGTGTCACAAGATTGTTTTACCTTGTCGTGTCTACAAATTTGTACTTACTACTACACCAAAAACTCACTACCTTTTCTTGAATACGCTTATGTACAGACCATGCCATTCTTGTCTGTCAAGCATCTGATCCATCGAGAAGAAACATCTGGATTTTTTGTAATCCAAGTTCAAGTGGATCGAAAGTCTACCATCTATCTGACAGGCATTATAATTCCCTGTATCTTGATGGTTGCAATGACACTACTCACATTCATAGTCAAGGACAACTACACGAAACTTGGAACATCATTTACCACCCTTCTCATGATGGCTGTGTACGCTGATCAAGTCAAAAACTCCACGCCAACGCATGTACAATATCTCAC
>Ga0105054_10011859_pt1 | contig 10783 bp, 10 predicted proteins | sample BON02_FD_78091 | JGI IMG/M metagenome (GOLD analysis project Ga0105054, IMG submission 78091) | Freshwater microbial communities from Lake Bonney liftoff mats and glacier meltwater in Antarctica - BON-02 (megahit assembly) | ecosystem: Environmental > Aquatic > Freshwater > Ice > Glacier... | reverse complement strand
TGGATCGTATCTCGCAACTTGAATTTGAATTGTCAGAGTCAACAGAAACCAATCGCAAGTCGGATAAACACGCTGAAAAGCTGTTGTGTCGTATCTCGCAACTTGAATTAGAAATGTCAGAGTCGGTAAAAACTACGTCCAAGTCAGACGAGCATATTGAGAAATTGGTAGATCGTATCTCGCAACTTGAATTTGAACTGTCAGAGTCAACAGAAACCAATCGCAAGTCGGATAAGCACGCTGAAAAGCTGTTGTGTCGTATCTCGCAACTTGAATTAGAAATGTCAGAGTCAACAGAAACTACGTCCAAGTCAGACGAGCATATTGAGAAATTGGTGGATCGTATCTCGCAACTTGAATTTGAACTGTCAGAGTCAACAGAAACCAATTGCAAGTCAGGCAAGCACGTCAAAACGCTGTTATGTCGTATCTCGCAATTTGAATTAGAAATGTCAGAGTCGGTAAAAACTACGTCCAAGTCAGACGAGCATATTGAGAAATTGATGCAACGTATCTCACAACTTGAATCAGAAATGTCAGCTTCCATGCATGAGCATGCGACATTGCTGGAGACATATGTGTTGGCATTAACTGAAGCTGACGAAGAAAATAAAGAGCTGAAGTCCGAGCTTGACAAGCAACAAAGCAGCAATGGTCAGCTGGCAACATTAGACCAAGAAAAGGATCGAAGGCTACAAGAGTTAGAAAATGAACTTGAGTCAAAACAGTCTCTCGAAATTGAATTGGCCAAATACGTCGGACTTCAGAATGATGTTCTATCCTTGCGAGACAAGGCACTTGAATACTTTAAAACCATAGAATTTCAAAATCAAACTCTGGAAGCGATGAAAGCCAAGCAGAAAAGCATTTCCAAAGATAAATTGGATATTGAGAATGAATTAGGAACGACCATTGCAGATTTGAAAAACGAATTGAAGAATGAACGGGAAATCAAGATTAGCTTGAATACCGAAATAGCTACTTTGAAATTACGGGAGGAGAAGATGCACCAGCTGAAAATCGAACAAGCAGAACAGGCGTTGAAAGACTACAACGATCAAACAATCGAGCAAAACAAAATCCACCAATTGGAGCTATCTGAAGGAGCAAATAACAAAGAACGCTTGCGGAGCGCCAACAAAGTTCTTAGTGATACCATTTTAGAATTGCAAGCTGAACTTCAAAATCAGAAATCATCGTCAGATGCTTCAATTCAATCCTTGAAGCAATCGCATTTAACCAATATTTCGAATATGCGAAGCGAAACCCAGGAACGTTTGTTTGAGTTCCAAGAAGAACAAAAAGAAGGTACTGAGACCATTAAAGTTCGGGACCCATTTGAACATCAGGTGAAACTAGAAAAATTGAAAAAAGAGAATTCAAATTTAAAATTGGTGTTGTCGCTTCATGAGGCGAAGCTTGTAAGAAAAGAGCAACGGATATCAGAATTGGAAACTTTTGTGTTACACGTGGAAGAAGAGGAACCCGAAAAATTCAAAACAGCCCCGATATCAAATCAGAACGATGCCCAACTTGATCTTAAACAGAGGGTCCAAAACCTGTTGAGAAATTCAAAATAAACTGAATCTATTTTCATATGTAGCCAAACACAAAAATTAAACATTTACATAAAATCCTCTTCAAAGTTCACAGCCGCGGACGCATCACTAGTGGATTGGAAATCTGTATTATGTATCATGTCGTCTTCATCAACAAACAAATGCTTGTAATCTCTGGCATCTTTTTCAGCACGAAACTTTTCCACTTCCACTTTCTTGGCTTGTGCATTTTTTTTCGCTTGGTCTTTTCGAATTTTTATCATTCGATTGTTTCTGTCTTGCTTCTGTTTGGCCAAGTCAGGGTATTCTTCCTTTTTGGTCTTATTTAACCTATTTACTATCTCTCGAACCCGCTCAACATCTCGTACCTGGATAACTTTCTTTTGTTCTTTGAAACCGACTTGGCCATCAACCATACTCGCTGTCTTCTTAAGGTTCTCCCATTCTGTGTACACAATCGGCACACTGGATTTCTTACTACCTTCGATCGAATTGGCCTTCACCAACTGCAGACAATCATCTAGAACGTCCGGGATGTGGTCCAGAGTTCCAGTCTCTCTAAACTGCTTACGTACTGGCCCGACAGGCAAACGAAGATAAACATGAGCGCTCGATAAGTTGTCGACATGAAACCAAACATCTTCTGGCCACCCGTACTCTATCAGTGTCTCGTTCTCAAACTTATCCTTGCCCATGTATATCATATAACCCCCTCTAGATTCAAAGTAGAACACCTGAAAGGAAATTAAGTTTCACCGCACCTCCACGCAACGGGCAACTTACCATTCGTTCACTTTTATTGAACTTCTCTTTTTTTATTTTTTTATATAAAAAAGGGGACCGTACCGTTTCTTTTGAAATGCTACGTGTACAAAGAGCAAGGAGGTTCTCGACCGTATTCGATAAAATCATTTCAAGAGAGATCAAAGCTGATGTTGTGTACGAAGACCCCGAATGCATTGCTTTCCGAGATGTTGCACCGCAAGCTCCAACTCATATTCTTGTAATTCCAAAGGTGAAGGGTAATCTTTCACGATTATCGCTGTGCCAGAAAACGGATAAGAAGTTATTGGGCCACTTGCTGTGGGCTTCTTCTGAGATTGCGCGGCAGGAAAAATTAGATAAAGATGGGTTTAGAATTGTGATCAATGATGGGAAGCAAGGACAGCAATCTGTGTATTATCTTCACTTGCACATACTGGGAGGTCGTCAGTTAAAATGGCCACCAGGTTAAACATTATTATTAAAGTTGTAAGATGGAATTATTTTTTAGTGAACTCATCGTTCGTGGAAATGGGGAAGAAATACGGCTGATTTGATGATTTGCGATACTTCGGTTGAAAGTTATAAATCAAAGAAGATTGTTCCTTCACCCTAGAAGCAAACTGTCGACTGTTCAAACGGCATTCATTTACAAAAAAATAGGCTGTCCAAAAATTCACCAGAACGGCATCGGCTGAATGGTTGACGGGATCGTTTCCTCGAACTGAGAAATCGTATTGGGGGCGTTCAGGATGCCATTGCACCCCGTATATCGGATATTGCCAGGCTTCGATAGTGGATACAAAGGGCCTGCCTAGAGCATCTTTGTTCGTACTTAAAACATGAAAAAAACCCTTCAGTTGACTGTTTTTAGAATAAGATGAAGGGTCGATGCCATCATGATGAAAATTCGTGGTTACATTTTCAGATTCCAATATTGACAGCAAAGAGTCGGGAAATGAAGAAAACAAGCGACTTTGTTGGTAATCACTTGTGAAATCCAACGGCATCATTTTAGGATCTGTTCCTTGAAAAATATGGTATTCTAAAATGGATGGTCCGCCCACTAAAACTGACAATGTCTGAATTCCCATACCTGATATGTCAACAGCACACTAATACATTCTCAATTACACTTACAGGTTCCCCATAAAGGCACATGTTCCCCGCGATCGTTCGCTAGTACAACCTGTTGATAAAGCAGTTTCGCAGCCTTCATATATTGACCCGATACATTACTGACATTGGTGTCTCCTCCAGTGAACAGAATTCCATTCACGGATCGAAACAAATCAAGCATGTGGCTCTTAGATGAATCAAAAGGGATGGGAACAACTCTCGCACCTGCCCCCTCAAGCCATTTAACGTAGACACTGTGGAAGCACGAAGCGTCTCCTTCTCCAAGTCGCCGTCGCCTGCTTACGCATGCACTGTCTAACTCCACTGGAACCGTCAGCACCCCTACAATGGGACTACGAGGCCAAGTTGGAGCCGAATTGCTCGAAGGAGAGATTAGAATTGGTCTGCTGGAAGAGCTAGCCTCGTCAAACAATATCCAAATAAAGAGAGTCGCAGCTGCAACTGCCAAAGTACACTTTTGTATCATGATGTTGACTGCAATACCAGGTACCTGGTAATGCAAATTTTTAATTTATTAAAATCCTTCCACTTTAAAATATTGCCATCAGGCTCTTTGCTTTCAACAAGATACTCTTGTTTATACAAACAGAAGATAATTAAAATTTAAATCCCCCCCCAAATGGATCAACCTACAACAACTATTAAACTTTTGAAATTCGAACCATGGCGACATAATATCTCTGAAATAATCTTCGAACATTGAAGATGAGGAACTCTTAAAATTTGTTTTGAGAAGCGAGACCACATCAAACCTGAAAGACAAACTATTGTCAAAAGATGGTGCAACGACCGTAAACGACCTTCAAAAACTATAAGTTCTTGTAAATCAACCACATATTGAACTATGTGTTCTGTTTATTAAGAAATTAGCATTTGATGGCTTCTATCCACTACTAGTAGTCTTTAAAAAAATCGATTTTTGTAGTGTTTAAAATTAGAATTTACGATTCAAAATAGTTGGAAATTCAAATAGTTGAATTCTTAACACAACAAAATCGATTCTTTTAAAGTACTACAAGTAGTGGATTCTTTCATTCATAGAAACGGTTGAAGAACAGTTTGTGGCTGTATTTTTGGATCTGAAATGCTCTTTCATCGAGGTCCACAACGAATAGAATGATCACAATGGACGTAAGAATTTGAATATCTGTAACAGCTGTGGTTAGAATGTATAACATGGTAGCTCCCAATGTGAGAAGAGAAATAGCTATATGAACTACTCCAATTATTATGTACTTTTGCTTTAGAAAGACCTGTGGAAAGATATGAACGCACAGAACACCAGAAAACATTTACATAACTTACAATTCCTTTCATAAAATCAGGTGTAAGGAAAAGGACTGCCACAATGCACCCGGTGACCAATCCCACTTGCGTGGTTTTGTTAGTGACTGCAGGATCACCTGAGCTGCCGGTGAGTGTATTGACGAAGCAATTGCTCCCTCCATCGAGCCCACACTGAAATGACTCGGCTAAGAAAAAATATACAAAGAAACACTGAAATAAAACCGTAGCGATGGCGATGATCCATCCTTCAATAAAGATTCGTTCAAACTGCAAAAACACATAAACAGTTTCTCCCGCAATGTCTACTATTTCTTGAAACTGTTTCTGCTCTTTTTTGATCTTGGATTCAAGCGCTTCGTTATCATCGTTCTTTACACTGACCGACATGTCATCCATTTACTGCAGCACCCTCTGTAAAGGTACTTGTAGATCGTTTCAATTTTGTGGAAGTTGCCACCTGGTGTACTAGTGTTTTGACTAGCAGTCGAATACACACCAAATCGAGTACACACCTTGTTTTGGCTACATTTGTTCCTAGCAAGGAAATGAAGTACGACATTGATCAGGTGTGTGGAGACCTTCCTAATAATATTTAAAATCGTTCTACAATATATATCTATACTAAGAGATTATAATGAGAGTCGTCCTCTTCAAACTCTCCATCTTGTATAGAGAGCTCATCTACTGTGCTACTAGCACAAGAAACGTCACTATTTAATTCATTTTTCAAATCTTCAAATCGTTTTTGTACCTCGCTTGTCGACGGGCTTTTGCATTCAAATAAAGACTCTAGTATTGGATCTGTTTCGCAATGATTTGATATGTTTTCAATAATAGGAGGTTGGCTATATCTACGGAGGACGTTGGAAACTGCGTCTTCCGCCAGTTTATGCACGGGCTCCAATAATAGTGGCCTTCGTTCTTTCGATGTATCTTGCGCTTGTTTGACTTGTTCAACACGATCTTGTTTTTTCAATTGAACAACATTGACTACTTCGTCAGCTACTTGTTTGACCTCCTTGACCTCTTCTTTCAACTGTGCCTCCTTGATTAATTTTTTATCTTCTATGACGTGTTCTTTCAATTGTATTTCTTCAACTCCATCCGCCAATATTTGCTTCACTTCTTCTAGTTGAGCATTTTGAATACTAGAACTTTGAGATGGTCTGTTGTGCAAAGCGCGCTTTGGGGTCATGGGTCGGGATGGAGTACTATATAGTTCAATTGAGGTCTCTCCCTCGAGGGCTGGTCGTTTCGTCTCATGAGATGTCGCCGCCCTATTCCTCGTGCTTTGATGGAAACGTCTGGGACTCATTGGAGCAATAGGAGCACCTGCAAGCAAAGTCAACTCCTCTATTTTAGTTTCTCCTTTTCGAACTGCATCTAATGTAATATGAGACATATCCACGAATTTGTTTCGTGCCCTTCGAGCCATTTCATTCAACAATTTGGACCTTTTTTCTGCATCTCGTTCCATCTTCTTCACTGATATCGTCGGTCTTGTATCCAAAATCCGTTTCATGATCCGATTGTTTTCCTGACTAAGACGAAGCTCTTCTCGACGCATTCTCATTGACCGCGCCGCCACTCTATTGGAATGCACCAAATGTACTTTCGTGTCCATGGATGCTTGCTCCATAACATCGAGAGCCGCCAATTTCGCCAGTAAATCTCCCTTAGATTTAGCAATTTGTAGTTTCATTTTGGCTGATTTAATCCGCTTCTTTTTAGTTGACTTCTTCGCTCTCAATCGTGCCTTGCTTTCCTTATCCAACGCCTCTATCTTCTTCATGAGGGCTTCGTTTTCTTGATGAATACGCAAATTGTTCTCACGATCATTTTCGATGCGCTTTTCGTTTCGAATCCGTCGGCGCTCTTCCGCCTCTTCTGCTGCAGACCCTTTTTTCGAGGGGCCATCGCTTGACGGATGACTTGCATCAATCTTAGGCTTAGCATCAACCAATTTCTTCACTAGTACAGCCGTCAGACAACATTTGTACACTACATTCGATACATTACTTACCATGAATCGCCTGGCAATACAGCGCCCATCGGTCACTAGAGATCATCTTTCTAACAAATGTCAACGGATCTTTGCTGCCAATAAGAGGGGACCTATCCGACAAGGAACGGAAGGAATCAGTCATCGTATCTTATTACAAGATGTCAGTTGCCGGTTTGGATCGAATAGCGAGCGACCCTATTAAGAGGACGATGCAACCTATTGTAACGGGTACCTCTGTGATTGCGGTGAAGTACAAAGGGGGAGTGATGATGGCAGCGGACACGCTTGGCTCTTACGGATCTTTAGCTCGCTTCACTGATCTCCGCCGCATTTCAAAGATGGGTGAGTTCACATTGGTTGGTGCAGACGGGGATTACAGCGACTTCCAGTACATAAAGAAAGTGATGAAGGAATTGGAAGTGGAGGATAAATGTGTCGCCGATGGTATTCATCATTCCTCCCGTGAAGTTTGGAGTTGTCTTACGAGGATGCTGTACCACCGGCGTACCAAGATGAATCCATTGTGGAATTCTCTTGTTATCGCTGGGTTCAGTGACGGCTTGCCGTTTCTCGGTACCACTGATAAGATCGGGACATCCTATGAAGCTGACTTCGTGGCCACCGGACTGGGTCTCCACATGGCCATTCCTGTACTTAGAAGCGGATGGAAACCGGACATGTCTGAAGATGAAGCTAGAGACTTAATTGAAGACTGTCTCAGGATACTGTTCTACCGAGATTGTAGAACCATCAACAGAATTTCATTCGCAACTGCCACCGCCTCTGGAACCCTCGTGGCCGAGCCTGTCGTCTTGGATACAAAATGGGATTACAAATCATTTGTGGAACCTAAAGCTGGGGCAGACACTGGAGGTTCGTGGTAATGAATTCAAATAGTTGTTATTAAAAACTCATTGATGTTCGATTTATTATCATTCCATCAACATGCTTAAAAACACCGTGCGATATAAGATCGGCAGGAAATTCTTAAAGTTAGCAAGAAGAATTTGCGGCTTGGTGGATTTCAAAAGTATGTTGAGGGATTCTTGAAGTATTCGTTTATCAACCACAGTTTCCTCTTTGACTGACTGGAGGTTTTTCAGGACATTTTTAAAACGAGTGTAGCTTTCAGAGTCAATGTTTAGTTTGCACATATTCATAAATTCCTTGGCATTCAATGTAGGTGCGTTCTCGCGTTCCTGTAGGTCCCGCTCTTTTTGCATTTTAGCTTGAACCAACTTTCTTGCATTTTCTTCGAAACCTTCAACACGTTTCGGAGGAGGTCCCCCAAGTGGTTGATGGTAGCCGGGTTTACGCTTAAGATCTAGATTCACCGGTTGATTTTTCTGTAGCAACGTTCCGATGCTTTCTTGTCGGTTGCTTTCTTGCTTGGCGCTCACCATTCGTTCAAAATAACTTGCCGAGGGCAACACCGAATCTTTACTAGAAGCGGGTTTATTCACCACTTGCAGAGGTTTCCGTTCCTGGTTCAGCTTACGTTTGGCAGCATTCAATTTGAAAAAGCGACTTAATTGTCCGATAGAATCAGAGAACTTGTCCATGACTCGCATGTGAGGACGAAGCCATAGGGATAGATACTGCTTCGTAGATTCGTTTCCAAATCTATCATCACAGAGCAAGATAGCCCCGTAATCATTCCTGTGTCTAATCACTCTACCAATCGCCTGATTTACCGCTCGATGAGCTTGTTGGGAATACCATTCAGTAGGGCTCAAACTCTCTCCAATAGCAAGAGGTGCCGCAGAAATTTTACCTAGAAACTTTTTCTTCAGCATGACCCGGGGGTCTTTCAGTGGAGGATAAGGCAGACCAGTTATGATTACAGCTCTTGCTTTCTTGTCCGAGAAATCGATGCCTTCACTGGCCTTGCCTCTGCAGACAGCAAAGAAAACGACCCCGTTACCTTTGGCTATTTCAGCTTCATATTTTTGGACACACAAGACCATCTGAGACGCCGTTCTAGCCTCGACAATGATTCGTTTATGCTGCTCTATTCTGTCCCAAACACCATGTTTAGTCCAATGGCTCTTGCTCGCATCCAACGCTCGATAGCTAGGAAAGAAAACCAACATGCCCGCCGGAACAACACGAGAGTAATTCACTATCGTAGATCCTAATTCAGACAGATATTCTGGCGATTCCCGGTTTGAATATACTGAATTAAGACGTTTGTTTGTAGGGCCGATTGGCACAACACCAATCCAAAATTGAGACGGGTCAACCACGTGAGGGTTTTCCAGTCTCACGGGAAATTCCAATCTGAATTGAGATGCAAATGAATTTAGTGGCGCCAAGGTTCCGCTAGTAAGCATAAGGGAAAACACTTTGAGTTGCATCAATTCCTTCAGCGCTACGGCGGGACTGAAGCACCAGAAATTCAATACACGTGGTTTTGGAAGTTGGCGAGATGCGGTAGCATCTTCGTTCAAGTACACGTAAAAAAACTGATTAGCATTTGCCCTGGCATCTATTTCACAAGATCTAGTTAATGCCTTGCAAGCCTTCTGGATGGTTTCTAAATTTGTTGCTGGACCAGCTCCTGATTCGATTATCGTTTTCATCGGCTCAAGCAGTGCGGCGACATGTTTAAACTCCACTGCAGTTTTATGGTTGAAAAATATATCGAATATCGCAGATCCAGGTAATTCTACAGTCATCGTAAGATGCAACGCGCGATAGAAATCGTTTCGACGTACCTTTACCCATCCCGGAATCTGTTTTTAAGAGTTGGGGAGCTACCATGCTGTCTTCTAGACCCGTGAGAAACAATTCAACCCTTCGAAAACTGGAGGGATCAACAGCATCATAAGAGTTTTTTGAAATGTAATCGAGCTCTTTCATTGCGAGAGTGATCTCGACTGAGGTGATTGAAAACGAAGCCGCTTCGTCGCAAACATGTTCCAAATTATGGGCTTCATCAATGACAATCACCGAGTTCTCCCATCGGACACCCAAACCTTCAAATTATTAGACACAAAGTAATGAATAATGCAACACCTACCTTCACGAACAGCCGGGTCCACCAAATAGTTGTAAGGCATGAAAACTAGTTCGGCGTCGTTTTGAACACTTTCATTGCGCGATAAAAAATATGGGCACACATTCTCTTGCTGCCCAAAATTTCCAAGTTCTTCAATGTCTAAAATTCGATTTGTTTTCAGAACTTTCGAATCATCGTTGAACGATTCGTTCGATTTCAAAAAACCGGTACTTTGAACCCCAACGGAAAACGTGCTGGTGCCTTGCTGCAAGAATCTGTCAATATTCTCTTTAAATCGACAAGATCTTGATTTAGTAAGCGACCTGCATTTCGACCTCAATTCAGGAGAATTTTTCACACTTGGGTTCACGCACAAATTGGCTCTTGAACTGAGCATGGCAACCTTTGGTCTATAACACGTCCTTTTCAGTTCATTCACTACTTGGCTCAACTGACTATGCGTCCTGCTGGCGTAAATAATCACCGGTGGGATCTCAGGCACTAGCGTTTTTTGCTTCTGCTGCCACGCGAGGATCGAACAAAGAAGCGACAATGTCTTGCCTGTTCCGGTCGGACTTTCAAGCAACGCATATTGATGTTCACTGCTCAAGCTTTTCAGCACTTGTGTCATGAAGGCAACTTGTGCATGGTAAGGTTTGAAAGGAAATTGAACCTCCACGTCTTCAATAACTAAGTTATGAGACATGCTATTTTTGAAAATGTAATAAAAAATAATCGGTAGATGTGATACAGTTGTAAAAGTGTACCATGCTACAACTGTATGCAAAGCCTTTATTTTTTAACGCAGCTATTGTTGATGAAGTCTTATAGTACCAGAAAGTGTCCCGAGTAAATATTTTCGTTTTGAAAGAAAATTCACTGGTTTTCTCAACACTCCAAAAGTTTAAAAAAACGCGTTTGCAGGCGACATAGCTGTCAAGTCGAGGGATGCAATTAAATTACATCAGGAGAAATATAATGCGAATTCAGTGATTCCACATAATGTTCTTGCTTCTGATTACCTCACGG
>Ga0105054_10011854_pt1 | contig 10786 bp, 6 predicted proteins | sample BON02_FD_78091 | JGI IMG/M metagenome (GOLD analysis project Ga0105054, IMG submission 78091) | Freshwater microbial communities from Lake Bonney liftoff mats and glacier meltwater in Antarctica - BON-02 (megahit assembly) | ecosystem: Environmental > Aquatic > Freshwater > Ice > Glacier... | reverse complement strand
CACTAGCAGCTTGAAACTGCCTAATTAAAAAGAAAATAAATAAAGTACTACGCCCGACAATGTATAAGAATAATAGCCAGGTTAGTGGGTATTCGAGCAATTTTACGCCGCTACCAAATTGTAACGGTTTGACAGGAAACTACCACGCGATAGGCTACTCTTCCTATAAAAACTGTTATTGGAAACCAACTCACAACACAAACACGACACAGACTACAAAATGAAATATGTAAAAATAATAATCCTATTTATCTTCATATCACCAACAATATTTGCTCAAAAGGGGACGGTTAATGAATTTTCGGCAATCGACAAAAAAGCATTGCAACTTCCCGACTCGTCGACAAAGAATGCTGAACTTATTGCAAATTATATTGCTACCCACTTTAAGACCGACAAAGACAAATCTCGTGCAATTTTTATTTGGGTTGCTTCAAACATTCAATATGACATTGACAATATGTTTGCTATAAATTTCTACGAAACTAAAGAAGATAAAATATCAAAGCCACTAATTACGAGAAAAGGCATTTGTGAAAATTACGCAGCATTATTCACGGAAATATGCTTAAAAACAGGTTTAAAATCATTTGTAATTGAAGGTTATACAAAACAAAATGGATTTACTGACTATATTTCTCACGCTTGGAGCGCTACCCTAATTGACAGTTCTTGGTTTCTATTCGATCCAACTTGGGGTTCAGGTTATATAGATGGCGGAAAGTTTATCAAAAAAATAAATAACAGCTATTATAAAGTAAGTCCATCAACGCTAATTAAATCTCATATTCCATTTGACTATTTATGGCAGTTCTTAAATTATCCAATAACAAATCAAGAGTTTTATGAAGGTAAGACACAACAGATTAAATCAAAACCATTTTTCAGCTTTAAAGACACTTTACAAGTATATGAAAAGCTAAGTCAAATTGACCAGTTTGTTTCTTCTGCATATCGTGTAGAAAAAAATGGCATAAAAAATTCATTAGTGTTTGACAGACTTCAACACTTAAAAATATCAATTGAGAACGACCGGCAAAACAAAACTATAAACCTTTATAATTCAGCAGTAGTTGACTACAATGACGCAGTAAATGGGTTAAACGAATTTATAAATTACCGAAATAAACAATTCACGCCAAAAAAAACTGACCCTGAAATTCAAAGTATGATTGATGTTTTAGATACTAAAATAAAAGAAGCCAAAAATAAAATAAGCGAAATTTCCAGCACCGATGTAAATACTGCGAATATCAATCGACAACTAACTAAATCAATTGACGATCTTTCCATACTAATAAAAGAACAACAAGATTGGTTGAAATTATATTTTAGTAAAAGTAAATCGGTCCGAAAATCTATGTTTTACAAAATAACTTGGTTTGGTATTCCCTTAAATTAGCAAATGAAAAAGCATTAAGAATCAACGACATAGGTAGAATTGGCAGCCTATATCAGCGGTTTGGTAAAAGTGGCTGTTCAGTGCTTCGCAGTCCGCCTGCTGGCGGAGCTTAATCAAACATTGGGTCTCCGCATCAATCCGTTAGCTAACGGATGGTAAAATTCGCTACCTTCGCCAAGCTGCAAAACGTTGTGTCAAATAGGTCAAAAAACTGAAATTGAAAGCAAATCACAACTGTAGCGCGTAACAAAAAACGGCCTGCTGTGTTGTGTCTGATAGATCAAAGAATTGAAGTTGAAAGCAAAACACAACTAGGGGGATATTTTATGCACTTATACAAAAATTATATGCCCTTTTACAACACCACCATAATTTCATAGACAAAGACATTGAGAACGGGACTAACATATAAAGTATCACAAACCGACCAACTATTGGAAAACAGAGTGGTCGTTGCAGAAAATGACAAAGGAATTGAACTGATAATTTATTACTCTGGATTGGATAGACGAGTTGCATCGGATTTTATTCAAAGCACTTCGATTTTAATCTTTAATTTTTCAAAAGAGTATTTAAAGGCTTTCGGTGGCATCAACGAATTGGTATTACCGTTAAAAAAAGAGAACGAAATATGCTGTAATACTCAAATCATTTTAAACGAAATTTTTACCACAAAGCATATTGGAACGCTGAAAAACATGTTTATTGAGAGCAAAGCATTAGATTTACTTTTATGCTTTATGAAAAGTAATGCCGACCAATTAAACAGTTGCGAAAACTGCACATTTTTAAAAAATCCTTACGTCAAAAATAAGATTTTAAAAGCAAAAAATATACTACTAGACAATATACAAACCCCACCAACAATTCCACAACTTGCTTCACAAGTAGGTGTCAATCAATGCTACTTAAAAAAAGGGTTTAAAGACCTTTTTGACACCACTATATTTTCATTCGTTCAGGAACAAAGAATTTTGAAAGCAAAACAATTGCTTACGACTACGCAAGAACCCATCTCGAATATTGCAGAACTACTTGGATATGCTAACCCAAGTAATTTTACCAACGCCTTTAAAAATTTTACGGGTGTATTGCCGAGTGATCTCAGAAAGAATATATTACCATATTCACAAGTTTAATTCCCTTTAGAACAATTTTTATTTTTAGTTAAGCTCTAGATTCGCATCTTCTATTTAGAATTAATCTAATTAAAAATAAAAAATGAACTCAAGATCATCATTATTGGCATTTACTTTTTTGGTAACAGGCATATTTAGCGGTCAAGCTCAAGACACAACCAAAGTTCTAGGATTGAAGGAGGTGATTGTGGAAGGACAAAGAGCAGTTCCTGAAAGATTACAAGATGTAGAGGGAGTGTCAATCTTCTCAGGAAAGAAAAACGAAGTCATCAGGCTTTCCAGTATTGATGCAAATCTTACTACAAATAATTCCCGGCAAATATTTTCACGTGTTCCAGGTGTTACTATTTGGGAAAATGATGGTACAGGGATACAAGTCTCTGTGGGGGCGAGGGGATTAAATCCAAATCGTAGTTGGGAGTTTAATACGCGTCAAAACGGTTATGACATTTCAAGTGATGTTTTCGGATATCCAGAAGCCTACTATAATCCACCTATGGAAGCTGTAGAAAAGATAGAATTAGTTAGAGGCGGTGCATCCTTACAATTTGGTTCTCAATTTGGAGGCTTATTGAACTATGTGTTGAAAAAAGAAACCGATAATAAGCCTTTCACTTTTCAATCGCAAAATACTGTAGGTAGCTACGGAATGCTCAGCGCATATAATGCCATAAGTGGCAATACGAAAAAATGGAATTATTCTGTTTATAATCATTACCGAAAAGGAAATGGTTGGAGACAAAACGGACAATATGAAGTAAGAAATACACACGCCTTTTTGCAATATAAAATTAATGCAAAAACAAGCCTGTCCGCCGAATACAGCAATATGGATTATCAAATTCAACAATCTAGTGGGCTTACTGATGCTCAATTTAAAGCAGATAGCCGCCAATCTTTTCGCCAACGCAATTGGTTTAGTACGCCTTGGAATGTTGCAGCCATAAACTTTGATACTAAAATAAAAGAAAATCTGACTATCAATGTAAAGGTATTTGGCTTAATTGCCGAAAGAAATAGCATTGGATTTATAGCAACACCAAATATTCCAGATACCATTAATACGATACTGGAAGACTATAATAACCGACAAGTAGATAGGGATTTTTATAAAAATATTGGCTCGGAACTAAGAGGTATTTTCTCCTATAATCTGTTCAATCAGAAAAGTAATTTAGCTTTTGGGGGTAGAATTTACCAGGCAAACACCACAAGAAAGCAAAGAGGGAGAGGCGATACAGAATTTGATTATAACACGAATATATTGACCGAAAAATTCCCAACAGAATTAGCGTTTAAAACAAACAATATTGCTTTTTTTGCTGAAAATCAATTTAAATTAACCAACAAGTTTAGTGTCACCCCCGGCATTCGTTATGAAAATATAGTTTCAGACATAAAAGGAAGATTATCTACCACGGGAACAACAGAAGTAAATATAAGTCCAGAAAGCACAAAAAGAAGTTTGTTTTTAGCAGGCATTGGCATGGAATATAAACTCAAAACTACAAATGTGTATGCCAATATTTCGCAAGCATATCGTCCTGTTTTATTTTCAGACATCACCCCACCAGCAACCACTGATGTAATTGATGAAAATCTAAAAGATGCCAACGGTTTTAATGCAGATTTAGGCTATAAAGGTTCATTATTTGATTTTATAAACTTTGATGTAAGTGCTTTCTATATTCAATACAACAACAGAATTGGTACTATCAGAAAATTTATTGAGGACGACCCGACAAAAGGAACGCATCAATACAGAACTAATTTGGGAAAATCGGTAAATAAAGGTATTGAGGCTTATATTGATTTGAATATTACTAACGCATTAAAAATGAATAAAAAAGTTGGAGATATAAGTTTATTTGCGTCACTTGCTTTTATCAATGCTGAATATGTTGATTTTAAAACAACTTCAATTACTGGAACAGCACCAAGCATAGTAATCGATGAAGTAAATTTAAAAAACAATAAAGTGGAATATGCCCCAAGTCAAATACACAATATAGGTTTAACATATTCCTCAAAAGGATTCTCAGCTACTGCGCAAACTCGTATTTCAAGTGACGTATTTAGTGATGCAACAAATACTGAGATTCCAAACGCCACTGGTACAATCGGCAAAATTGATGGTTACCAAGTTTATGATTTATCAATGGAATACAAATTTTTTAAAAACTATAATATTCGGTTTAGCATAAACAATTTAACCGATACTAAGTACGCAACCCGTAGAGCAGGTGGTTATCCGGGACCAGGTTTAATTTCAGGCGAAGGTAGAACCATAAATCTGGGGATTGGAATAAAGCTGTAAAACAACGCCAGATAACAGCACCTACAATAAATTAGCGGTTTAGTGGTTAAATGAAGCTTTGTGTCCGTCAGCTGACGGGTTTTGTGGTGACACACAGTTTTGTGCTTCGATACCGAAAGCTTTCGGGACGCCAACTTTTTATAGCAGCAAACCGCTGTATCTAATAGGTCAAAGAACCGGAATTGAAAGCAAATCACAATACGCGCCCAGCTCAATCCATTTTAGTAGCTGTTATGTCTTATAGGTCAAAGAACTGATATCTTGACTTCAAGCTACGAGTGTAAGTATTGCGGCGGCTTTTCCCAAACGCAACTAGTCGCAATTTTAACGCTACCACCAACGGTCAATATGCCGTTATCGTTACCAACAGCCGGGGATGCGGCGATACTTCCGTCTGTTTGGGTATCGCTAGCTTCGGTTTTCCTAAAAACGAACTTTCCCGCAGTATTCGGTTCTATCCCAATCTAGGCGGTGCCCTGCAACTCCCTATTGGGGGCACTTCAGCCGTTCAATTTGAAATACGGCCGTTGACAGGGTCATTCATTCAGGGAAAAAAAACTAGAAGCCGGTCAACACCTTATCGAAACAGAAAAGCTAGCACATGGCATTTATCTCGTATACTTTTCACAAAACGGACTTCAATACACGAGTCGGTGGGTTAAACAACCTTAATTTTGACCGAGATATGATAAAAAGCTAGCGCATATAACACTAATTTGTTCTCATGTTTCGCGCTGGCCATCTCGCTTTGTTATTGTGCTGTTCTGTCTCTTGTTTTGGTCAGAGCAGCTTTTTTCTGAGTTATAGTGCGCCAGCCGTAGCCATAAGTCAGCGTCCTGTTTGGGTTTTGAATGCCGATCAACAACCCGTGGTTGCTGCAGCAATCTTTCGCGCTGGCAAGGCGAACCCCTACGAGCTCGCCTTAATTTGTTTAGATCGTTTGGGGAGAATACGTTGGCAAACCGCTTATCAATCGGAAAACCGAGACCTAGTAGTGAGCGATATCAAAACAGGCCCGGATGGTGGCTTGTACGTTGCCGGGATGTGGGGAGCGCAAATGAGTAGCTCCCCCAAACCCTTCTTGGCCGCATTTGACGCGCAAGGACGTTTTAGATGGAGCAAAACAATCCCCCTCGATTTGGTGGATAGCAGGGTAAAAATTACTTGCAGAGCCAATGAAATTGGATTAGGCTTTACGACTATTCAGCGTTTATATGATTTCGTACTGTTCAGATTCGATTACGCCGGCAACCAAAGAGGGGCCTTACGGGTGGATGGAAACAATAGCGAAGATATACTGGCCGACTTACAGCTTTTACCCAATGGTAATTTTGTTGCATTGCTCGAAACCAATGCAAACACCCCAGGACAACGCGCCGCTGGTATACTTGTATTTAACGCCATGAACGGTATTTCTGGCGCATTCATTTTAAGCGGAACAACAGATATCACGCCTTGGCAACTTTCCCCTTTAAACAATGGTGATTTGGGACTGGGCGTACGCGATGCGCAAGGATATCAGTGGCTAGCCTGCACTAGTACCGGTCAAAATGCACGGGTTTTACAAACCATCGACAGCCTTTCTGACTTCCAAAACTACCAAACTACCTTTGTGCAAGACGTCTTTATCGCGCAAGGACCTATTGGCAACGGTCAAGGTCGCCTCGACCTAATTACCCGTGGTCAAAACGCAAATTCCTGGTCGTTATCAAATACGTTACAGCTACATAGCAGCCTGTCGCCGCCCGTTTACGATGTTAATGGGAATGTTTATGTATTGGCTACCGCTTCCACAGGTGGCCCTGCTTTTAATGAAGAGCTCATTTACATTAAATCCAATACATTACTCGACCTTTGTTATGAGCAAAAGCTTAGCATAGCTAAAGCAGGCCAGGCACGTAGTTTTAGTCGGGTCAATTTTCCTATCCAAGCCGGAAACATCGTGCTCCAAAGCATCAACTTACCTTGGACCCCACAGAAAATTCAGTTTTCAGCCAAGTCGCCCAATTGTAATACCATTCAAAATACACCGCTACTGCCGACGGCGTTCAGTCCAAATGGGGATGGCCTAAATGAAACGTTTGGCCCGCTTTTCGCCGAGTTCCCCCACTATTCCTTACGCATTTACAATCGTATGGGACAACTCCTGTTTGAAGGCGAAAACAGACATTGGGATGGCACAATAGCAGCTAAGGCCGTTCCTTCTGGCAGTTATCCCTACGTATTTGATTATACCGATACCCGTGGACGTATTAGCCGGGTAAACGGACAACTTGTGTTGTTGCGGTAATTAAAGTATAAATAACAAACCCAAAGCCAGTGTTTCACTCCACTGTACTGCTTTATCTTGGTTTCTATCGTATAACATTACGGCTGTAAAGTTGGTATTAATATATTTGGTGATTTTAGCAGTCAAAACCAAATCAACCCTGTGATTGGTATTACTAAAATCAGCATATTCACCAAAGGAGATATAACGTAATTTTATGTTGAGGTTTTCTGCCAAATTTTTATCCAAATCGGCCATCACCTGAAAACCCAAATCATTTTTAATATTCTTGCCTACAGCAACTCCATAATTTTCAGGAACTGCTAAATACAAACTTTCATCTACAACAAATGTTTGTCTTAACGCGAGAACACCTACCCTTACCCAAAAATAGGGTACCGGTTGATATCTAACACCTACTGCCTCTGTAAGGTAGCCTGGAGACAGTACGTTAGATAGCGTGGTGCGGGTTTCAATACCATTAGAGTCGGCACCGAATTTATGCCCCTCGGCAAACTGCGACATAAAACTCACTGAACCAAAAGCATCCAACTTTTCGGTAAAGCGGTATCCTGCCTTCGAATCCACAAAAATGAGGTCATTTAATTTGCGTTGCGATTGCCCTTTATTTTTCTGAATACCATATTGCAACTGAAGGTCGTTGGTCCAGCTTAAATTTCCTTTGGTGTAACTCGCATTACCTCTGACGAGGGAACCAAATGCATACGAACTCACGCCACCACCATTCCAGTTTTCGGTAAAAAAAGACTGGTTAAAATTTAGGCCAATTTCTAATTTGGTTTTCCAAGGTTTAGCATCTGTAGCGGGTTGCGCATCGCTTGCCGTTACTTGCGCAAAAGTGTTTACACTCGTGCTCAAAAAAAGCATTAAAAGGATTTTATTCATTTCAATTATTTTTAAAGGCCCAGAGTAGAAAGTCAGGGAATACTTGCGACCAGGTACTACTATTGTGTTTGCCTCCTACAACTTCCACATATTGAATGTCGTTTTGCAACGTATATCCTTTCAAAATCAACTCTGTGATAAGATCTTGTGTGTCGTCTATACTATCTATAATTCCATTTTTATTGCGATCAGAAGTCTCATCCGCTGTGCCTGTTTGCAACCAAAATTTTAACCCTGGTTTATATGCCCCCATGCGAATTTGTTGGTGTACAATACGGTCACTATCGACATACCCTGCATTTAAGGCTTTTTTGCGCCACCAAAAGGAGCCTGAAAAAACGCCAATTTTTTGAAAAAACTGAGGGTAATGCCAGCTAATATCTAATGCACTTACACCTCCCAGCGACAACCCGGCAAAAACATTATCGGCCGGAGCAGCAGAAATGGGATAATTTTTACGCAGAAAAGGCAATAACTCCTGTAAAACAAAATCAGCATATGCCCTAGACTTGGCTCCCCTCTTTTTGTAGTCAGGAACATCCATGGTACCATATTCTTGCAAACGATCACCGGCTTCGATGGCTACAACAAAAACTGATTTTATTTTTTTTGTTGAAATTAAATTTTTGAGGCTGTTTTCAACACCCAAAACCTTTAAATCTTGCCCATCGTTTAGCCAAAGCACTGGCAGTGGCTGGGCTAAATTACGCCCGTTTTCCGGAAAAATTAGCTGCACTGTCACCTCTCTTTCTAAATGAACAGAAGCCAACTTAAGTGTGGTTTGTTTCATTTTAGAGGCTTCAGGGCTTATTTCTTCCAAAAAAGTCGGCATTTAACGGAGGCGTAGGAGACTAAAATTCTGGCAGCAAACATAAGTGTCGACAATCAAAAACCGCACTTTTTATTTCCACAAGCAGCTGTTAAATACGGTGCAGAATTGAATTTCAATACGCTAGTGACAGGCTAATTGCAAGAGATTGAGACCCTTTAAATAAAAATTTGATCACTTTAAATGAACAAACCCTTTTATTCTAGTAATCTATTTATAATTTTGTTCTGAATTTAAAAAATTCGGTTGAAAGCAACTACTCCTTTTCCGTTATCACGCTCTCCAGAAAATGGACTATATTTTGTCAAAGCAGACACGATAAACCATTGGGAGAAAACAGTATACGCAGTTAGTATAGTCGATTTAGCAGCCGAAAACTTAGCACCACAGACTACTCCGTCTACTTCCCTACAATCTTATCAATTTACAATCACGCTAAGCGCCGCTTGTTTTGTTGCAGTGAATACAACAATTTTAGTTAATTAATAAAGCAAACTACCGACTGAGCAAAAGCAACAGTTTTTATACTTTAAAAACATCGTAACGATTACAATAAACTACTGATATGAAAAAAATTGGCATACTCTACGGACAGGAAAGCACCTTTCCTTTCGCATTAATCGACAAAATCAACGCTATGAATGTCCCAGGCATCAAAGCCGAAGCCGTTCAATTAGACAAGGTACAACAAGGTGCAACTTCAGATTATGCGGTTATAATCGACCGTATTTCGCAAGACGTACCTTTTTACCGGGCTTTTCTTAAAACAGCTGCCATTACCGGTACTGCAGTAATTAACAATCCATTCTGGTGGAGTGCCGATGAAAAATTCTTCAATAATTCAATCGCTATTTCGGTAGGTGTTCCGGTGCCAAAAACCTACTTATTGCCGTCCAATCAAATGCCTACCGATACCAATGCAAATTCTTTCCGGAATTTAAAATATCCCATGGATTGGAATGGCATCGTTGAAGACATCGGTTTCCCGGCCTATATGAAACCTCATTCAGGTGGTGGATGGAAAAGTGTTTATCGCGTAGAGAGTCTCGACGATTTATTTGCAAAACACAATGAAACCGAACAGCTCGTTATGATGCTGCAAGAAGAAATTGTTTTCGAAGAATATTTCCGGTGCTATTGCATAGGCGGCAAATATGTACGTATCATGCAATACGAGCCACGTAATCCACAGCATTTGCGTTATTCGGTGAATACCCCACCCTCTTCACCGCAATTACTTGATACCATTCGCGACTATGTACTCCGCCTCAATCAGGCCTTAGGTTATGATTTTAATACGGTTGAGTTTGCAGTACGTAACGGCGTTCCATATGCTATCGACTTCTGTAATCCAGCTCCAGATGCCGACAAGGCCAGCGTAGGTCAGGAGAACTTCGACTGGGTGGTTGAAACCTCTGCTCGTTACGCTATCGAGCGTGCTTTGGCCCACAAGCCAGGACAAGACAATCTCACCTGGGGTAATTTTGTACGCACAGGCGCATCGGGTGAGGCTGCCACAAAAAATACACCTGTTAAATCAAATGCTACGCCTACAGCACCTGCAAAACGCGGCCGCAAAGCGGCGCCTAAAGCTACCGCTAGCACCGACGCCACCGCACCTAAACGCCGTGGCCGTCCAGCTAAAGCCAAAGTAGAAGGTGAAGTGAAAGAAGCAAAACGCCGTGGCCGTCCAGCTAAAGCTAAGGTTGAAGGTGACGTGAAAACTGCCCAACGCCGTGGCCGTCCAGCTAAAGCCAAGGTTGAAGGTGAAGTGAAAGAAGCAAAACGCCGTGGCCGTCCAGCCAAAGCTAAGGTTGAAGGTGAAGTGAAAACTGCCCAACGCCGTGGCCGTCCAGCTAAAGCCAAGGTTGAAGGTGAAGTGAAAGAAGCAAAACGCCGCGGCCGTCCAGCCAAAGCCAAGGTT
>Ga0105054_10011853_pt1 | contig 10787 bp, 10 predicted proteins | sample BON02_FD_78091 | JGI IMG/M metagenome (GOLD analysis project Ga0105054, IMG submission 78091) | Freshwater microbial communities from Lake Bonney liftoff mats and glacier meltwater in Antarctica - BON-02 (megahit assembly) | ecosystem: Environmental > Aquatic > Freshwater > Ice > Glacier... | reverse complement strand
GGGGAACAGCAGCGCCTTGCCGATGGTGACGATCTTCGGCTTGAAACCCTGTTGCGCCGCCTGCGACCAGAACGTCGCGAAGTCGGGCGGGATCATGACGCCGGTGACGATTTCCGCACCGGCCGCCTTGAAGGCGGAAATCTGCGAGGTGAAGTCGTTGTTCATCGGCTGGTAGCGGCCGGGATCGATCAGCTTGTAACCGGCCTTGGTGAAGGCCGGCGGCACGCCGCGCTGCGCGTCGCCCCAGGCATTGCCGTCGGCGTCGTTCGGGAACAGGCCGCCGATCACCTTGTTGTTCGGCACTTCATCCCACAGCGCCAGGAAGGCGCCGATCACGTCCTCGAGGCCCCAGAAGAAGTGATAGGTCCAGTTGAACCCCTTGGCTGGGTCGCCCTTGCGGCCGAAGAAATATGGCTGCCACGGGCAGTTGGTGGTGATGCAGGGCACCTCGTTGACTTCGGCCTGATCGGCAATCGGATTGGTGGTGTCGGGCGTTCCGGAGCCGACCAGCAGATTGACCTTGTCGGACAGGATCAGTTCGCTTGCCACTTCGGAAGCACGGCTGGCGCTCGACTGCGAGTCCTTGGTAACGATCTCGATCTTGTAATCCTTGCCGCCGATCTTGAGGCCCTTCGACACCAGACCCTTGACCTGATCGACGATGAAGCCGTCGGCCTCGCCGAAGCCGGCGAGCGGGCCGGTGCGCGGGCTGACATGGCCGATCTTGATGACGTTCGATTGCGCTTGCGCGGGCAACACGCCCAGCACCGCCGGCGCGGCGATGGCGCCGAGTCCGGTCTTGACCATGGTGCGGCGGGAAATCGTCTTGAAGTCGGACATTGTTTCCTCCCTTTGTTATCGCGCGAGCTTCAGGTGTCCTGAGCGCGCGCATTTTTTAGATGCTGCAGTACCGTCGAACGCAGTGCCGCCTGCTCTTGCGGGCTCCACTTGCGGAAGCCTTCGCCGCTCTTGAAACCGAGTTTGCCGTCTTTCACCAATTTTTCCAAATAGGGTGAGGGTCCCGGACGCCTGTCGATATCGGCGAGTACCGTATTGTGGATCGCCAGCGTCAGGTCGGTGCCGACCATATCGGCATTCTCCAGTGGACCCAGAACTGCCAGCCTGCGGCCGAACGCCGCCTTGATGACGTTGTCGACGGTCTCGGCGTCGCAGATGCCGTTCTCGACCAGTGAAATGGCTTCGCGCCAGAGCGCGTGTTGCAGCCGGTTGCCGATGAAACCGGGCACGTCCTTTTTCACATGCGCGGGCTTTTTGCCGGCGGCGGCGTGCAGCTTCATGGTGAAGTCGATGGCTTCGGGCGACGTCCATTGCGTCTCGATGACTTCGACCAGCGGCACCAGAAACGGCGGGTTCCACCAATGGGTACCGAGCGCGCGTTCGCGGTGCTTGAGGCCCTGCATGATCTGCGTGATCGGCATCACCGAGGTGTTGCTGGCCAGGATCGCATCCGGCCGCACATGCTGTTCGATCTCGGCAAACAGCTTTTGCTTGAGGGCCATATCCTCCAGCACGGCTTCGACCACGTAATCGGCGTCGCGCACCGCGAGTGCCAGATCGGCCTGCGGTGTGACCCGCTCGACGGAACTCTCGTCGTCGCCAAGGTCTTTCAGATTGGTAAGAATGCGCGCTTTCACCGTTTCAAGCGAAGCGGGGAAGGCGTCATAGATCGTCACGTCATGGCCGGCGAGGGCGAACACCTGCGCGATGCCGTGGCCCATCAGGCCGGCGCCGATGACGCTGATACGCGCTTTGGACATAACTTACCCCGCGGTATAGCCGCCATCAGCATAGAGGATGTGACCGGTGTAGAAGTCCGACGCCTTCGAGGCGAGGAACAACAGCGGTCCCGCGAGATCTTCCGGTTCGCCGAGGCGGCCCTTCGGCACGCGCGCAAGGAAGCCCTTGCGCACGGTCTGCGCCCGCTCGGTGTCCTCATACATCCAAGCCGTGAGCGGGGAGCGGAAAACGGTCGGACCGATCGCGTTGACCGTGATGCCGCTCTCGCCCCATTCGCAGCCGAGCGCCTTGGTGATGCCGTCGACCGCCGACTTCGAGGCGCAATAGGCGCTGTAGCCGGCCGGATGGCCGAGCAGGCCGCGTGCCGACGAGGTGAGGATCACTTTACCGCCGCCGCCTTGTGCCAGCATCTGCTTGCCGGCGGCGCGCGCCATCAGCCAGGACTGCGTCACATTGGCGTCCATGACGTCGAGGAAATCTTCCGGCTTCTGATCGACGATCTTGGCGACCTTGTTGAGACCCGAGGCGACGACAAGGATGTTGACGCGGCCGAACTTGTCGATAGCGGCCTTGACGATCTTCTCGCAATTTTCTTCCGAACTGGGCCGCAATGCGATCACGGCGGACTTGCCGCCAAGCGCTTCGCATTCGGCCGCGACTTTCTTCAGTTCGTCCTGCTTGCTGGCGGCGAGTACGACATTGGCGCCGGCGCCGGCCATGACCTTGGCAGCGAGAGCACCAAAGGCGCCTGAGGCGCCGGTGATGATGGCGGTCTTGCCCTTGATGTCGAACAGGCCAAGCGGATTCTTCAGGAATGCTTCGGACATGGTGTGTCCTCCCAATAATTTTTTATGGCCCTCTCCCTGCCACGCAGGGAGAGGGAAAATACGTTACTTCGGCGGCATCGCCACCGCGACGACGATCGAGCAGACCTCGTTGCCGCGGTTGATGATTTCGCGGGTTTCGTTCGGTTCGATGACGCAGGAATCGTTGGCCTTCAGCACGGTTTCCTTGCCGTCGACGATAACGGTCAGTTCGCCGGACAAGACGAAATAGACCTTCTCGGGAGGGGAGGCGTCCGGCCCGGCGCCGCCGCCAGGCAGGAAATGCGAATAGCCGAACACCAGACCCTTGGTGCCGCCGGCTTCGGCCCCGAACAATCGCAGCGAGGAATAGCCGCGGTGGTTCGGCGCGTCATAGGGTTTCGCGTCGGAGAAGCGCTTGACGTGCATCAGAACGTCTCCCCCTTCTCAAAGCGGTAGTTACCCTTCGGATCGGTAATGGCAACCAGACGGACGATGCAGCCGTCGCCGCGATCCCAGTTCCAGGGGAAGTAGGCGAAAGTGACACGTTTGCCGGTGACCTTGTCGAGGTCGCCGCCGACATTCTCGATGCCCATGATGCCAGCTTGGAAAATCTTGCGGTGCACCGGCTCCCATTCCGGGAAGTCGTCCTTCCAGTCGCGGCCGCCCGACCACTCGAAATATTCCTTTTCGAGATGCGGATGTAAGGGACCGTTGCGCTGCGGACCGATGGCGGTGGCAAGCGGATGGTCGTTGGCCTGAGTATCGTGGCCAATGACTTTGACGTTCTTTTCGACGAACCAGTCCGCCGCCGACGGCACGAAACCGGGCGCGCGGCAGAAATAGTCTTCCGAGTCTTCGTACTGATGATGCCAGCCGGTATTGACGATCACGACGTCGCGCGGACGCACGACTTTGCCGGCCGCTTTTTCGAGATCGTCATAAGTGATCTGTTCCCATTTTTTCTTGGGGATCGACACCACGATGCCGGAGCCGAAGAAGTGCGGCAGCGGCACTTCGTCGATGAAGGGAGTGCCCTGGATGACGTGCGCCGGCGCGTCGATATGCGTCGTATTGTGCATCGACGTCGTGATGCGCTGCGACAACACGCCCGACTTCGCCATATAGTGGATGCGTTCGATTTTGACGTCTTCGAAATAGGGCCAGTTCGGTGACTGGTAGCCGAAACGGTGGGACAAGTTGACGAATTCCAGCCCCATGCTGTTGTTCAGATTTTCTTCAAACGAAATACCGCGAATTGTTTTCACAGCATCCTCCCTCTCTCGTGTCGCGTTTTGGTTTTTGAATGTGCCCGGCTTCCGCGTGGGCGCACTCAGGTGACGGCGGAATTCATCTGCGCCTCCAGGGCGCGTTTGGTGGCGAGAATCTTGTCGGCGATCAATTGCTGGCGGTCGTGAAAGCGCTGGCTCGGTACCGGCACCGAGATGGCGACGGCATTGCCGAGCGGATCGCGCAGCGCGACGCCGGCGGCGCATACGCCGAGCGTGTGTTCCTCGCAGTCGAAGGCAACACCGGCTTTGCGCACGGCCTTCAGATCGGCGATGAGCGTGTCGAGACGCTTGAACGTTTTCGGTGTGCGCGGCTCATACGTATCGCCGATCAGCGCCGCGATCGCGGTATCGGTGAGCTGTGCCAGATAGGCCTTGCCGTTGGCGGTGCAGTGAAGCGGAAAGGTTTCGCCGACGGCGGACACGGTGCGCAGGCGATGCGAGCCGATGACCTGATCGATGAAGACCAGGTGGTCCTTCTTCACCGTCGACAGATCGACGGTTTCTTCCAGTTCGGCCGACAGCCGTTCCAGAAACGGCCGTGCGAATGAAATGAAGTCGCTGCGCACGGAGGCGGCGAGGCGAAGTATGGTGGGGCCGAGCCGTACCCGGCCGTTCGGGGTCGCGGCAATTACCAGCTTTTCGGTTTCGAGCGCGGCAACGATGCGCTGTACGGTCGAGCGCGCAAGATTTACACGCTGTGCGATTTGGCCGAGGCTCAAGCCTGCGTTCTCGTCTTCAAGCGCGCGCAGAATCGTGGCGGCGCGCGCGATCACCTGCACCTGACTCTTATCGTTGGTGATGAGGCGATTCATGGAACGCAAATACCCTGTGACGCTTCGACCCGGGATGCGGTGCAATCTCGGTCGCCTTGCATCGTGGGTCACAATAGCCCAATATCCGATACAGAGGGAAGAGAAAAATTTGGGCGGCGCCGACCGTCCAATCAAGAAGCGGTAACGGGGAGACGAATGGTCAAAAAGATCGCGCTTGAAGAACACGTTCTGACGCCGGGCCTGATCGACTATTGGCGCCCGACCATGACCAGCGTGCCGCCGGCGTTGACGGAGAATTTCTTCAAACGGCTAACCGATTTCGGCGAGACGCGGCTGAACGACATGGACCGCGGCGGCATTGAGCGCAGCGTTTTATCCGTGGCCGGTCCCGGCGTGCAGGTCGAACGTGACCCGGCCACGGCCACGCGAAAGGCGGCCGAGGCCAATGATTTTCTGGCGACCGAGATCGCCAAGCGGCCGGACCGCTATTCCGGCTTCGCTCATCTCGCCATGCAGGATCCGAAAGGCGCGGCCGACGAACTTGAGCGCTGTCAGCGCGATCTAAAATTCTGCGGCGCCATGATCAACGGCCACACCCGCGGCCAATACCTCGACCATCCTGACCTGGCGCCGTTCTGGGAGCGCGCCGACGCGCTCGGAGCGGTGATCTACATCCATCCTGGCGATCCAGTGGAGCCCCTGAAGGTGCTGGAAGGCTATCCGGTGCTGGCGCGCCCGATGTGGGGCTGGGGCGTTGAGACCGGTTCGCATGCGCTGCGTCTTATTGTTGGCGGACATTTCGAGCGCTACCCGCGTGCCAAGCTGATGCTTGGCCATCTCGGCGAGTCGTTGCCTTACCTGCTTTGGCGGTTTGACAGTCGCGCCAAATTCCAGGGCCTCAAGCTGCCGATGGCGCCGTCCGAATATATCCGCCGCAATGTTTTCGTCACGACTTCGGGCATGTGCGACGGGCCGCCGCTACGTTGCGCGCTTGATGCGCTTGGGCGCGATCACGTGATGTTCGCCGCCGACTATCCGTTCGAGGATGGGAGCGAGGCCGGACATTTCCTCGACACGGTCGAGATCGAGGAAAGCCTGCGCGCCGATGTGGCGTACAACAATGCGGCCAAGTTGCTCGGACTTTAATCGAACATCGATGCGTCAATGCGGCATCTCGATGGGGCGACCGAGAATCCGCCGGGCGAATTTACGGGCTTCCATGGGCTTGGCGAAGAAGAACCCCTGGATCAGGTCAAAGCCCATTTCGCGCGTGGCCAGAAAATCGGCGCGGGTTTCCACTCCCTCAGCCACCGTACGCGCGCCGAATCCGTCGGCGAGCTCGAGAATTCGGTAACACGTGGTCTGTTTCAATCGGTCGTCGGCGCACCCGGTAATAAAGCGCTGATCAACCTTGATCTCGACAAACGGAAAATCGTCGATTTCCATGAGCAAGGGCCATTCCACACCGAGGTCATCGATCGAAACGCCAATATTGAGCATGCGAAGCCGCCGGGCTGTTTGCTGCGCCAGCGGCAAATGGCGAATGAGGTCGCTGCCGTTGATCTCGATGATCAGGCCTTCAAAGGCCGGGTGCGTGGGCACGAGGCTCGCCAGGTTCTCAATCGCCGTCGGATGTTGAAAAAAAGTGACAGGAAGATTGATGGCCAGCTCGACATTGCCGTATTCGCCGACGAACTGGTGCCAATCTTTTACCGCACGCGACGTCACAAATTCGGACAAGGCGCCAAAATGAGGGTCGGAAGCATCGGGGATGAAGTGGGCGGGCGGAACGATCCCCCAGGTCGGATGGCGCATGCGAACCAGCGCTTCGGCGCCGCTTAACGCCAGCGAACGGACGTCGATCTTGGGCTGATACCAAAGTTCGAGCCAGTTTGCGTGTAGCGCCTCCGCAACATCGACTGGTGGATTCGGTGGCGCTTCGATCGGCCGCAAGGTCGCGACGCGGCTGCGCAAATCGGCGTCGTTAAATGGTGTCGGCAATAACGGCAGCATTGCCAGCCCCAGTTTTTCGCCGATCGACAGCATCGCGGTCGCCATCAGCGAGGCGCGCGGGCCGAACACCAGGACCTTGCCTTCGTAATTGATGCGGCTGAGGGCTTCCAGCGTCGCATTGGATGAGATTCCGCCCGCCGACAGGCCGAGCACGAAGAGATCGGGCAATTGGTCGGCGACAATGGCGTGCAGGCGTTCGACCTGCTCGCATTCGCAGGTGATGAAACCGAGGTCTTCCAGCGCTTCACGAAGAAAGTTTCGGATATGCGGCTTGCTGTCGACGACGCACGCCCGCGGCGCGACCTTGCGCCTTCCGAATGAGAGATGAGTTTCCGATGTTTCTGACAGCTTTTGCGGTTCCATGACATGCTCCCGTTCTTTCGTGGCGGGCGCACTGTGGTGCCATGGTGTGGTTGAATGAAGCCGCTATCTTTGCTTGCGCACGGAAATGCCTGCTTAATCCTAATCGCTACAGCTCGGATAATATTTTCAGATAATACGATTCAAGTGCGGAACCGAATTGTTATTATCGATGGCCGTATAGTCACATCACGGCGCAATCACCCGCACCGGCTTGCCATCCAGAAACGCCCGGATGTCCTCGACGATGTCGGGGAAAAACTTCCGGTAGTTCTGTTCGCTGACATAGCCGAGATGCGGGGTGAGCACGACGTTGTCGAGCTTACGATAGGGGTGATCCAGCGGCAGTGGTTCCACCTCGAACACGTCTAGGCCGGCGCCGCCGATTGTCTTTTCCTGCAGTGCCTTCAGTAGCGCTGCCTGATCGACAATTGGTGCACGCGCGGTATTGATAAGATAGGCGCTCTTCTTCATGCGGCCGATGTCGTCGCCGGTGATCAGCCCGCGCGAACGGTCGCTCAGTTGATAGTGGATCGTGACGAAATCCGACTTGGCGAACAGGTCCTCGCGGCTGGCGTAATCGACGTTGGCCTCCTTGGTCTTCTCCGGCGTCAGGTTCTGGCTCCAGGCGACGACCTTCATGCCGAAGGCCTGGGCGACCTTGGCGACGCGCTGGCCGAGCTTGCCAAGGCCGACAATGCCGAGCGTCAGGCCTTCCAGGTCATGACCGATGGTCACCTGCCAGGGCGCGCCGGCCTTCATGCGCGCATTCTCAAAGCCGATATGGCGGGTAAGTTCCAGCATTAGTCCGAACACAATGCCGGTGGTTGGGTTGCCGACGGCGCCGGTGCCGCACACGGTGACGCCACGCTCGGCCGCCGCCTTGAGGTCGAAGGAATTGTTCTTCATCCCGGTCGTGATTAGCAGCTTGAGGTCCGGCAGCGCCTCGATGACCTGGCGCGGAAATGGCGTGCGCTCGCGCATACCGACAACGATGGCAAAACCTTGCAGCGCCTTGATCGCCTCGCCCTGACTCTTGAAGGGCTGGTCGAAGACCTTGATCTCGACATCTTTGTTGACGCTCGACCAGTCGGCGAGTTTCAACGCCACATTCTGATAGTCGTCGAGAATGGCTGCGCGCACGAGGCGTACTCCTTAAGTCGTCCCGGAATATTCCGGGGCACCTTAAGGATCGAGCCTTGAAAGAAAAGGGGGGTGTGAGCCGGGAAGCTGGTCGCCGTATTTGGCCTTCCAGGCCGGGCCCGGGCCGCGCATGTAGTGACGCTCCGGCCGGTAGACCTTGAACATGGGGCCGGCCAAACCGCGCCAGAAGCCGGCGAAACTATTGCCGAAGCCGAAAAGCGGGCGTGGCAGGAAGCCTGCGGCGGAACCCGAGATGGCCATGATGGCCCGACCCATAACCTGACGCTCCGTCATGAACGGGCGTTGTTGCCCGTATCCCTTGGTCGCCGGTAAGGGCGCCTCGGTTCATGCGTTAAGTATTGGCCGGCGCTCGTTAAGGTCCGGTTGTTGCGTTGCACTTACCGCCGGGAAATTAAAGAACAGCCTTTCCAGTTCTTTACCAGCGGAACCGCGCCCTATGGTTTCCGGCCACCCCGGCCGCCTTGCTCTTTGCGGTTCCCGCCGCTACATCAACGGCGAATTTCCAACACAGCGTCGGACGGTGCGCGGGCGCGCGAGAGGGTCAATTTGGCCCGGAATATCAGGGGTTTTGCCAACAATGAACGGCCGCCAATTCATTTACCACATGCAGGGTCTGACCAAGGCCTATCCGGCCGGCAAGAAGGTCCTGGATAACGTCCATCTGTCGTTTTACCCGGACGCCAAGATCGGCGTCTTGGGCGTCAACGGCTCCGGCAAGTCGACCTTGCTGCGGATCATGGCCGGTATCGATACCGAGTTTTCCGGCGACGGCTGGGTCGCCGAAGGCGCCCGCGTCGGCTACCTGGAGCAGGAGCCGCAGCTCGACGAGACCAAGTCGGTGCGCGACAACGTCATGGAAGGCGTCGCCCCCAAGAAGGCGATCCTCGACCGCTACAACGAACTGGCCATGAACTACTCGGACGAGACCGCCGACGAGATGGCGAAGCTCCAGGACGAGATCGACGCCAAGAATTTGTGGGACCTCGACAGCCAGGTCGATCTGGCGATGGACGCGCTGCGCTGCCCGGCCGACGATGCCGACATTGCCAAACTCTCGGGCGGCGAAAAGCGCCGGGTCGCGCTGTGCAAGCTGCTGCTCGATGCGCCCGATCTCTTGCTGCTCGACGAGCCGACCAACCATCTCGACGCCGAAAGCGTCAACTGGCTGGAAGGCCATCTGCGCAATTATCCCGGCGCGATCCTGATCGTGACGCATGATCGCTACTTCCTCGACAACGTAACGGGGTGGATTCTCGAACTCGATCACGGCCGCGGCATTCCCTACGAAGGCAATTACACTTCGTGGCTGGCGCAGAAGCAAAAGCGCATGGCGCAGGAAGGCCGCGAAGATGAATCGCGTCGGCGGACGCTCGAGCGCGAAAGCGAGTGGATTTCCTCGACCCCGAAAGCGCGCCAAGCCAAATCGAAGGCGCGCTACGAGCGCTATGACGAACTGCTCAAGATCGCCAACGCCAAGACCAACACGGTGGCGCAGATCACCATTCCGGTGTCGGAGCGGCTCGGCCAGAACGTCGTCGACTTCGAAGAGATGAGCAAAGGCTTCGGCGATAATCTGCTGATCGACAATCTCACCTTCAAGCTGCCGCCCGGCGGCATTGTTGGCGTCATCGGCCCGAACGGCGCCGGCAAGACCACGCTGTTCCGCATGATCACCGGCCAGGACAAGCCCGACAAAGGTACCATCAAGGTCGGCGAGTCGGTGCAGCTTGGCTATGTCGACCAGTCGCGCGACGCGCTCGACGGCAAGAAGACGATCTGGGAAGAAATCTCCGAAGGCAACGACCTGATCATGGTCGGCAAGAAGGAAGTGAACTCGCGCGCCTATGTCTCGCTGTTCAACTTCAAGGGCGCCGACCAGCAGAAGAAGGTCGGCACGCTATCGGGCGGCGAGCGCAACCGCGTGCATCTCGCCAAGATGTTGCGCGCCGGCGCCAACCTGCTGCTGCTCGACGAGCCGACCAACGACCTCGACGTCGATACGCTGCGCGCGCTCGAAGAGGCGCTGGAGGATTTCGCCGGCTGCGCCGTCATCATCAGCCATGACCGCTGGTTCCTCGACCGTATCGCCACGCACATTCTCGCTTTCGAAGGCGAAAGCCATGTCGAATGGTTCGAGGGCAACTTCCAGGACTATGAGAAGGACAAGATGCGGCGCTTGGGGCAGGACTCCATCATTCCGCACCGGCTGAAGTATAAGAAGTTTAGTCGGTAACTTAGCAGTCGACTATCGCGCTATATTTCAATGATGCGCGGTTCAGGCCGTTGTTTTGGCATTTTGGTTAGAGGCACGGAAAACAATATGTAGAGCTGTTTTCTTGTATCGATATCACAAAATCCCAGCGGGTCTCGTAAAGAGATCATGTATTCGATCTGATCGGACGAGTGATCCGGGAGGCTATAAATATTCTTTAGTTCGTCTTCGGTAAATCGACCTTCTAAATATTCATACGGATCGAGCTTTCCTGCTATGGCTTGCTGCAGCAGAATTCCAAGCCAGACACGCTCTGTAATTGCTTTTCTAGCGCTTTCAATCCTCTCTAAATCGCGTAGGGCTGTATCGCCTCTAATTCCCGTCCTATGGACCAAGACTTTCTTGAGTTTAG
>Ga0105054_10011850_pt1 | contig 10789 bp, 10 predicted proteins | sample BON02_FD_78091 | JGI IMG/M metagenome (GOLD analysis project Ga0105054, IMG submission 78091) | Freshwater microbial communities from Lake Bonney liftoff mats and glacier meltwater in Antarctica - BON-02 (megahit assembly) | ecosystem: Environmental > Aquatic > Freshwater > Ice > Glacier... | reverse complement strand
TCGCGGTGAGAAGGGTTCGAACTGGGGACCTTTTTGAGATCTTGTGGGAACGGATAAGTCGAACGACTTAGACCACTTTGCCAAATAGGCTTCGTTCCGGTCCGAAATTACCAAGCTCGCTAAAGAAGCCTTCAAGTTCGACTTCGAGTCCGAAGAAGGATTCACTTTCTGTGCGTCTCCACCGTTCAACACGCCCAGTACAGAGAGATTGAAAGAGATTGTGGCCTCAGCGAAGACAACCTTCAAGTGGCAGTAGTCGAAGGAGGGACAGTTTCTCAAAGAAGACTCCTTCAAAGATTGGATGTTTTCAAGGCCTCTGGCACTGAGACCAATTTACTGGGAAATCAGTAGTGACGCTTACACTTACTTCAAAATTGAGTATGAGGCGGAGTTGAACACAGATATTTAATGTGCGCCGATTCCAAATTCTGGATTAGATCGCCAGATGTCACAGAAGAACCTTGGGTGAAATTCAACACAAACTGCCGAGTAGTAGATGGAATCAGAGTCTTAGTAAGAATTGGAAACAAAAAGAGAATAGGAATAGACTCCCTATACTAGTCGGACTGTAGGTACATACACACACGTTGACACATCCATTATTTTGTACAAGAAACACGCAGCCCTCAGGCTTGAACGTGACATTTGAGGACGAGAAGTCCCACAAGAAAAGAGACGAACCTCGGGCTCCCCTCCTCAGGGTCGAGTCCAGGTAGTGCCATTGAATAGTGCATACGCAACAATAAATGGCCAAAAACGATTGATTGATGAATGTGTATACATGTTCTGGATGGTTTGAAATGTATTTGTATGTTGTTTAAAATTACTCTACATATATATATCACATAAACCTTATACGACATGTATATGTCCTTTACAGAAATATGATGTATGACAAACATGTCGTTGGAAGATCTATATGTCGTTTAATAATATATGTTGTTTTAGTTTATATGTCGCTTAACAAATATGTTGTTTAAGATGCTATATGCTGTTTAAGAATATATGTCGTTGAAGAATATATGTCTTTTAAGGATATATTTTGTATAACATTATGTGTCGTTTAATATCTATACAACATATATATGTCGAATAAAAAATTATTCGTCGTAAACTAATCAGTTAAAAATTATGTGACATATATATGTCGTTTAAGGTCTTGATGACATATAAACGCATTCTTATCCGACATACATATACAAGCGTAATTTCCTGTCGGAGTTTCATACTTGTAGAGAATCGTGACACACTCCGTATTAGGAGTAGCCTAGTACTTGATTCACTACGCTCACTGAATCCCACATTTGTAGAGAAACCGTGACTTGACACACCCCGAACTAGAAGTATTGTGTCACTGTGGTTTACTACGCGCACAAGTCACAGCCGAGAAAGACTCGGTGGTGCTTAGAAGTGCGTCTGTAAAGGTTTATGTCATTGAACTGATTTTTGTAGAGTATCTTGACAAACCTCATACTAGGAGTAGTGTGTGATTTACTACGTGCACGAGTCGCTGCCGGAAAAGACTCGGTTGTACTCACAAGTGCATGTGTGAGGATTTAGCCATTTTACCTGACATTTGTAGAGTCTCAGAATCCCGACACACCCTGTATTTGGAGTAGTGTGTGATTTGCGCACAAGTCACTGCTGAGAAGACTCGGTGGTGTTCAGATTTTGCGTCTGTGAGGGTTGTATTCACTGATTCATATTTATAGAAAATCTTGACACACCCGTATTAAAAGTAGTGTGTGATTTATCACGTGCACGAGTCACTCAGCGGCCGAGAAATACACGGTTGTGCTGAAAAGTGCGTCTGTGAGGACTTGACTCACTGATCTGATATTTGTAGAGAATCTTGACACACCCCGTATTAGGAGTTGTGCGTGATTTGCTATGCGCACGAGTCACTGTCGAGAAAGCCTTGGTGATGCTCAGAAGTTCATGCGTGAGAATTTAACTATCTCACCTGACATTTGTAGAGAATCTTGACACATCCTGTATTAGGAGTAGTATCTGTTCTATTACGCGCACGAGGCACTGCCAAGAAAGACTCGGTGGTGCTCACAAGTGCCAGTGCATGTGTGAAGATTTAAATCACTGATCTCACATTTATAGAGAATCGTGACACACCCGGTATTAGGAGTAGTGTGTGATTTACTACGCGCACGAGTCACTGCCGAGAAAGGCTCTGTGGTACTCAAAAGTGCGTCTATGAGGACTTGACTCATTGACCCCGTATGTGTAGAGAATCGTGACACACCCCGTATTAGGAGGCCGAGAAATACACGGTGGTGCTCAAAAGTGCGTCTGTGAGGACTTGACTCACTGATTTGATATTTGTAGAGAATCGTGACACACTCCGTATTAGGAGTAGGGTGTGATTTACTACACGCACGAGTCACTGTCGAGAAAGACTCAGTGGTGCTCAACACTTCATGTGTGAAGATTTGACCAACTGACCTGACATGTGTAGAGAATCTTGACACACCCTGTATCAGGAAGTGGTATGTGTTCTATTACGCACACGAGTCACTGTCGACAAAGACTCGATGGTGCTCAAAAGTGCATCTGTGAGGGGTTTATCTCATTGATCTCACATTTATAAAGAATCGTGACACACCCGGTATTAGGAGTAGTGTGTGATTTACTACGCGCACGATTCACTGCCGAGAAAGACTCGGTGGTGATAAAAAGTGCGTTTGTGAGGACTAAACTCACTGATTTCGTATTTGTAGAGAATTGTGACATATTTCGTATTTCGAGTAGTGTGTGGTTGACTACGCGCACAAGTCACTGCCGAGAAAGACTCGGTGGTGCTCAGAAGTTTGCACGTGAATTTTTTAACTAGCTCAACTAGCATTTGTAGAGAATCGTGACGCACCCTGTATTAGGATTACTATGTGATTCACTACGCGCACGAGCCACTACCGAGAAAGACTCAGTGGTGCTCAAAAGTGCGTCTGTGAGGGTTTGACCTACTGTTCTCATCATGATAGCTGCCGAGAAAGGCTCGGTGGTGCTCAAAAGTTCGTCTGTGAGGGTTTATCTCACTGATCTCCCATTTATACAGAAACGTGATACACCCCGTATTAGGAGTGGTGTGTGATTTATTACGCACACGAGTCACTGCCGAGAAGGACTTGGAAGTGCTCAAAAGTGCTTCTGTGAGGGTTTGACTCACTGATTTGACATTTGTAGAGAATCTCAACACACCTCGTATTAGGAATAGTGTGTGATTTGCTACGCGCACGAGTCACTGCCGAGAAAGACTCAGTGATGCTCAGAAGTGCACGTGTGAGATTTTAACTAACTCACCTGACACTCAGGCTGATTTGTAGAGAAACTTGACACACCTGTATCAGGAGTAGTGTGTGATTTACTACGCGCACGAGTCACTGCAGAGAAAGACTTGGTGGTGCTCAACAGTACATGCATGAGGGTTTAATTCACTGATCTCACCTTTGCAGAGAATTGTGACACACCTCGTGTTAGGAGAGTAGTGTGTGATTTTCTACGCGCACGTCACTACAGAAAAGGACTCGTTGGGGCTCAACAGTTCGTCTGAGAGGGTTTAACTTAGGAATATAATTGAAGTCTCAAAAACGTGCTAAACACTATATGGCCTTTCTGTAACAGGACATACTCATTTGATGCAGTACGAGGTTGCTTCTACTCCTGCACTAAGATGTATATTTGATCATCTCTACCTCGTCGCCCTCCACTAGTGATTTTCATTACCGAGTTTATTACACCTCTCAGGAGGAAGTGCTTTTCTATGACATCAATCTACACTTATCGACAAGGCGTCTCGACCCGGAGCCGTCCCCCTCATACAGGCGTCTTTACCTCTCACGGGGGAGACGTCCCACCACAGATACTCAAGATGTCTCGACCTCTCACGAGGGAGACCCGGACGTCCACCTATTCAGAGAGAGTCCCACATCGAGACATTCCTCTACGGAGAGAGTAACACTACTGAGACATTCCTCTTCGGAGAGAGTGGCCCTTATTAAAACATTCCCTTAAGGAGAGAAATCCACTACTAAGACGTTCCTCTACTGAGACATCCCACCTTACTAGAATGTCTCCAATGAGACATTTTTTTGCTGAGATGTGCTACTACAACCGGTGTTCTGACGTCTTACAAAAATCTCTACCTCATGCAACCAAAAACTGGTGTTATAGACTAGATTTCAAAAACGTTATTCCTCATTTTTTTTTTTGAGCAGGAATCATCTTGCAAGGAACAACTTTCTAATGTATTCAAACTTCTACAATACTTACCAATTTTCTCCTGAGACAATTGATCAAATTATGTTTCTCCCCTCTCTTTCATACTAAGTTCATAACAAGGAGGAGTGATGAGACATGATGTTATCAACGCTATTGTCATCGCGAGGAGGAGTGGTGAAGTCTCAAGTCAGATGCACGACAATTCGCCTAGTTCGCGATAACAAGAGCATCAAGACCATCATGGTTCCAAGACCATCATATCAAACCGTGACAAGACTAAATCAAGAACACAAACTAGCCCAATCCAAGAGACGCATCATTCAATGACAGTCGTTTATTAGTACCATAGTTTACAGACTAGTACTTAATAATCTGGATGCTGCAGGAGCATTCTCTGGAGGCTGCAGGCGCAATCTGCCCCGGCAGATTCATATATATATATATCATCTCTCAAGATGATACGTTTATCCACGTTTTCCTCAGGCTCGAGCTCAGGCTAGCGCCACGCTCCTAGCGTGAGCTACGCTGTCCTTCAAAACAAGCCAAAACCGTCACCAATAGTCTCACGACTGTCAGCCTCACCCCTGTAGTCGCAATCCGTACAGCGGTGTGTTACAAGAATCACGCTGTTAAGTAGATCTTATTACGAGTGGGAGAGGAGGGAGACAAGAGGGAGTGTGTGACTGATAATGGCAACTTCCTCTAGGGAACGAGGAAGAAGATTCTCTTGCATGGTTGCGTGGAGGTTGTTTGATGGAACGCGTCTCCTTGTCGAGCGCGCCCGAGTGGTCTTTTAGTTGCCTCGACGGGCTGACAAAAAGTAATTTGTGCGGGAAAAATCAAATTTTCAGTCACGGTCTTTGCTCTTCTCATTTAACAGTTCGTGGTCCGAGGGGAAAACTGTATTTGTCCTGCCAAACCCCCCAATTCTGTTACAAAAACAGTACTACCGACGAATCGTTTCGTTTCCACAACCAAAGATTCGATGAAATGCGTTGTAAACTGGATTCCACTGAGAATCCGCGTTCGTTCGAGAAATACCCAATCCCACCGTGGATTTCGCCTGGGAAAGCATTTTTCAGACGAACGTGGACTTCCATTTTACTACCTGATAATTGGGTTTCTGACATATCAAATTTGTGTTCTGTAGCTATCGGATTCTCCCGAAACGTTGTGAATTGGAAGGAGAGAAAAGAAAATTAGGATAAATATTGTGTAATGAAAAATTTTATACACTCCCCCTCGCCTTCTTGATTGATGGTCCTCTTCGGGTGGGCAAGCGGCAGCGTCGATTCTCTCGCTCTCTCGCTCTCCTGCTCTCTCTCTCTCACACACACACACACAACAGACACACATCACGCTCACACACACACTCACATACTCAACATAAACATCCGGGTAGGTTTTCACAGATTGTTTTGTGTCTCTCACAAAATCTCTCTCTCACACTCGCACATACACACACTCAAGTTTTTCGATTCATAACATGCTGAGCATGTTTTTCGTTTCTCAGACGTTGGCGACAAGAAACGAAAAAGAAAATCCGGTGGCTTAACACGTTCTGCAATATTTGCGTGACATTTGGAACGGATCTATCGAAGCGAAATTACTCGTTCACGTGTATCATTGAAACAAATGACATTGTGACAAAAATGTCATTTTTGAACTATCATGACTGCCCTTGGCGCGCTACAGCAGATCTTGTTCGTGGACGCGTGTCCTCCTGCGTCTCTGCTTGGCTGCTCGCTCTGTCTCGATATGCTTCCATTATCAGATGCTTGCTCTCATACTTTCGAGAGGCACTGCTGTAGCTGCTGCAATATATATATGTGTGTATATGTATACATATGTATATTTATGTATATATATGTATATATGTATATATATATATAGATATACATATGTATGTATATGTATTTATATGAGCATTTTGATATGGCGTATCGAAATACTCTTTTGACTCGAGGAACAATTTGCTTCCCCGAGGTGCGCATGACATTCCTGGGGGATTTGCTAAAAGAGAGAGAGACTACACAAAGAAATTTTGAACGCGTTGCGGCCATTTAGACCAAATTTTGATGTCAACGTTGATCCCAGCCGGCGCCACGCGATGCGTACGTTATAACAATCAAGTCGAATCATGACACAAATTCTGCAGGCGTGTACCTGTGTAAACTATTTCATACGGAAACTTGAAAGGTGAGAAACGCGAGGCGTTCTGGACAAGAAGTCGGCCGCAGCACGCACGACCACGTCGGGCACACTACCGTTGTCCATTAAAAAAATCATTCATGTTGGATTATGATCTAACATGTATCATTTTAACATGAATCGTTTTTGACATGACACATTTTTTTTAATTTAACATGAATCATGTTTTTTTTGGACAACGGTAGTATGCTACTGTAGCACACTGGCACGCACGACCACGCGACAAGCACAAAATATGCCATACCTTAATGCGCGCTCAATGTCTGGCCTTGACACAGGTCATTCAACTTGCCCGCGCCCACTACCGAAACGCACCCACAGTGACCAGGCCGCAAGAACAGACCAATGTGTTCGTTCGGTTGATTTGAACCTTGCGTACCAACCATGATATCAAAAAACTGCTTCCCTGAGGTACGTATGGTCAGAGTCCGTACGCAAAGTTGATAGTCAACTTCAGTCACGAATCAGACTTCACGTTCCTAAGGACTCCTTTTTAATCTACAACTGTGTTCCCCGTAAATTGAAGAGGCAATCTTCTCAAAACCAAAATGCCGATATTCGCCATCTTCTCGACTCTCTGGTCTCTGCCCTTGCAGTTTATGCCACCGCGTTTAGATCTAAGCTTTCCCTTCCCTTGGGGATCCGGGTCAGCTAAAAGAGGGAGACAACGGAGAGTGGGAACGGAAAAATGAGCACATCTGTCGGCCCGGGAGCTTTCAAGTTCACGGGTTTGGTGTACAGGCCGGGCTCCCCCCCTGCGTGTCATCTTAGTGGTCCGCACCATGGACGACATCCGCATGGAGCTGGAGGCCACTGGGGGCACCGGCATGGGTGGCGGCGTGGGTGCGGTGGCCAACCCTTTTGGCGGCGGCGCTGCCGCTGGTTGCAACTGCACCACGGCAGGAGGATACACTACCATGTCAACCAAAAGAAAGCAAGGAAATAAAAGTCTGTGCGGGTAGGAAGACGAGAACTTTTTATCTGCTCTTGCTTTCTTTCTTTCTTTCTTTCTTTCTTTTTTTCTTTCTTTCTTCCAAATTGGGTGAGCCTGAGCAAAGTCAAGTTCTGTGACAGCCTAAATCACGATGATCAGTAGAAACTTGAAGTGAAACATAACTGACAGGATGAGCGTGTCACCGTTACGAGAGCAGGATTGTAAGGGATGAGGGAATAGAGAGAGGGAGGGAGGGGCAGGCAGATACAGGAGGCAGGTGTGGAAAGAGACTTGAAAGATGCTGCGTGAAACGATAGACGAAGAGGGAGGACAGCGCTCTCGAACGGGCGAGAGCGCGAGAGATGCAGCACAAAAGTGTGAAGAGATGTATACACTGCTATGAAAGATATGCTGCAGACAGGTGACAAGAGAGAGATTGAATACATTACTGTGACCGACAAAGAGGGGAGAGCGCGCTTTCGGGCGGGCGAGAGTGCGCGAGATGCAGCACACAGGTATACATATGTATGTATATACATATATATATATATATATATATATATACACACTGATGTCAAGAGAGATATGCACTGTTACAACAGACATGCTGCAGACAGGCGTCCAGACAGAGATACAGTACACTACTATGAAAGACATGCAGTAGACGGTGTAACGAGAGATGTTAAATACACTCATATGACAGATAGAGAGGGGAGAGAGCGCTCTTGAGCGGGCGAGAGCGAGAGATATGCGAAAGATGAGGGAGAGGTGAGCGAGAGATGAGGGAGAGATGAGCGAGTAGATGCATCATGCAGGGGTGGATACGGAGACGGCTAGCACACACAAATCTAGATTTAATCGGTGCCGTACCCCAACTCCTCGTTGTGCCAGAAATAGATGGCGGGGATAATAATGGTGGCGGCCACCATTCCGAAGCCAATTACCTTACCGTGATGGTACCACCAGTTGTCCGGGGCCCACAAGTGAGAGAAATACGCCAACCCCATGACCATGCCGCAGATAAAGCCACCCAAATGTGCTGACATGTCCACACCCACGGAAAACGAAAAGGCAAAGATGAAGATGAACGACAAGCCCAGCGAAAGGATGAGCATCTTCTTCTGCAGGTCACCCAACGAGCGCCACATGCCTGTAATGTAGGCTACCTGCGCACCAAAGAGGCCAAAAATGGCGCCAGAGCACCCGATCGAGAGGGCCTGCGGTGCAAAGAGCACAGAGAGCACATTGCCGTAGATGCCAGAGGTGACGTAAATGATGGCAATCTGCGCGGCGCCCCATTCGCGCTCGAGCTGGATGCCGAACATGCACTGCGTGAAGCAATTGATGAGCAAGTGGAACAGCCCCGCGTGTAGCATGATGGGTGTCACCAGACGCCAATACTCGCCAGCAGCAATCAGCGGCGCTACCTTGCCTCCCATTACTGCCAGCACAGGGCTGGGCACGTCCAAAATGGCTGACCATTCGGCAGCAAGAGCAACCTCGAGAATAAAAACAAGAATCTGGAGGATGGTGACGATGCCAATGAAGGTCTGCATCTGTGCCACATACCAGTTCCGCCGGTTCTGCGAGCACGGGTCTCTGATAGTGCAAAACAATCGTCAAATTCTGCAAGCGCCTCTTGCCGTGGGCACAAGCAAGGAAACAGCAACATATAACATGAAGACGCAGGCGAGCAGACCAATGCAGCAGGCAAGCTGGCAGCTGGGGTGGAGGGGTATGTGGCTGTTGTGCGCGGGAAGGTGCAGGGAAGTGGAGCGGGGGTGACGTGCTACCCGATGCAACACGGGCAGCACATTGCCATGGGAAGCTGCCATGGTGAAAGATTTGCAACCTGCACACGTGCGTGGGCCTCGTCAACGCCCTCACGCAAGCTGCATCTGGATTTTTCAACACTACCCAGCAGAGCATGATATAACGAAGAACAATTATGGGGCGGGGCACAGCTGCCGGCAAGTGCTGACTGAGAGCTGCTGCTGCGGCAGCAGCACTGGCAGCAACAGAAGAAGACATGCGAAAGCATCTAACAGCACGCGCGACCAGCAGGGAGGATGTTCTCACCGGCACTGTCTCGCCACACGCATCAATAAAAACATCCCCCGGGCCCACGCCGCCCATGCTGTGCTGGTCTGGGATGGGAGTGTATCCTCCCGCCGTTGTGTAGTTGCCACCCGCGGCAGCGCCGCCGCCAAAAGGGTTGGCCGCCGCACCCATTCCGCCACCCATGCCGGTCCCCCCAGTGGCCTCCCGCTCCTTGCGGATGTCATCCATTGTGCGGACCACCATGATGACTCGCCGGGTAGAAGCCCGGCCCGTACGCCAAACCCGTGAAAGCTCCCGGGCTGACCAAGACGAAGCTCACTTCCGTTCCCACTCTCACTTGTCACTCTCTCCCTCTTTTAGCTGATCCCAAGGGGCGCAGATCATGCGAACCTCAGGGAAGCGATTTTTGGAAAACATTGCCGGTACTCAAGGTTCGAGCGGATCAGCCGCACGAACACATCGGTCTGTTCTTGCGGCTGAACCTGGTCACTGCCAACTTTTTGGTAGGCGCGGGCAAGTTGAAAGACCTGCGTCAAGGCCAGACACAGAGCGTGCGTTCAGGTACGGCGTGTTTGTTTGTTCGACGTGAATTCGTGCTTGATGCGGCCGCCTTCTTGTCCAGAGCGCCTCGCATCTCGCACCTGTCCCTTTTTTTTGAAACAGTTTACCAGTTACAAGACTGTGTGATTTGACATGGTTGCTACAAGGTACGAATCGCGTGGCGCCAGCTGGGATCGACATTGGCGATTGAACCCAAATTTTGACACAGGCATCGAAGTTTGGGTTCAATGGCCGCAGTGCTGCGTTCGGTGGAGTCGATACTTCCCCCTGCCGCAGTCTCCACTGACACTGTCTGTTTTGGTGTCTTGTTTTTTGGGGTCTCGCTCGCGTTCTCGCTCACTTTCTCGCTATCTTTCTCGCTCGTGCACCTGGACCACTCTTCGGTGTATTGCGTGTCTAAGCCCGTTTTTGCATGATGTTCCAGGGGACAAGCAAGCAGCCGTCGAAGACAGTAAAAATGAGCGACAGCGGAGAGGACGATGCCGGAACACCGGGGGAGAAGAAAAATTTCATGTATGCGTAGTACTAGTACTTGGTTGTATGCATAGCCGTGTCATTAACAAATAGCTATTCACTAGGTATTGCATGTGATAGCCAGACATCATATGTAATCCAAGATTCTCTGTTTGATTCCCCGTGTCTTACATCCCCTCCCGCACTGTATGATGAAACACCAGGTACAAGATCAAGGCGCTCAAACGCCGCACAGTGCATGCCGTCGCCAAGGCTGCGGGCAAGGTGAGTCGTGGGAATCTACCTGCATCCTATTTATGATGCGTGCGTGCGTGCGTG
>Ga0105054_10011848_pt1 | contig 10790 bp, 15 predicted proteins | sample BON02_FD_78091 | JGI IMG/M metagenome (GOLD analysis project Ga0105054, IMG submission 78091) | Freshwater microbial communities from Lake Bonney liftoff mats and glacier meltwater in Antarctica - BON-02 (megahit assembly) | ecosystem: Environmental > Aquatic > Freshwater > Ice > Glacier... | reverse complement strand
TTTTTCTTCTTCTTTTCTCCCCCCCCCCCCCCCCCCCCCCCCCCCCCCCCCCCTTCCCCCCCCCCCTCTTAAAGGAGGGGGGGGGGGGGGGGGGGGAAGGGGGAGGGGAATGATAGAGGGGAGGGGGGAGTGGAAAGAGGGAGACTGCTGGAGGCCGCCTGACTATGGCCTAAAAAGTATTGAGTCGTGGGTCAACCAGTAATCTGATCGACTCTTTAGCGTAGTCTCTTTGGGACGGTGCTTCTGGCCGTCGTGCCAGATGCCGTCATATGTTGCGCTCTCCTACTCCCCCTTCATCCCCCCCTGCCGCCTGGAGGATGTCTCTTGGTATTCTACTCGTTCCTCCTCTCCCTCTTCTGAGACGTTCCTCCTCTCCCTCTTCTGAGGGAGAGGAGGAACGAGTAGAATACCAAGAGATCAGATTGACTGATCTCATGGACAATATACATGGTAATGTAACAGTACTGTAGACACTTTAAGAATACTCAATAGACACTTCAACAGGAGACTTGACCTCGCCAAGGGATTGAACACATGTGGACCCCGAGTTAACCGATGTGGTGAACACACTGATCACACGGATCAAAACTTGAAAAATCATCTTTGACGCTGAGAATTATGAACACTCAAAATTGACCTGTCCATTTCGTCAGTTTTCTGCAGTGACATTTCAATCCGTTTTCAATCATCCGTAGAATGACAAACTTGCGTCACAAATTAATCATTGTTTGATGATCCACGCTACATCCAAGAATATGTTGTCACTCTTTGTAAAGCTCATGTAATTGAAATCTTAACGTCACAAACAATATTTTGTCATTATGACATTCCTCAAAGTGTGATCCATTATTTGGTCCGTATATACATATATATATGTATGCGTATACATGTATGTCTATATACCTCCTCAAGAATTTAAAAATCAGATACTGTTTGGAGGTGTCGACCCCCTCCGCTGCCCCCGCCGGCGGAGGCGGCGGGGGTGTCGGTCGTCCCCGCCGCCTCCTCCGGCGGAGGAGTCCGACACTCCGCCGCCTCCGCCGGCGGAGGCGGCGGAGGTATCGTTTAACATGTTACAGATCATATCTCACACTTTTGTAAATTATTATTATTGCATCGAATATTTGGGTAAATGTTGTGGCGTGTACTATGTTGTAATCTAAATCATTTTTATTAAATTTAGCAGCATTATGGTACCAATCATCACCATGTGTTTTAGCATTTCTACTGATTATTTTGTTCGAAAAATTAAAAGTTAGTACAAATCGTTCGTACATGAATACATATGTATCCTCAGGCAACTCATCAAGATCTTTATAATATCTGACGGCTGGAGTTGGCGGGTCAGACAGGCATGGGGGGGGGTGGGGGGGGTAACGCAGAAAAATACCCGTAAGCCATAAGAGATGTGCAGGCTACTAGATGAACCCAATAAATTTAAAATATGTCAAGCAGTTTTTGCACCTTATCAGGGTACCCGCCAGTGGAGAAGCGTAAACATCATGTTGGGCTGGCCTGCATCTTTGAGCTAATAGGTCCCAACAATGTCAGATGACATTTATGCATCGCATACATATGTCATATGCGAATATGAGTCAGTGGATGAGTCTTGTCATGTGTTAGGTCCCGACTGGCAAAATTCCTTGACGTTCCTTTCAAGTCAGGGAACGTAAGCGTTCCGTGACTTACCTTCCCTGACTTGAAAGGAACGTCAAGGAGTTTTGCCGACACAGCGACCGAAGAATCTTGACAGGTCTAAAGACCTGTCAAGGGTAGACATGGAGCCAATCACTTGAGGCATGTCTCCCCCCTTCCTTCCCGCTTCCTACTCTCTCCTTTCCTCTCCCTTTTCCCCCTCACTTTCTCTCCTCCTCTCCCCAACCCCCTCTCTCCATACCCAACCCACCATCCCCTCTGACAAACCCTCCCAGTCACCGCCCAGATGAGCCAGGCACAACCAGGACACAACCCACACCACAAATCGCACATAATTCAACAACGAGACGAACAAAAATTCAACAGCATTCTGCCCAAGAAAGTTTAAGCACGTCTCATACTTACCTTAGCAGGCTCCGACTGTGACTATGCAACGGCGGGGAACACGTTTAGAGAAGGGGTTTAGGTTGGGGACCAGCTTTGTACAGCTTTGTTTTGTGAGTAAAAGGAGGACCAACGCATATCGGTTCTCAGATTGATTCTGAGCTCTGGGTGCGGCACGACGAGGGAGCGGCTGTGTGTGGCCGTGCGGGGTTGTCGATTGGACCGACAGACCGCTCATGGACAATCCGTAGCTTGGTTCGACAGCTGGTCTCATCTAGTAGCGAAGGTCTCATCTGGTAACAAGGCCTGATCGCTCCCCCGCACTAGCTGGAGAGCCTCGCTACACAACACATGTCATTGAGCTAGGCAGACGAGATGCAGGGCGACGAGGCCGGGATGCTGGTGCCTGCACTCAACTTTGCGACCATGCTCGACGATGCGCAAGCAGCTGTCCGCAACAGGTTATCATCAGGCGACGAGGAGGCTGGAGCGACTCCCGGGCAACGCCAAGTAGGTTCCAAGGTGTGAGCATTCAACAGGGCAGCAGATCGGCCAACCGACGTCCGCCTGGCGTCACCTACAGCGGCAACATCAGCCTCGACAAGGCCTCAACTGCAACCAAGGGATCAACAGTTCGACCAGTGTGGAGCACCTCTATCGCCCTTTATTGCGAGGTCAATGAAGCAACGGGTGATCGTTCCCATCGTCGATGTAGTTCAGCAGCCCGAGCGCCATGTCTAGCCTGACGATCACAACATCTGTGTTGCCAACACCGTCCACGACATCGCTGACATCATGAACAACAGAGATGGGCAACGTCATTGGGGGCCACGACCATCGAGTGTGCAGTTCCTCGGGCGCCCGAGCATGGTTGTGCCAACAAGCGTGCATTTCCTCGGGCGCCCAAGCATGATTGTGCTTATCAAGGGGCTTTGGATCCGGAATGGGTTGCCAGACCTGGGCTGAATGCACCGCGGGTGCACTTGGTCGACCAAGACTTCGTGCTTGCAGAATTTCGTCGCGAGTGCACTTGGTCGACCAAGACTTCGTGCTTGCAGAATTTCTTCGCGAGTTTCAAGAAGTCATCCGCCACATGGTGTCCAACGGTCCTGATCCACGTCCACTGCGACCCCTCGTTATGAGGTCAAGGAGCGAATCACAGGCTTGATCACGGATGGCCCCGGCCAGCACTCGCTACTCGTCAAGCACCTCAAGCCCGTCTTGCATCAGCTTATTGCCAACCAGATGTTCAGGCTGGTGCCCTACCAACAGTTCGCGGGGGTTGTCTTCATCGAATCCACCTTGTGTGCCAAGGTGGCAGCTCTCTTCTCTTCATTCTTCGAAGCTCGTCGTGCTTGGGGGCTGTTGTATGGCTTTGCGGTACTCTTGGCGCTTCAAGATTTGGTCGACGCCTACCACGTCTCGAGATCTGCGCCTACCATGCGGCGTGTGATGGACAACAACAAATCGTGCCATCACAACGGCTCAAGCGTGGTGATGGCTAAGAAATTCTTCGAGGAACTCTTCGCGCGCGAATGACTCACTGAGCAGCACACGCATCACGAGCTGGACACGGCAAACCAATACAAGGCCACGCATGTCAACGAGGACTCCATGATAGTCTGCCTGACTGCAACTAAATGGGTGACAGACATCCACAACAAGGCGCAACAGGGGTCGCTCAACAACTACGCGACACACTGGGACGTGTACGACCACATGCAGCCAGAGGACACCAAGGGACACATAAGCATGAAGACAGGCCACCATGGCCACGTCCACGCGCTGCTGGATTTGCGTGTAGGTTTCAACGGATGGGCGGCCAGCACAACATTCACGGGATGGTTGACAAGGAGATGGTGCGGGGACTTTTGGAGCGTCAGGACATTGATGGCCTCAGCCTGCTCCTCAGTCGGTCGTCAACCTTGCAGCAGAATCAGCCAGAAGGCTTGACCACGAACGACCACGAGTGGGCGCTCCATTCTCAGAGGCTTGGCAATCTGGTTCCCATGAACACTCTGCACGTGACGGTCATGCGCTGCTGTTTCCGTTGCAACCACCCCATGCATGGCAACGACAGTCACGGTATCCATGATTGTAAGCATGCACCCTCCGTGGAAGAGCAGGCTAGTATGGATTGCAGTGTATGGGGTACGCGTTGGGGCGGTGCAGGAACATCTGGGAAAGACGACTTCCTTGCCAAGCAACTTGTTTGGCAGCCAGGAGCAGTTTCGGGGGCCACCTACATCACAAGTGCTTCTTCTTAACCCTACACTCGCCTAGGTGTTCCTAGCCCAGTTCACGCACTCTCTGGCTCCCTCGGGCCTGGGTTGCATGCCATCTCAGTGCCTGACACGTCGCGGGCGTCGCTGACGACCATTTCCGATCTCGCATCCTTGATGCGCACTCAGACTAAATCCATGGCTGCAATGCAACTTCAGGTGGACACCATGATGCGCACCATTCGACCCCAGCAGCTCCTCACCAAGTCAGTACCTGCGCCCCCAGTCAGCGCTGATAAGGTTGCACGGATTTTCGATGAGGCACCGGTGGAAAATGTAATGGGGGGGGGTCGCGCTCGACAATGAAACAGAGCTTTTCTTCTCGCCTTCAGATTTGGAGCGGCTGACAACACCTATTGAGCACCTGGGGCAGGCTTCTGGGGGTAGTGGCGCAGCGGGTGGGGTGGACACGCGCCCCATGGTTCTGCTGGCTTGCACGCCAGATGACTATATCCATGGTGGGACATATGTGAATGGACGCACACTGTTGTGGTTTCACCCGACTGCAGCTTCTCGGGTACCGGGGTTGGGAAACGGGGTAGGGGGGAGGAACTAGTCGAGCCTTCTTCCCGGGGAAAATCTGTTCCTGTCATGAATAGAGATTGCTCCCAATTGACTTCGCGTGCGCATACCTCCTCTTCGCGTGCAAAGCTTCTTCCTTGTTTCCCACTGTTTTTACCACCACGTCTCCCGCCTTGTTCTTCACCCGCACCCGAGTTCCTACAACCAAGAAGCGCCAACCTATTTTTCCAGACTGGGGTTCTGAAGAGGGTCCTGTTGTTTGGGGAGTGGATGGCCAATGGTCCAAAAAAAACCACACTCGAACAGGATACTTCCATCCCGGTTTGATTCAATGCAAGTTTTCCTTCTCTTCAGTCCTGTACTACTAGAGTTGCCCCGTGAGGACCAATGTGCAGGCGAGGTGATTTATCCAGCTGCTGTGATAGATGGCCATAAGTGGCCGCGGTCGCCTAAACCGCCAGCGTCCCTGTGTAATCATCCTAGGCCGGTGTGCTCTCGCCCCTGGAGACCCCATTCACCAGTGCGGGAAAAGGCGGTCCAACGGGGTACGACAGCTGGAAGTGGAGGTTCACACTCAGTGGCAAAAAGTGGGCGAAATTATTTTTGCCTAGAGTTTTAGCCACTCTACGAACGAAACGAGGTGACTGCACGTGGCAGGTATATCTGTGAATTACCTAACTGTGACGAGGGACACAACAATGAAGCCCCCGTGGTAAGACCTGACACACCCCCAACGCCCGGGGCCACTGGGCCAGAGGAGCGCCCTGCAACGCCCATCACGTCTAGAGCACCAGTGGAAGGGGTTCCTGCCGACGGGTCTCCCGAACCGTCACACGGGAGACTTCCCCAGCAACCCCAGCAGGTGGGACTGGGGGAGAATTTTGTCAAAGTCCATTCCTTTCTCCTTCACTCACACCCGCACACGAAGATGAGTCACCTCCCACGCCTGGATGCTCTGCCACACAAATTGACCTGGTCACTCACCCTTTCCACAACACCCCGGGTGTAAATGGCCTCATTGAAGAGGTACCAACAGTGTCACGATCTGTCGCAGAGCTGCAGGCCATCTACCCCGAAATGGCTGCCTTTGTGGCTGATTGTGATGACCGTGACGCCCGGGAAGCACGTGACACATCAGCTCAGGCAGCCCGCTTGCAACAGATTCAACTGGCAGGTTGTGATGCCACCAGCAGTCACGCCGCAAGGACGAGTGGTAGACTCCGAGACACCACCGCGAGATCATGTGCCTTCCCAAATAAGATTGCAGAGTGCAGCTTGGGGCAATCCTTCCCTACTGGGTGTCCGAGAAATGGCGCTGGCCATGGGATATTCAACACAGCCATCTACTACTGGGCCAGCCATTCAGGGGGTCATGACGCCGTGGGCCAGGGGTTTGGGTACTCAATCCAAAGGGATAAAACGTCCTTTCCCTATTTGTGGTTGCCTGTGTCCTTGTCTGCTGCATCTCGTGTTCATTCGCTTCTGTCGGCGTGCCCTCAGTCATCCAGTATAGATAGTCTTGATCTGTCAGTTGCTGTTGCCACTGGTACAGAGACCTGTCCCATGGTATGCTCCTTGACACCTGGAGAATTGTTTCTTGTCAATCACAGACTGCGATGTCAGTTGAGCCATCCATTGGATAGACCTACCTGTAAATTCATCCACTGTCCCTGCACACTTTGTGATCAATTTAGGGAGGGGCCCACATCCTGGAAAAATGCGCCCTGTTTGCAACAATCAGGATGTAAATGCCCTCATTGTATGTCTGCATTCAATTCGCAGGGTCATTGGGATCATACCAAAATGGATTGTTTTTGTGCCATTAGGGGCTTGCGCGGCGAAAAGACTTCCTCACAAACAATCTTCAAAGGGATATGGCAGACGTTGCAACGGACACCAATACGCAAGTGGTTGTCACTGGAACTTCCACGTTGTTATGTGGCACCCACTGGCACAGTGCGCACTTGGTCTCCACAGGAGTGGTGTGACATCAAAAAAGACACACGTTTGGGATCAAGGGACAACAGGACAGCATTCCTGGCAAATTAGGACAGTCATCACTTACATATACACTCCAAAAAGTGGCTGCCAACAAATTACACTCGATTCATCAGCGGAAGGCTGGGTCGATAGTGCAACACATGGGCTATGTCAAACGCATTAGACCTTCTGGGCTCGAAACCAAGGGAACGGATATCACCATACTGCCCATACTCCTTGCTGCTTCTATGTCCGTAGGACCAGCATGGGAACGTGCTCGCTTACTGGTGGATTCAGGAAGTGAAAATCCACCTCTTATTAGTCAGTCCTTGGCCGATCGGATGGGACTGCACGGGCCACTCGCAGGAGGAGCCACTCAGGCCAACAGGGACTATCTTCTTTGTACGACGTGGGAAAACTTCACCTGGACTTGAATGGTAAGCCTGTCATGGAGAATTTTCTGTCTGCTCCACTATCGCATTACAATATCATACGGGTGAGTCGTGGCTCAAGGCCAATTCGGGGATTATGGATTATGCGCATGGTCAGTTGTGGGAGTGGACTGCCACGGGGATTCAGAGAATATCCTTCGACGAGATACCTCATACACAAGATGGCCAACCGAGGGAGACATTTGATGGACATACACAGGATCCTGATACCTCTGACCCGCTACACACAATAGTATGTGGGGCCATACGCCAGGGTATGAAACAGGCCTCACAGCCAGTGTGGTTTCTGTTGCTCAACAACAATTTTCACAGACTACAAACTGTGCTCAAGCCTGTCGTGTCACAAAGTACACCCATTTCCGCTATTGACAGTACAGCTAACAGACGTATGGGCTCATGAGGGAGGCGACTAGAGGCACGTCACTTTCAGCCAACTGTATAGGGTACACTGGGTCCCTTCATGTTGAGGGATTTTGGTAAGGAGTTACCTGAGGACACCCACCTGGTTGACTTACTTGATCCCGAGATCCCGGGTCTCTCAGCACCACCAGATCAGTCGTCCTTTGATTTTGTGACATCTGAAGTCCGAGCGCAATTGGGTCACCTGTCCCTGCAAAAACAGAAGACTATCTTGACCTTGTTACGGGATTATGAGGAAACAGTATTCGAGACAAGTACTATGTCACGGATGTCCACTAGACGCAAATTGGATATGGACTTCACGAAGACTCCTGGGGCGCGTCCGGCCTCGGGATGCCCTTATGCAGTTTCGCCGCAACACCTGCCCGAGATGATGATGATTGCTTTTATTACTTTCAAAAGTAGTTTAGTACCCTTGTTTGAGGGTCTATGAAGTTCAAATGCATGAGAATTTGAGTTATCGGGTTTTAGACGGAATCGAACCGACGACCTAGGGATTGACAGTCCCTCGCTCTTTAGAAAGACAGATCACGGCGCCTCTGAAGGCTGGTATCATTCAGAGGAGTGTGAGCTTGTAAGTATCTCCAGTCCTGTTTGCTCCTAAGAAGGATAGAAAACTGCGTTTGTGTATTGACTATCACCGCCTCAATAGACAGACTTTGCGGGAGTGCTTCCCAACGCCAGTGGCCTCGAATTTGATTGCACGGACGCGGGGTGCGCGTAAGTTTTCCAAATTGGACCTGCAGTCGGGATTGCATCAGTTGAGGATTCGTGAAGGCGACCAGCACAAAACAGCTTTCACTACCCCAGGAGCAGCTGGGGCAAAGTACGAATGGGTGACGTGCCCATTTGGCTTGAACAACACGCCAAGCTGCTTTCAGTGTCTCATGAGTAACGTGTCGTTTGATCACATTGCAGCTAATTACTGCGTGGTGTATTGTGACAATGTGCTAATATACACGGAAACAGACAACTCGGCTGAGCACATGGCAAAACAAATTGCTGTCCTAGATACATTACGGGAACACGAACTTCTCATCAAAGGGTCGAAAACCAAGCTGTTTCGGTCCGAGGTGGAGTTCCTGGGATTCCAACTGTCAGCGGCTGGATGGGCACCAACGGAATTCAAGGTCGAACCTATTGTGGAATGGCCCGCACCTGAGGCGGTCAAACACATACGTTCCTTTTTGGGAATGGCAAAAAAATTTAGGACATTTTTGCCCCTTTACTCGGAAACGTCAGCGCCTCTCACTGACCTGCTGAAGAATACGAAACACGGGCAGCACAGACTGAAGTGGACATTGGAATGTGAATTGGCAAGTGCAAAGATCAAGGAGGACTTCACGTCAGCACCAGTTTTGTGCCACTTCGATCCCTCCTTTCGTACTGCAGTTCACATTGATGGTAGTCAGAACGCGGTTGGGGCAGTTCTCTTACAGTGGCAGGAAAACGAGGACAATCCACGCCCTGTGGTATTCATGTCTCGGAAACTGTCTGGCGCACAATAAGGATATGCCGCTCACAATGTGGAGGCCCTCGCGGCTCAAATGGCATTGACCACATGGCGTACGCTACTTTTGAGGGTCAAGTTCGAAATTTTCTCGGACCAAAACAGTCTGCAATATTTGTTTATGCAAAAATCTCCCTCGCAACGAATTCTTCGCCTGTGCGAGTTTCTCGTTGACTACAACTTTGAGGAAGTTAAATACGTACCTGGTCCGCAGAATGTGATCCCAGATTTTTTGTCTCAACCTCGGGAAGCCACAGGAAATGAGCCCGCATCTCTTCACATGTTGGTGAAACGCTGGCCCACACAAAAGTCATGTCGGCCAACTAAGACTCAGCCTGTTCAGCCCTGTGTGATTGTGATGCACACATGGCAGAACCAGCTGGCCATGCGGGACAAGGATGGCGCGTCAGGTTTGTGGTCGTTGACACACACCAATACAGAAACGTCAGCCGAGGCGGACAGAGGACAAATCTTGCAAGGACCACTTCATCTAGGGGTCATCCAGCAGTCGACAGGTGCATCAGATATGATTGCGGAAATTCAAAAGGCCGTGGCCACGGATTCATATTTGTCAGGGGTGTTGCATTCTGTGATGGATTTAGACAACAATCTGTTTCGGCATTTCTTCCTTGATGTGCGAAAGACATTGTGTTACCAACGGGTGGAGGACGCTCGTCCTAGGGTATGTGTACCTGCAGTGTGCAGGGAGGCAGTCCTCTGCGCGGCTCATGGGGACAGTACACTAGCAGGCCATCCTGGAGTCGACCACAGTCGCTGTGTGACACGCGTTTTATTGGCCAGGTTTACACGCAGACGTCGCTCATTTTGTACGCATGTGTAAAACGTGTGCAGCATCAAAAAGCTCCAATCATCAACGTCTGGGTACAGAAAACTATTCTGCTATCCCTATACAACCATTCACAAGCTGGGCCATGGACTTGAGTGGACCAATGCCACGATCCAAGGATGGAAACGAGTGGATCGTGACATGGGTGGACCATACATCCAAAACAATCATAGCGGCAGCGGCAGCACACAAACATACATCAGCCGAGGACCTGGCTAAACTGACTTTTAAGGAGATTTGTTGTTGATTTGGATTGTCACAAATTTGACAATGGACAATGACGTGTGGTTTGTAAGTTCGTTGTGGAAATCTTTGTGGCACATTTGCGGGACCAATCTTCACTTTACATCTAGCTATCATCCCCAGGCCGATCTCGCCGAACGAGCCAATAATCAAGTTTTAGAAGCGCTGTGAGCAGCAGTGACCACAGTATTTCAATACGACGAATGGGATCAAGCTCTTCCGCATATTACACGCGGACTCAACAACCACATTAGTACAGCAACTCGCATTAGCCCATTTGAATTTGCGCACGGTTTCACGGCACGCTGCGTGTAATAGAATATTCCGATGACGTTGTGTTCTTGTTCCACCCTCAACATCTTTCGTATCATCTGCCTGCTCCTCTCCCTGACAATTCTATTATGATTGTAATTGTCGTGAGCGTGTGGGTTGTCGTGTTCATGTTGTCCGAAGCTCACACTCCCAGATGAGTCTAAACTCGTCACAAACTGGCC
>Ga0105054_10011844_pt1 | contig 10792 bp, 8 predicted proteins | sample BON02_FD_78091 | JGI IMG/M metagenome (GOLD analysis project Ga0105054, IMG submission 78091) | Freshwater microbial communities from Lake Bonney liftoff mats and glacier meltwater in Antarctica - BON-02 (megahit assembly) | ecosystem: Environmental > Aquatic > Freshwater > Ice > Glacier... | reverse complement strand
TTCGAATAGTTTAGAACAAAAAAGCATAATTGTTATAAAGAAAGGGGCTAGATTTAAAATAATAAAACCCTAAACAACTGATTAACAGTACATTTAGGGTTTTTCTTTGTGACCTCGACTGGACTACAAATATACAATATTACTATAATCATACAACCGCCATAAACATGGCAAATATACATTAATTTCAACAAAATCAATACTTAACAACGGTTTTAATTAATGCAATTAATTGTAATTAATTGTTTCAAATTGCTTTTAATCGTACAAAAAAGATTATATTTGTACGATTAGAAAACATAAGACAATGGCAACAGTTAATTTTTTGTATCGTAGCACCCGTGAGAACGCTAATTTAGTGGCTCGCTTACTATTCTCTTACAATGATAAAAATGTAGTTCTAGGAGCAAATACCGAATATAAAGTAGATGCAGACTACTGGAACACAAACCACGTTCCCGACAAAAAAACTAAAAAGATTAAAGGTACAAAGGACGGAACTATTACGACTAAACGGTTCGAAGTTAACACCGAACTTAAAAAAATAAACGACCATATTATAACCGCCTTTGATTTGGTTAATCCCGAAAATGTAACAAAAGAATGGTTGCAAACTCAAATTGATTATTACTACAATCCACCTATTGAGATTGAAGACGAACTATTACCAACGGAATTAATAAAATACTTTGATTATTTTATGGAGCAAAAAAAGACCGAAATATCAAACGGAACTTATAAAAAATACAATGTTTCTAAAAGTCTATTGAAGCGATACCAAAAAACCGTTATTCAAACTATTCTAATTGAAAACGTAAACGAAAAATTTAAGAAAGATTTTGAAAAGTATTGTATTACTAAAAACTACGCACCCAATACAATATCAAAGGATTTAAGAACTATAAAGACCGTTTGCAACCACGCAAAATATAACGGACTTAAAACAAGCCACCAATTAGACAGTATAAAAACACCTCAACATAAAACGGAAAAAATATATTTAAGTTTTGAAGACCTTACAAAAATTGAGAATATAGACAAAAGACGTTTAAATGATAATTACGATAATGCAAAAGACTGGTTAATTATTAGCTGCTATACAGGACAAAGAATTTCAGATTTTATGCGTTTTGATAAAAGTATGATACGAACCGAAAAGAACCGACAAGGCGAATTAAAGCCATTTATTGAGTTTACACAAGTTAAGACAGATAAATTAATGACTGTAGCACTACACCCGAAAGTAATTGACATTTTAAGTAAAAGAAACGGCGACTTTCCAAAAGTAATAAGCGACCCAAAGTACAATCTATTTATAAAACAAGTTTGCCGTATTGCTGGTTTAACTGAAATAATCAAAGGTAGTATATTAGTAGATTTGAATAAAGAAACCGAACCCGACCCAAAAAAGAAAACCGTCAAAAATGAAGCAAAACAGTACCGCAAAGAAATAGGATTTTATCCAAAATGGGAATTGATTTGTTCACATATTGGGAGAAAATCTTTTGCATCAAATTTTTACGGAACTATTCCAACCACATATTTAATTAATGTTACTGGCCATAGTACCGAAGCTTTATTTTTATCTTACATAGGCAAAAGCAATAAAGATTTAGCAATGGAATTAACTAACTATTTTTAATAAAATATAAATATGAAAACGATTAAATATACAGTACCGCCCCAATTGTCATTTGCAGAAAAGCAAGAGCAGACATATCAAAATAATTTAAGTCAATTTTTGCAGGACAATCAAAATTATGACGAACAGGAAACGCACGTATTCGATGAATTATATTATTTGAAGTACCGCATTGGATTATTAAAAAAAGTAGCTAAGGAGTGGCAAAAAACAGTCGACCACTCAGCAGGTTTATATTTAGACGGTATGGAATTAATAGAAGGTAATTTAATAACTACTAAAATTGGAACGGTTGAAGATTTGAAATATGCAAAAATAGAACTGCTATTTTTAAAAGAGAAAAAAGAAAATTTTGAAAAAAGTTTAGATAAAAAACAGACCGAAGACGTAAAATTTAAAGCCGTAAAAGAAAATTATACTTCTACAAATTGGTTTAAAATTGGGTTTATGTTTGCCACTGGCGAAATGCAAATTTTACTAAAAAAAAGTGATAATAATTTTACGCAAATAGCAAGGCAATTATGCAACGAAACAGGTTATAGACCTTACATATCCGAAACAAAAAACAATACAAACACAAATGATAAAAACATCTACTCACAATATAAAAAATTAAAGTTAATTCAGGAATATTGTGATTATAATATGATAGAATTATGCACTGACTTTAAAGACAATTATAACATAATACAATCTAAAAACATCTAGCTAAAAAACGGTACTTAAACAGTACGGTACTGGCAATTAGTACCAAACACATAAACGGAATTTTGTAAAAGCAAAGGATTAATAAACCCCTTTGCAGTTATAAAATGCAAAATTCAATCTTACTTTCAAATGTTAATCCCGACCAATTCACGGAATTAATAACAAACATTTTAAAAACTCAATTAGATGAGTTCAAAAAAGAACTTCAAAACCAAAGTGCAAACGATGACTTATTAAGTCGTGAACAAACTTTAGAATTATTACAGATTAACGCTTCGACTTTGTGGCACTGGACTAATAAGAAAAAGGTTATTTGCTATAAGTTTGCTAATAAAAGTTATTACAAGCGTTCTGAAATAATGGCAACCCTTACGCCTCTAAAGAAGTAAGAGGATGTATAACAAAGGAAATAAACCAACCGAGCACGAAAAAGCGTTATACATTGCTTATTTACAAAAAGAAGTCTTAAACGGCTTTAAAATCGACCTCAATACTTTTTTAAATATTACAGAAGAAGTACGTTATTTAAAAGCGTTATCAAAAGTAACGGCAACAAATAGAGGTATTTGCACCGCCTTTAATATCCACGTTCCAAACGGCACACGCTATAAACGAACTTTTGAGAAGCAAGGTTTTTTAAAACAATCCAAAGAAAAAATAAAATGTAGGTATTCGGGAGCGAAAGCGCACAACTTGACAACGAACCCAAACATAATAAATTCATAGACAATGGACACGGCACCAAAAAACGCCGTGCCAAAACTCTATATTGCTGAATGGTTAAAAATTAAGTTTCATAATAAAGAAAACTTAAAAACCGATATTCAAAACCTTATTAATGATAATTTAGAAGCTAAATTTATAAAAGCTTTAGACAATATTAAAGGCGATAAGGGAAACGGTGCGGACTTTTCAGAAATTACACTTTTGGCATTGGCTTACTTCTATTCTGTAATATTTACAGATAGTTTAAAACATGAATTTTACACGCTCGAAATGGTCAAAGGCTTTTTTGATGCTGACAATCAAACGCCCTATACCGCAATACACGAAATAGATGTAGAATTTCACAAGTTGACTTATACACCATTTTTTAATCATTGCTACCTGATAATTCAAACGGCTTATTTTTTCAATAGTGAACATTTTGGACACCACCAACATATTGAATATGTAAACCATTATATCGGTACTGGTCAAAAGTTAGACATTGAAAATTATAATTTTGATGCTGCATACCTACAAAAAAAGTATAACGATGTAGATAATGCAAAGACAAAAAAAATACCTATTGACGGGTTTACATTGGTTAAGCATTGGTACTTTAATATTTTATTTTTGGTATGTAAAGAGCTGAATTTGGCAACTGATAATTTTACCATAACGGAAACCGATAACAGGGAGTACAATCCACTTACAAAGACTTCACGACAATTAAGACCGTTAACACCGTTTAAGGTTATTGAATGCGATATAAAGTCGGCGTTCCCTACCTTTTTGGACATAGAAGTAAATGCGGAACTCAAAGACAAAGTTTATAGTAATTTGATGAAGTCAAAAAATATCACACGACCCGAAGCAAAGATTTTGTTTAACACCATTTGTAACAGTGGTAAATATAAAAGTGAAAAGTTTACGATTGACTTTTTTATAAATTGTGGTTATTCCAAAGAACAAGCCGAAAAATTAATAAACTTAACACACGACAAAGACCGCAAATTTATATCGTTTATGACTGAATATGAAGCGTTGGGAATAAAGCATTTTATTCAACAAAACAACCTCAACAGGTGCGGACGTTTGCATGACTCAATATTGTTTATCGACAATAAAATAAAACCAAAATTATTAAAAGTACATCCAAATTGTGATTTTGGATATAAGGCACTTAATAGTCCCGTTATTAAAGAATCCTTTGCACAAGGTACAAAAAGGCTTAAATACGCTTATATCAATTCAATTCCGCAAGGTTTAAAGCTAATTTCAAAAGTCGAATTTGAAAAACCCGAAACTAAAGGAACTGCAAACGGTTTTAAATTCTATTTAGATACATTTGAATACATGACCGCAAGTTTTAACGCTAATGATTATAAACTGGAACAAACCGCCTTTAAAAGTAAATGTACAGAAATGTTTGAAGCGTTAATTTTTCTGAATGAAAAGTTTTTAACCTCGCTTCAATTACTATTTATTTTGCGACATATTCGACAAAATTCAAACCTTATTTTTAATGTTAGAGCGTTGTTTTATTGTTTTAACGATATTTATAGTTTTGGTAAAAAGCCGCCCCTAAAATCCCGAAATTATAACATAGTAGAAAAAATGAATTTCAAGAAAAATATTGATTTTATCAAAGCATTAAGCGAAGCAGAAAAGTTAGTAAATATCAAATACAACTATAAAGATGTATTTGATTTGTTAGAAGAGCGTATCTATAACAATGACTATTCATACATAAATGAATTGAGTTTTAAAGGTCGTAAAGACTTGAATAAATTAAGTCACGCCGTAGTGAAGCACTTCAATATTCTTTGTACTGGTCAACAAAGAAAACAACGATACGGAGTTAGTGGTAACACCCTTTATAATACCCCTATAAAGGATGTTACTGTTAAGTCGTTATCGTTAAAACCACAACAACAAAACGCATTTTTTCAAAAGAAAACAAAGGTTTACGAACGGGAATTAAAAGCCATTAATAAGTTGGTTAACAATAGAACAAAAGCTAAACAAATAATCTTTCTATTGATTGACGTAGCAGGATTTAAAACTGATATTCTACTGGTGCGGAATAACGATTTATTGAATGATTTGAAAATAGAACTTTTGAACATAATAGACAAAGAAAACACAACCAAGGCAGCAGAAGACTTTGACAAATTATATCCAAAAGTTATAAGTATTCAAATAGAGCCTTTAAGCAACTTAAATAATGTTTTTGATACAGATATGCAAAATAGTATTTTTAATCAAATAGACGTACAACAAGCACACGAACAAGGCGAACAGTTTTTTATTGAATATTTGAAATTTCACAAAATAGACAAAGTACCGCAAGAACAAACACCATTAAAAAAGAACCTTGAAAAAATCAGATTTGCGGAATTTGATTTTGATGCGGAATAGTAACCAACAAAAAAGCCGTTACAAAATAAATTGCAACGGCTTAATAATGACTAACAAACAAACCACCCAACCACGAATAGAATTTAGACAAATATACTACTATTATTAATAGATAAAACTTATTGATTTTACATTATTGATAGTTAAAACAAATAGTATAAAGCAATCCTTTACGAAATGATTGTATAGTTCGTTATAGCTCGGAAAAGTAGAATATAAAAACTAAAGTATAACAGTCGAATAACAGACGGCTACGATACAAAGTATAACAGTTGAATAACAGTGAAGTAACAGTGATAAATGACAAAGAATAACAATTGAATAACAACCGAATAACAACCGAATTTGAAGCAATGTATTGAGTAATTTCAAAGCATAAACAAACGCACTAAAATAGAGCGTTTAAAAAATGGTATTTAGATACAGATTAACAAAATATAATATTGATTTAAAGCCTATTCGATAGGTTTTTTTATTGACCGTACAATAATCGTACAAATATCAAAATAATAAAACCCTAAACAACTGATTAACAGTACATTTAGGGTTTTTCTTTGTGACCTCGACTGAGTGATGTTAGTTGAGTTGTTTTTTACGCTTTTATTGGCTTCCTAGCGTTTTTATTGGTGTTGTTTTAGATTTTATTTTTTCAATGTTGGACTTTAGAACCCATAAAAGGACTCAAATGGACACAAAAATGGACACAAAAATTGTCAAAAAAAATACTAAATCATAACTTTATTGTAATTAATAATTTAATTCTGTAAGTATGAAAACGAAATTTTATCTTCGCCAAGGTAGTGAAAAAAACACTATCAATTTTGAGTTTAGAAATGGAAGCGTCACAAAATTTAGACTGTCAACTGGTTTTGTAGTTAATTCCGAAAAAGATTGGGATTTTAAGAAGCAAAAAATGAAGTTAACCTCTTCAACAGTTAATGCGAAACTCATTAATAGACAATTATCGGAATTTGAAAACTTGCTAAACGATTTGCTCTACAAAGAAAACGAGAAGCTAATAGGTGTTGAATCTATAAGATTACTTTTTGCAAAAGTGTTTGATGTAAATGAAAAGCCAGTTAGTAAAGAACAAACCAAGATTATAAAAACCAAACCGAAAGAGATTAACCAAAGTAAGGATTTACTTATCTACTTTGATTGGTTCTTAGAATTTTACTCAAAAAACAATTCACCATATTCTAAAAGGATACTTACAAAAGGTACTCTTACAACTCTAAAAACAACATTTTCAATTATAAAAAAATATTTAGTTGCGAGAAAGCTTAAGACATTGCATTTTGATGATATAAATAGAAATTTTTATAATGACTTTATTTTATTTCTAAATGAAAAGGGATACACAAAAAACTATACGGGTACAGTTATTCAAAAGTTAAAAACGGTTATGAATTATGCTTTTGATGAAGGAAAGCATACTAATTTAGAGTTTAAGAAAAATTATTTTTCTAAAATGTCAGAAGTAGTGCATCACCCTTACTTAAATAAAGAAGAGTTAAAACAAATTGAAGATTTAGTGTTAACGGATGCAGAGGTTGATTTAGCAAGAGACATCTTCTTAGTTCAAAGCCACATTGGTTTAAGAATTGGCGATTTACTTAGTTTTATTAAAAATCCTGTATATGTTGTCCAAAATGGAAGAAAATTTATGAATGTAAAGCAAAGTAAAACTTCTAACATAGTTTATATTCCATTGATGGAAAAAGTGTTGGGAATTATGCATAAATACGAAGGACAACTTCCAGATTACCTTCATCAAAATATAATTAATGCGCATTTAAAATCAATATGTAAAAAAGCAAAAATTAATGCCGAGTATCAATACACAAGAACCGAAGGAGGAAAGTCGGTTAACCATAAAATGCCAAAATATAAATTTATTTCAACTCATACGGCAAGAAGGTCATTTTGTACTAATGCTTACAATGCCGAAATTCCTATTCAAGATATTATGGCAATTTCAGGTCATAAATCTGAACGTGTTTTTTTAAATTATATTAAAGTAGATTCTTTAAAAAATGCTGAAAGAGTAGGGCAAAACCCATATTTTAAATAAAAATGGATTTTTTAGATACCAAAAAAGGGCTTTAAAAGCCCTTTTTTGGTATAAACTACTTTTTGATTTGACTTTAAAAGTAAACCTTAGGTTTACTTTCTCAGTTTTAAAGTTAGCGATAACTTTATGTATCTTTTTTACAATAAAAGCATATATTTGTAATTGAAAATTATTTAAAATAAATAGCGTTTTGCTGATAATCTGTTGTTGAAAGGTCGAAGATTCAATTGCATACAGGGAAGTCAGAGTAAACGCTCATGCGATATGCGTGGGCTTTACTTTACTTTGTATGCGGGTATTCGACCACCTCAACGACAAGTAATGTAAATGTCCCACGTTATTTTTTTATAGTATAAACACCAGCTTGGGGCGGTTGATTTTAGTTTTATTATGAAAAAATTATTACTTCTATCATTATTTTTTTTGGGAGCAATTGAACAAGTTAAATCTCAAGACTTAAATCTCATCGTGAAGCCTAGACCTGCCGATTTTGAATACCTGTCTTCCCCAGATTCTTTAGGAATTAGAGAGCAACTTTTAATGCCTAATTTAGGAAATAGAAATATTTCTGCTGAACAGAAACTACCATATCCCATAATTTTCATACACGGATTAAATTCAAGTTCAGCTGTCTGGATTGATTTAGGAAATCAATTAATAAATAGAGGTTTAAGTAGTGGAGGAAGAATAGATTTTTGTTTGAATGATAATGGTAATAATCAGACCTCAAATAAAAATGTTTGGACAAATACAAACAATAATATACCAGCAGCAGATATCGCATTATATACGTCTATGACAGATTTAACTGTTGCAGATTTTTACTTACTAAACTTTAATGTAGATAATTTTGGAAGATCACCAAGTAATCCAAATTTTACAGACGTATTGAGTAATGAAGCAGCAATTGTAAAACAAGGCGTTGCACTTAAAATTGCTATTCAGATGGTTTTATTAAAAACAGGAAGAGATAAAGTAATATTGATGGGACATAGTATGGGCGGATTAGCAGCTCGAGAATACATACAAAACCCGATAAATTGGCAGCCAGATGGAAACCATCACGTTGCAAAACTAATTACCACCGGAACACCACATGGAGGGTTCACTGGAATTAATGCATCTCCAGCAACTGGAATTGATGAAAAATCAGAGGCTTATAGGGATTTGAAAAAAAGTTATACTGTTAGCGGTAATAATGGAGTTTACCTTTACGGAGGTAATGAAAATTATTCTACAATGAATAACAATCTATTATATGATTTTTATAATGTTGATGTTAATTGTAATAGTGTAGATGCAGACAATAGTTATGTTGTTGGCTTAAATGAAAAGTCATTATCATTAAATTTAGATTATGCTTATATTGTTGGTCATTGCACAAATTGTTTTTTGTTGCAAGGACTAATTCAAGGCGATGGTATTGTAAGAAGTGAAAATGCAAACTTAAAAAACTTTTATACACTACCTTCTCCAAGAAATGAATTTATTTATACCGCAAGTGCAATTAATTTGGTTATTGGTTTGCATTCTGACCTACCAAAAGCAATAACTGTTAATTTGCAAGCACTTGATGAACCTAATCAATTATGGTTGGCTTATGGTGTTGATTATAATATAACTTATAAAGGATTTATTTATAACCAACCTGATAATGGATACACATATGACTACGATGATTATAAATTTACAGTAACTAATAATAGCATTGTTAATATTTTTATCAACAATATTTCAAGTACAACATTATTCGCAAGAATTTTCGATATAAATGGAATACAGATAGGAACAACATATTCAGGAAATTCATCTAATCCAATTAATATTACCAATTCTCTATTACCAGGTGAATATTATTTAGAAATTTATGGAACTCCAGTTGATTTATCAATTATTAACTCGTACAATTTCAATTTAAGTTCTACTTTATCATCAGAGGATTTTGTCCTTGAAAACTCAATTAAAGTATACCCAAACCCATTTTCAAACAATTTAACCATAGAAGCTAATGAACCCATTCTAAAAGTTGAAATATATAATATGTTAGGACAATTAGTGAAAAGTAAAACAAGTCAAAACTTAAATGAAAATTTAACAGATATTGAACTTTCTGAATTAGCTCAAGGAAACTATTTAGCTAAAATTTACACAGAAGCGAATGTAAAATTTAGTAAAATCATAAAAAAATAAACAACAGTTAAAAATCAGTTGATAAACAAAAAAATAAGTACAGAATTGATTATTTATTTAAGAAGATTTTTTGTATTTTTTTTTTCAAGTAAACATAAAATGAATTAATAGGTTACCTTATGAACTGCAAAAAAAAATATTTTAAACCGATTCATTATTATCAAATTTTTGATATTATATTTTACAATCATGTTTCGCTCAATTCGCACGTTCTTCAATAACTTTTTTAAAAGGCATTGATGATAAATAAATTGTTGCGAAATTTTTTAAACAAAGTACAATCTATCTGATTATACTTATATGTGGTTATCGAATGTAAGCGAAAGTTTTCAATTTACATCGGAACATACAAAAGAGACTCTGTACACAAAAATGGATACTGTTTTTAATTAGAAAGAAAATGACATTACAAGCAATTAATTTTAACTTATTACCTTCATTTTAATTATAATTTCCATGCTTATCAAACTCGTTAGGATTGGCAGAATTGAGTTTTGATAACAGAAGTAAGAAATGTAAAATCGGTTTAGCAAAAAGTCTCCTTTATAGAACGGTTGATAGAACTAATTCAAGAACGTATTAACAACTAAAAACTTTATTATGAGGTTTGTATATTTTATTTCAATTCCTTTTTTAATTTTATCAACTTCTTGTTCAAGAAAATCTGAGAAAATAAGTCAAAAAACTTATGAAACTATTATAAGCTCTGATAGTTTAGAATACAAAGAGATTATGTTTAATTATGGCAATTATTGGCAACATGTTAATGATAGCACAAGAAATATTTTATTTGATAATTATAATGGAAAAATGATAATTTTCAAAAACTTTCAAAAACTAAATAAAAGCAATGAAGCAGATAATATGTTTACATTTGAAATAGATTCTTTAAATCCTAAAAGGTTAATTGGAAATTATGGTTTCATAGAAGTAGATGTCCAGTTTCACAACGTTATTGTTTTTAATATCAAGTCTAAACTTCTTTGTTTCGCTAAGCTTCACAAAGAAGTTTAGACTTGATATTGGTTAGAACGCTTCCTTGCCTATTTTTG
>Ga0105054_10011840_pt1 | contig 10794 bp, 5 predicted proteins | sample BON02_FD_78091 | JGI IMG/M metagenome (GOLD analysis project Ga0105054, IMG submission 78091) | Freshwater microbial communities from Lake Bonney liftoff mats and glacier meltwater in Antarctica - BON-02 (megahit assembly) | ecosystem: Environmental > Aquatic > Freshwater > Ice > Glacier... | reverse complement strand
TCGGGTTGTAAATCACCGATTCTTCCGTCCCCCCCCCGATACCCCGTGCTAGCCCCCCCCCCCCTTGGTATCACGCGCTCGCTGCCCAATCATAGTCTTCACCCTACATGTGGAATACGCGGAACGAGGAACATAATACGGGATTCTATTCATATTTTGCCTGATTTGTGAATACAGTTACCTTGAATGTGTACGTATCCATGTCATATACAGGGTTAACCAGGCGGAATACGTTTATTCATTTTCTTGTGGTTGCGCCACAGGAGTACGTGAACATCTATTCAAAACGTAGGGTCTTCACCCGCCTCCCCCGCGCCCCTTTCGCTGCTGCCGTCAAATCTATAAGTAGACTCAAATCTATAAGTAGACTCGAAGTCACTCGCGAGGGATGCTTCCTTTTTGAGATTTTCGAGCGATCCCGGTCTACAAGTTCGCCACTTGAGAAAACCCGGTTGAACCTAGCAAAGCCAATTGAGCTTAGCTGGGGTTTAGCTGGGGGTTCGACCGGGGTTGCTAGTTTTGACGGGGATTTGCTGATTGGTATTTTTTAAACCGGGTTTACCCTAAAGGTGCTCTGTGCGCCTAAGTGAAACGACTTCGAGTTTCCTATAATCAAAACGACGAAACTGTTAGTCGAAACTCGCTCATGTACATGAGCAAAGCGAATTTAACCATAGCGGTTGATTAGTAGCTGCAGAGCACCTCTAAGCGGGCTTCCTTTGAAACCGTGCGGCTTCGAACCTAGCCAGAGGCCCGGCGTGAAGGATGATGATTCGGATGATGATGATGATGATGATTATAAGGACAGATTTTTCACCCCTCAATTACAACGTTAGTCTAATGTTATAATGTTAGTAAGCTCGCCCCCCGCGCTGGTGGGGGAGCGGAGAGGCTGTCTGCCCGGGGTTGAGATATCTGTCGGCTTCTGCTCTAGAACGTGAGGTTGACGCCTTGGGCGTTATAACCATTTCTCGTGGGTGTTTTGAGCGCTGCTGCAGCAATAAGAAGACTCCCCCATACCCCCATTCTAACCTCTGTGTTCAAGACGCCATTTCCTGGCGTCGATGTTTTCGTGTCTGTCTGCGTGCTCCTTTCTCTTCTATCTTCTGTATGTAGCAGTTGGTAGCACCAGTCTCATTTGTGCTGTGAGGAGTGTCTCTAAAACGCTAGCGCGAGAAGTAGTTCTGTTGCGTCAGCTTCAGATGTATACACCGCGCAAAGAGACCAGGGAGGGGCGCGAGCAGCCGACGCGAGACTGGACACGTGGCGCCCCACGGGAGAACATACGCAGGCCCTGGTTTCACTGAAATAAAAGAAACTGTCGACGCGGGGGTAGGGCGGACAAAGGCCGTTATAATTGAAGGCGGCTAAATGGCTAAATAAATTAGGCCAACACAATGAGAGAAAAACACGGTTATTCGCCATTTTGCAAACCAATGGTCAACCTCTGCTCGCGTCGATTTTCACTTATAAAACAGGCAAACTAGGGTCTGCTCATGCAACGCGCAAAGAGAACAGGGAGGGGCGCGAGCAGCTGACGCGAGACTGCCGTCGAATCTACCGAGGGGATTTCAGAGATTTGGGTTCGAGCAACTTTTCCGGGCTGGGGGTTTCTCAGATTTGGGGTGAGGGTTTGCTTTACTTATGGTTAAGAGTTCACCCGGAGTTAATCCGAAACCCCGCTTTGGTTCAATTCTAGAATCGACGACCACCTAACGCCCCTTAGCCTTTACAAGGTTTTGTTTCACTTCAAAGCTTCATTGTGGGAGTTTATCATCTTTGTATTGCCCTCCCCCACCAGCAACGCCTACCCTATTGCAATACTATTGCACGCCCATTGCGCAATATACGCCCCGCCACCGATCCTCCCTTTGTATGCCATCCACCATACAATATTGGTAATGACAATATCGTGTAAAGGCCAAGGTTCCCCACGAGAGGACATTGTTTGGGGAGTTCGGGGGCGATACCGGAGGGGAGACGTCCAGCATGCGACAGCCTACTATTCGCTATTTCTGTGTGTGTGTATCTCTCATGAAATTTAACTCACACCACACAGCAGAGCGCAGAGTCGAGAAACAGTGCCGGCGCCGAGGCGCTAGCAGTGGCCAGAAGACCAAAAGAGGCATCGAGGGAGAAGATTTTCTTGAACACCGACCCGCTTCCCTCGAGACCAGCCTGCAAATGGATGCAGCCTCGACCCAACTGAAACACCTCTGAAATCCAACGGAAGGAGTCGTCCCATTGCCTAGTCCAGAAGTTAACGTGTTTCGTTGCAGTTTTCTTGTTACCTGGACCCGTTTTTTGTGTGGGCCTGAGAAAGCTCCCAGGTGAAAGCCTTTTTTTAAATGGATGCAGCCTCGACCCAACTGAAACACCTCTGAAATCCAACTGGAGGAGTCGTCCCATTGCGTAGTCTGGACGCTCCTACCTCTTAGCCTTCACACGATATTGGCAATACCAATACCAATATTGTATGTTGATGGCAAAACAGGGGCCCGGGGGAAATCATATATTGCCCAATATCGATTCAAACAAGAAAGGAGGTGTCTAGTGCCACAAATAGTATTGATTGGTGCACGATCCCTGAATCAACCAACGAATATCTTGTAACGGCCAACCTGCCTCCTGCTGCGCTTGCCTCAGGACGTGCGCGCGGTGATTAACTACGACTGTCTCCATACAGCATACGATATTGACAATGGCACTATCGTGCAAAGGCCAAGTCCAGACGCTGCTACCCCGTCGAATCTATCGAGGGGATTTCAGAGATTTTGGTTCGAGAAGCTTTTCCGGGCTGGGGGTTTCTCAGATTTAGGGAATGGGTGAGTGTTACTTATTGTTAAGAGTCACCCGGAGTTAATCCGAAGCCCCGCTTTGGTCCAATTCTAGATTCGACGGTCCTGCTGCGCTTGCCTCAGGATGTGCGCGCGGTGATCAACTACGACTGTCCCCATAAAGAATACGATATTGACAATGGCACTATCGTGTAAAGGCCAAGTCTAGACGCTCCTACCTCCTGCTGCGCTTTATATATCTCGCACCCGGCCGCACCACAGGGTCTTGCTCCCTCATCCCACCGGCGCTCGGACCCCCCCCCCCCCCGCGGTATTGCCCCTTAGCTCCGTCTCCACTACCCCGTAGGGTTTTGCACCGTCGCCACGTAAGCGCCCGGCCTAACCTACACTACGGCCGATTTATATATCGTTCACCCAGCTGCACCACAGGGTCCGGCTCCTTGGCCACACAGCCACAGGCGCTCGCACGCAACGACGCCCCCCTGCGATATTACCCCCAGCTCCGTCCTCGTCTCCACTACGCCCCATTACCACGCAGGCGCTCAGCCCGGCCTATCCCTACGGTGTGTTTACATATCGCGCACCCGGCTGCACCCCAGGGTTTCCGCCCCGTCGACACACAGGCGCTCGCACGCAACGACGCCCCCCTGCGGTATTACCCCCAGCTCCGTCCCCGTCTCCACTACGCCCCATTACCACGCAGGCGCTCAGCCCGGCCCATCCCTACGGTGTGTAGGCCGTGCGCGCGGTGGTTAGGGTTAAGGGTTAAGGGTTAGGGTTAGGGTTAGTGTTAAGGGTTAACCCTAACCCTAACCTAACCCTTAACCCGAATGTCCAGAGACGTCCGAGGGCTACATCCACAGGATCGGGGTTAACCCGAACCTTAGCCCTTTTATATGCCATACAGCATACAATATTGGCAATGGCAATATCGTTTAAAGGCCAAGTCCAGACGCTCCTACCCGTCGAATCCAGAATAGGGCTGAAGGGCGGTTTCGGGTTATAACCCCGGGTAAACTCCTAAGTCTTAATTAAAACTTACTGTTACCCCAAAGGGGGAGGGAGAGCCCAGCGCGAAAGTTTCCTCCCGGGTAAAATCGATGAAACCCCTTCGGTAGATTCGACGGTCCTGCTGCGCTTGCCTCAGGACGTGCGCGCGGTGATCAACTACGACTGTCCAGAGACGTCCGAGGGGTACGTCCACAGGATCGGCCGGACGGGACGCGCCGGCGTCGCGGGCGCCGCCTACACGCTCGTTACGCCCGAGAACGGGCGCATGTGCGCTGACCTGGTCAAGGTGCTGCGCGGCGCCAAGCAGGTGGTTAACCCGAACTATAACATTACAACATAGATTTATTTGTACAGTCCACTGCAGCCCCTTCTCTCTCCCCTCCGGCTCTCTGTGCGTGGCGCGTGGCGTGGCGAGGCGAGGCGTGGCGAGGCGTGGCATGGCCGTTGCGAGACTGTCGTTTAGTGGACAGTGAGTGACTCGCTCCGGGCACGTGCCTCTTACAAAACAAAAAAACGCTCTCTCGGTGTTGAAGAGAACACAGTTGTCCAAGATAGATGTACTCACTACTCGATATTGCCTTTAGTAGTTAGTACCCCAAGCGGTATCCCCAGGGATACCCGCCGGTACACCAAAGGTCATTCTTCGGCTTCGTTCCACGAGCGACCTGCACATCTCTCTCGCACACATCGCCAAAGCCCGCCCTTTCGAATGTTTTGTGTTCTGTGCCGAGATTCACCTCGAGGCACGCCCTCGGTGAATCTCAATGTGAGTTTGTGTTTCGTCAGCCTCAGAGGCAAACCTTCGTAGAAACGCATTTCTACAATCCAGAATCGGACGAACGCCGTGCTGTTCGTCCGACGTTTTTTTTGTTTTTTGGTGAATCTTTCATACATACAACTCACACCACAAAAGCTGAGCGCAGGGCGGAAGAATCACCCCGACGCCCCAGGCGCCGGCGTGTGGCCAGAAGACCAAATGTTGCATCGAGGGAGAAGACCCGGCCGCCGCCGGTATCAGGAGGTTCTTCTCCCTTGAGCAACGAGTCGAAAAAAAGATATCGGCCCTCATCGTAGTCGTAGTCGTCGTTGCCCGCCGCCAGTCGTAGTAGTCGTAGTAGTCGCGAAATCAAAATTCATAAAACCCAAACTGCCTTTTTTTTTTAGGTGGTGCCGCCAGAGCTGCAGAAGCTCGCGGACGAGGCGAGCGCGGCGCACAGGTACAAGCGGTACAAGTACAGCTGAGGCGGGGGCAGCAGCAGGGGGGCGCCGTGGTCACGGCGGGGCGCGTGGCGGCGGCGGGGGTTCGGGTTAGGCACGAACCCTGAACCCGAGTTTCATCTATCCTTCGCGCTCCGCGTTTGTGATTTGTTTGTGATTGTGAGTTTTGTTTAGTGTTTGGTATGTGGATGTGGGGGAAGGGGGAAGGTGAAGGGCGGGTATTGTATATGTGTTATATCGTTTTTTTTGTTGATTTTGAGGGGGTAGTGTGTAGTGTTTAATGTATAGTAGTGTTATTGTGTGGGCTGCAGAAGCTCGCCGACGAGGCGAGCGCGGCGCACAGGTACAAACGGTACAGGGGCGTGTGGCGGCGGCGAATAAGTCGAGACCATATCGTATGTACCTGTACTAATAAGTTTGCGTGTTTGTTATTTGTTTGTGAGTTTTGTTTAGTGTTTGGTACGTGGGAAAATGTGGGGTGTGGGTGGGTATGTGTTATATTGTTTTGTTGTTGATTTTGAGGGGGGGGGAGGGGTAATATTGTAGTTATTATTAAAAGGTGGTGTGTTGGTAAAATTTAATGTAGGGTGTGGGTGGGTGTGTGTTAGATTGTTTTTTTTTGGGTGGGGGGGGTGGGGGGGTAAGTAGTGTGATATTGATGGTGATGAGAAAAGTGTGTAGTGTGGGTGGAGGTGAGCCAAGAATCGCTAAGAAAAGAAAAGGGGCGACAGAGCCGACTCTCCCCAACACATGCAGCAAAACAGCACGACGACACACCGCCAGAAAGAACGCTCAGACACCTATAATAAAAGAAACACCGCCAGAAAGAACGCTCAGACACCAAAAACCGTCGTGTGTTAATATAGGTAGGACGAATCGCCCACCCCGCGTCGCGCACGCGGCAGCCCCCCCAAGCCCGCGCCGCCCACCGGCCTCGCTCACACAGCGGGTCCAGGAGGATGGCGCGGCCTCAACTACTCACCAGAGTCCGGCCGCCTGCTTGACCTGCTTAGCTTTCCACCCCTTCATCGCCGCGAACTCGGCGCGGGAGCATTTGAGGACGGAGGCGAACTCGGCGTCCGAGAGGTACTCCTCCTTCTTGGACGCGTCGACGCCCGCCGGCAGGTTGTCCGTCTTGAGCACATCGTAAGGCACCGACTGGCCCGGCGAAAACGCAGCCATGGCCGGCGCAGGGGCGGCCGCCGCAGCGGGCTCCGCGGCGGGCGTCGGGGCGGTGGCGGGCGGACGGGCGGGCTCGGGCGAGTCGTCCCCGGCAGCGAGCTCCGCCTCCATCTCCGCCTTTGCGGCGGCCTCCTCCTCCTGCTGCTTCTTGACCAGCGGGTCAACAAAGTCGGACCGCTCGGGCACCGGGTTGGGCTCCGGGTTGTTGGCGAGGGCGGCGGCGAGCTTGGCCTCGTACGGGTCGACGAAGACGCGCGCCTTGCTCGCGTCCCACCCGATAAAGTGCGAGGTGAAGAGCAGCGGCTCGTCGCCCGACTTGATCGTCACCACGGGCGTGTCGGCAGAGTAGCCCTGCACAGCCACGTATGCCGCGGCCGTCTCCGCGGCCATGGCCTTCTCCACGTCCGTCGCCTCGGAGCCCATCCAGAGGAAGACGGCGTTGAAGACATCCAGGACAAAGACGTCCGCCTCGTCAAGGTCCGCCTGCGAAAAGTCGTGGATTGGCGCAACCGTAAAAGCGCCCGTCGCGTTGGAGCAGATGAAGAGCCGCGGCTCGCGGTCAGGCTCCGGCAAGTCCTTGGCCGTGGGGTACTCTCCCTTGCCACCGAGCGCCTCCCAGAACGCCTCTGGCTCAGCCCCCTCATCAACTTTCTGGAGCTTGCGCCCCTGTTTAAGCACGGCCGCCACTGCCGCGGCAGTCTCCGCCTCGACGGCGCTCGCCCCGCCGCCCTTCCACAAGAATGCGGCCGCGGGCGTGAGCAGAACAAAGCAGTCGCCAGAGTTGAGCGAGCGCGCGGTTTCGGAGACCTGGACCGCCTTGGTGTTGGTGGGCTTGCCGTGGCCCTTTACGTGGTAGAGCGCGACGCCGTCCTCGTCGTACGAGTCGCCCTCACCGCGGTTCTTGAAGCCGGAGGCGCGGCCGCCCTTGTGCACGATGAACTTGCCGCGGAAGAGCGAGACGAGGTGCGCCGGCTCCTTGCCCTGGACCACGCGCACCTGCGTGCCGCGGCCGCCCAGCAGATCGTCCATCTTGCGCGTATGCAGCGCCGCCGCGCCCTTCTCGTCGGCGGACGAGTCCTTGCCCAGCCAAAAGTAGAGCACGGTGCTCTCGACGGCGCCGGCCGACGTGTACTTGACGATGTACGAGTCGCCCGCGAAGAACTGGCCGAGCGTCGCGTCTTCGACGCGCACCGGCTCGAAGTCCTCCATCCGGTACATCTCGAGCTTGCCCGCGCCGTCGTCCATGTCGTCCATGGGCGCCTGTGGTTCAACGTACAAGTAAGCGAGTCAGTAGTAAGTCAACCAGCGGCGTTCTCTTACTAGCTAAAAAGGTAGAGACCCCCTATGATTCAACGTGCAAGTAAGCGAGTAAGTAGCTAGTGGAGAGCAGCACGATGCACTCTTTGTGCTGCTGTGGGAGGAAGGTGGAGACCACCTCGTCGCCAGCGAGCGCCGCCTTTGCCATCATCGCCGCCAGGTCGGCCGACGAGTCCTGCGCGAGCGGCGGCGCGATGTGCCCGTGCGAGCCGGCGGAGAAGTCGAGCGGCGCGGGCGGCGGCTTCCACGACTCGAAGAGCGACTTGAAGACGGCCGTCTCGGTGCCCTCGGACACCTTGGTCACTTTGGTGTAGTCGGCGTGCTCCCTGTCCTTTGAGTACTGCACGCCGAGCGCCATGCCCCCCTTGCGCTCCGCCGGCGTAGCCGCCTTGCCCACCCATACGAAGATGAGCGAGCCGTTGTCCACGATGTAGACGTCGGCCGACTCGAGCATCTCCTTCTTGAGGTCGCCCGTCGCGACCGTCGTCTGCTTGAGCGAGCCGCTCTCGTCCGACACCTTGATCAGCTTGATGGTATCGCGCGACGTCGCCTTTGGCGCCGCGTCGGTCAGCGCGGGCGCGATGGGGCCCTCCCCGCCGAGCGCCGCCCAAAACTCGGCGCTCTCCTCGCCCTGCTCAAACGCCGAGAAGGTGGCCTTGCCGCCGCGCTCGTCGTCCTTGATGCTGAGCGCAACCTCGAGGGCCTTGGATTTCTCCTTTCGGCTCGCCTCGGCGCCATTCCACTGCAGGATGGCCAGCCCGGTGTCGAGCAGGAATACGTCGCCCGCGTTGAGCGAGCTGGCCGAGAGGGGCACCTGCTGGACGCGCACCGAGCGCGCGCCTTTGATGCGCAGCAGCCGTGTCTCGTACGCGTCGCGGTCGACGTGCTTAAAGCCTGAGCTGACGCCGCCCTTGCGGTACTCGAGCGTCTTGAAGCACTGCAAGAACTCCTCGGACTCCTTTCCCTGCTCCTCGCGGTGCTGCACGGGCGCGCCGCCCAGGATGTCGTCGAGCTCGACCGTCTTGTAGGCGGCGACGCCCTGCTCGTCCGCCGTCGACTTGGACCCGAGCCAGAAGAAAACGTCCCAGACGAGCGCCGTCTTGGGCTGCGTGGTCTTGAGCACGATGTAGGAGTCACCCTCCGAGAACTTGCCGTGCTCCGCCTTGGGAAGCAGAACGGCGGTGAGCTTCTCGATGCGCCAGACGTCGAGGCCGACGGTACTCCCCGGCTTGGAGAAGTCGGACATCGTTACTCTGTGGAAGCGCAGAGTGGTGTGTTAGGAGTAGCTACGCTCGCAGCGCCTGCTCAGACCGGGCCAGAGAGGACAAAGGGGGCTGTGGCCTGTGGGAGGGAGGCGCGGTGTGGTGTGTTCAAGATGAGCCCCAGGCAGGAGTTCAGCACACTCTGAGCGCCTGCTCAGACCGGGCCAGAGGAGATTGGAGGACCCGCCGCAGCCGCCACGCGCCTGCGCCTGCTGCGCAGGGCGGATGCATACAGGGTTAACCCTTAGGCCGGCTGCGGCTGTGCTGCGAGCCGCTGTGCACGGCAGCGCCCGTCGGCAAGGAGTTCACCTTTCACGCCCTGTTTTTTCTTTTGGCAACTTTGAAAATGATCGGCAGACACGTCCCAAAATAGATTTTCACGTTAATGAACGATTGTCCCTCGCGTCGGAAACCATGCTCGGCCTCTTCGTAACCTCATCTCTAGCGCTGCAGCTGACGCCGACGCTGGCGCCGCGGGCGCGCGCGGCGCCGCGCACCGGTGCGCCGGCCTGCGTGGTCGACGACAAGGCGGAGGTGGAGGAGTACTTCAACGGCGAGGGCTTCAACCGCTGGAACCGCATCTACTCTGAGGACGGCGAGGTCAACGCGGTGCAGCTGGACATCCGCACGGGGCACGGGCAGACGCTGGACAAGGTGCTGGCCTGGGTGGACGCCGACGGCAAGGATAGCCTGGCCGCGGGAACCTGGTGCGACGCTGGCTGCGGCGTCGGCTCGCTCGCGCTGCCGCTCGCGGAGCGCGGCGCGACGGTGATTGCCTCCGACATCTCGGAGGCGATGGCGAACGAGGCGACGCGCCGCGCGGCGGCGGTTGGCCTGAGCGACAAGGCGACCTTTTCCACCTCGGACCTCGAGTCGCTCAGCGGCGAGTACGACACCGTCTCCTGCATTGATGTGAGCGGGCCCACCCACCCCTGGCCAGACCGCACCAAAGCTCACGCGCCTCGCCCCGCGCGCACCCACCCACCGGTTTTCCGCCTCGGCGTGCTGCGCAGGTGATGATCCACTACCCGTCCGACAAGATGGCCGGCATGGTTGGCCACCTGGCTGGAATCTCCAAGCAGCGGCTCATCATCTCGTTTGCGCCAGACACCTGGTACTACCGCTCGCTCAAGGCGTTCGGAGGGCTCTTCCCGGGGCCCTCTAAGACGACCCGCGCCTACCTGCACACCGAGGAGGCCGTGCTCAAGGCGCTGACCGACGCGGGATTCAAGCCGGCGCGCACCGAGATGACGGGGACCAACTTCTACTTTTCGCGGCTCATCGAGGCGGTTAGGGTTTAGGCGAGCGCCTGCGCGGCGAGGGGTCGACTCCCGATATTTAGGCGGCGGCTTCGACGAGGGCGGGGCCGCTTGCGGGCCGCAGTCCGTGTGACTGTGGTGGCCCTGGGCCACTGACGCCGCGAATGCGAGGCGGGAAGCGGTCATCTCGTCGTCGTCGGCGCGCGTGTATGTAGCGAGCAGCATCTCAGGATTAGCCGATATACATGAATACATGTACATGTAACATTCAACCTACTGTGATTCGTCGCGGATGCTCGGGTGCACCTTCGCGCCTGCTTGCCTGCTGTGTTTTCTCTTCCCTCAAATTTTTATAGTGTTAATAGTGTTACACGAGATTATTATGTATTATATATATTAATATTATTATTATATAATAATATATGCTATAATACTATATTATTTTTAAACTTAATGCTATATCATTTTGATTAAAATAATATAATTTGTATTTATATATACACATATATATATGTAACTTTTAATATGAGAGATATATCATATATATATATATATATTAAATACACTATTAGACACTGTATACACATATATATATTATAATATTATTATATTATATAATAATATTATATATACTATGGGGCCAGGGCCAGGGCTGGTGGCACATGTCTTGTGGCGGTATTGCATGCGGCTAGCGTCATCGGGTGTTGGGGGCGTGCGGCGGGTGCGGCTAGCCTTCGGACGGCACCC
>Ga0105054_10011838_pt1 | contig 10796 bp, 9 predicted proteins | sample BON02_FD_78091 | JGI IMG/M metagenome (GOLD analysis project Ga0105054, IMG submission 78091) | Freshwater microbial communities from Lake Bonney liftoff mats and glacier meltwater in Antarctica - BON-02 (megahit assembly) | ecosystem: Environmental > Aquatic > Freshwater > Ice > Glacier... | reverse complement strand
TGTTGTAGACAGTGCTGACCGTTTGGAGAGTGGTGTGGCAGGAAATGGTGTTGGAGCTGTTTAACATTCTCGAGAACATGTCTGCTTCTCAACAGCCGGTCTCGTCTTACCCCTCTTGCCCCTCTCACTACTGCCTCATGCCTGGTGCCATGATGGTCTGCACTAACGCGACAGAGTGGTCTGGGGCGTGGCAGTGCGACAGCGAGGGGCAGGCAAGCCAGATCACAGAGTCTAAACTTGGGGAGGAAGAACTGATCCACGTCGAGGGCACAGTGATTCACCATTTCGTGTTTGCCGTTCGCCAGGACGTGCTTTTGGCCAAAGAGTTGCTGCACGTCTTGCGTGTGCGGCAGTGTGCACTATCAGCATTGGAAGTGGCGCTGCTGCTGTCGCTTGCGCGCATCGACCGGTATGCCATCAAAGCCAACGACACGTTGCGTAAGGCCTTCCTTCAAGACTTTGCGCACCAGCACAAGATCAAGTCAAGCGCCTGGGTGTCGGGTATCGGCGGGCTGCGGCGTCCCTCTGATATGCGGCAGCTGTGTGCTAAGGTGCTACGCAGGAGCGGCAAAGGCTGGGACCATGTGGTGCCCGCGATAGTCAGCTTTGCCTTGTCGCATCTCGAGTGGGCTGCCAAAAAGTGCTCAGCTGGCGGCGGGTTCGGGCGAAGTGGTGCCGATGGTGCAGGAGCCGATGCTTCTGCCCCCTTGTCCATGCCGTCGACAGGCGCCGCCGCGCCGGGAGCAGGGATAAACACAGCGTTTGCGTCCCAGACCTCTGACATGCAGCGCGCTGTGGCGTCTGAGTTGGCGCAGTGCTGTTCAGAGATGCTAGAAAAGGTGTTTCGCCAGCACACGTCAGTGCGTGATGAAATTCTTGGACAGATTCTTTCGCGCGTCCTGACGCGCGACGAGTCAGTCAAGTATGTGGTCCAGCTGCTCGCAACGATTGCCAACGGCTGCTCCAACGATGTGCTGGACTGCTTGCCCAAAATCAAAGAGTCGCTTGAGTACCTTGCATTTATGCCACCTACCACTGCACTGGCTCTGATCCGTGCTCTACAACCGGTGCTGCGCCTCTCGTCGTCGCTGCTCGACTACCTCATTATCATTCTGCGCAAGGCACTCTTTAGTCGCGAAGAGGATGCGCGCATGGTCGCGCTGCAGGGCTTCTTGCTCCTGGCGCAGGGCAACTTGGGCTCGGTGCGTGCTGAGGCAGGCAACGCAGGGTGTTCTGATGCAGGAGGTATAGTTGGAGGTATCGTTGAAGATCCGCTGGCGCTGCAGATGATCGCGCAGCTTCGTCGTACTATGGCACAGCAAGTGCAAATGAGAGAAAAACTGTATGATGGACTGTGCGAGGTGGTGCGAGCAAAGCCCTACCTTATCGATGATGTTGCTGGTGCTCTTTTCCCTCAGCTTCAGAGGTACTGTCAGACGGATGGCAGCGGCACCCGAATCGTGCTGGAAAAGTGTGTCGACAGCAGCAACGTGATTGTTGAGCCCATTGGCAAACTCTTGAGAGCTGTTGCAGTCTGCGTGGCTCTCAAGACAAAGACCAGCGCGCCTCCTTTGATTGGCACGGAGGGAGTGCGGGGGAAGGAAGCGGCCGACGACCATGAAAGTAGTGTCATAGGTGCAGCACGCAGTATGCTTGACAAATTAAGCGTCTGGATCGCCGACGCCGACCCAGAGGACTTTGATATGGACAAAGAGACTGACTTCAGCAACACTGAAACACAGCACCTCAGTGTTGCACGTTTACTGGTTGGCATGCACGAAGTCCTGTTTGAGCACACCATGTTGAACCCGCAGGTCAAAGTAGGGCACGAGAAGCGGCTGTTCAAGGGCATCCGGAAGATGCATGCTATTCTTGATCTCGTCAGCACAGCTAAACCAGCGTCCAAGAGTGGAAGCAAAGGGCGCGGCAAAGGCAGTAGCATCCTCGACGATCGATCGAGCCTTTTTTCTTACGATTTTGCTCGCCGACTGTTGGTGGGCGAAGATACTGGGGGTGCTGCAGCGGGGAGGGCAGGGGAGGTGGATCTGACGGCCGACTCTGAGCGCGCTCTGCGCAAGGCTGTCTTTGACGATGAGGATATTATGTCACTTGCGTTGGAAACGGCCCAGCGTCAAATGATTGAGGCCGGTCGCTCTATCGCCAACACTGCTGCGCAGCATGGATGCATCAAGGGTGACCGTATGCATGTCATGAGGCTTGCGCCGCTTCTTCTGCGACAGTTCTACGTGAATCTGCAGTCGAAAAGGGCGGTGGTAACGTTAGATCATGCGCAACTCTACAAGGGCAGGAAAGCATCTCCAGCACTTGACAAAGAAAAAGAAGGCGAGATGTCTCTTATTGCACTCCACGGCCTCCAGGTCTAGTGCATTTGTTTGTCAAGATGATATGTCAAGATGACATGATATGTCAACATGATACGTCAACATCATCTGTCTACATGATATGTCAAGATAATATTCGCAATATCTGTTCGCAAACAGATTCAAAAGCTGCCTTGTTGATGAGACACGGTTTTGTCTCACACATCTAACGCATCCCTTTTTTTCCTGTCATCAGATGTGTGTGCAGCTAGCATGTACACATCTCACGAGCGCAGAGTTAGGGGAAATGGCAGCAAGGCTGGCCGACGAATTTGTAGCAATGGCAGCAAAACGACCAGGTAGTGTTGCTGGAGGTAGTGTTGCACAAGTGGGAGGAATCGTCCCTGATGGCGGTGGCAGGTACGAGGACATGAAAGATGATGGAGGACTAGTTGATACGCGCATCGCCCACTGTCTCAATCGCCTTCAGCACCTTTGCAGGTTCCTTCCTTTTCCTCACCTCTACAACACTGCCAAAGACGCGCGCCCCTTGCCTCATGCCGTGCCCTTGACACTGCCCAACTGAGAACAGCTGGATGCTGCGTCGCCAGATTTGCATCCGCCAACATCGATGAGAGGTGATGAAGGCGACGATGACCACGCATACAAACTCTGTCGGTCGCCTTGTTAGTTCTGAGGAGGCGCACCATGGACAGGAGTCGCAGTTGAAAGCGTCGCCTCTTGTTTTTTTGAGGGCTAGGCAACAGAAGCTCTCTGTTGCGTGTTTGTGGGGTTGCAAGTGCAGTGCACACGCACATGTGAAATGTGCACACGCACCAGTTTCTCCTACATGCCACCTGTGCGTTTCAGTGCAATCGTGTGTATGTGAGGGTGTGCAATATTTGTTTGATTAGTGTTGATGTTTGTTTGTTTCGTGTCATCTTTGTGCGGTTGGCACCGCAGGCAAGTGTTGGAGGACGAGGAACCTGAATATGGCGGTATGATTGCTGATACCATCTACATCTTCCAGGGTGCCTTGTCGCTTGAGGTCTCGCAATCTCCCGATGGTGCTCATTTGATTCTTTGTGCCTGCTTTTTGGTGGTCTTGATTCCCTTTGAGTGTGCATGTTTTAGTGTGCATGCTAATTGGATTGGTGGGCGTGTGGTGGGCAGGCTGGGCTTGAGCATGAGGCATGGGCGCAAGACATGTGCAAGAAGCCGCTTCCATCTGGCTCTGAGCACCAGGGACTTAGCAAGGCTCTCGTGGCCAATCTGCTGCGTCTGACACAATGCGAGCAGGGCCTTGATAGTCTAATAGCCATCGGCAACGACATGCAGATTCTCTTCCGGTCACTGTCGCTTATCATATCGTGCAGTCTGTCTATCGTGCAGTCTGTCTATCGTGCAGTCTGTCAAATCCTTTATTCGGGAACAGGACACATCATGTCGGGGTTTGAGAGTCTGCTTCTTTTTCGATTTTTGGCCTGACCGCTTCTTTATTGTTTTGTGGCCTGTCCAGTTTTTGATCAAATGTAACGTGTCTAGTTTTTAATCGAATTTGACCTGTCCGGATTTCCATCAAATTTTCGTACTCATCTGTATTGGTCATCTACTCATCTTTATGGGTCATCGAGGTTTCATCAAATTTACGTACTCATCTGTATAGTTCATTTAAGATTCGGATCCAGCAAGACGCATGTGCAATCCCAAAAAGTCGCAGTCAGGGGTAGTGTAATCCTTAAAATATCAAAGGAGGGCTGTGTAAAGCCTGCAACAATCTCAGGTCAATGTTGCGATTCCGGTGTGCGCCCGGCACCTCGGGGTCTTTAGATCTCATGAGAGATGGCTGTGTGGCAGGTTGGAGGATGACGAGGAGGAGCGCAGGTCGCAGGCTCCGCGATCACCAGAATATGACATAGTGCGCGAAGATACTCGCGACATTCTCTTTTCGCTGACGACAGAAGCTGTCAAGGCGTGCTGCGAGGATGTGGAGTGGGTGTGCGATTCACTTGAGCTACACGCTCGCCCAGACCTTACAGAGAATGACGACACAAAGGACTCCCCCGAAGTGGAAGCCATGGTGAGCGACTTGAATTTCGTTGAGGATGAGGCGTTGCGAAGGCTGCACCGCGGCGTGGACGCGCTCCTGCCCCTCGCTCGGTGTCTGGAGAATGAGTATGGCAACAAGGAATTAGTCATCAAGGCCCTAACACGAGTGTATCGTGCTGCTGAGCACGTGGCTAAGAAGGTGGAGCAGAGAAAGGCTGTGGGAGTGCGCAAGCCTTTCATTCAGCTGATGGTGTGCATTGGCACGCATCTCAACGATGCCCTCTACGAGTTGCTGCTCCGCTTTGACGTAGCAGCTGAAGACAAAGCGCGAGGCAAGAGGCAGAAGATCACAAATGAGTCGCGCCTTGTGCCAGCGCTCGTCTACCAAGTCGAAATGCTCGAGGCCCACTTGATCAAAATCCAGAAGGCCCAGGGCAACGGCAAGTCGCTGGATCTCATGAAGCACTTTAAGCGCAGCACTGCCCGTGACTTCAAGATCGATTATGGAGTCGCCTTCAAGGTACAACACCTTGCCTCCCGCCTTTCTCTCTTACGTGTCTGCGCATCACCGCACGTGCGAATCTGATATTGGAACATGAGCGCAGATGACAAAAGATGAAGAAGAAGATCAAGATGCCAAAAAGGACGGCAAGAAAAAGGTTTTTCTTCCCCTGCCTTCCCTTGTTCTCACTGTGCGCGCGACGGCGATAGACTTTGCCTCCAACCTGCCGCGCGCCCACGCCAAACGGACCATTCCCTTAGAACATGTTTGAGGGTATTCTAACCAACAAAAATCAAAACACCCCCACGTCCCAAAACCTCCTACATACAGGGCAGTGTAATAGTATATTTCTTCTTTCCAGTGTGCGAGAGCCTTCGATTTTGTCACCACTCGGGAGCTCTGTGTGCTTGATGTTTCTTGGAAAAGGAACTTTATTCGATGCATTCTTGCTGAATAGGGCCCAAAATAACAGACAAATGGCATCAATGACGCTGCATGATCGTGTGCAGGGTAAAGGCAAAAAAAGGAAGGAGGGTGACTCAGAGAACGGCAGTGCCAACACTCAGGCCTCGAAGCGCTCGCGTCGATAAGGAAGTGCTCGCGTCGTTAAGAAAGTGCTTGCTTTCAACTCTATTGCCGCCTACCCGCCCTTGCAAGTAGAGTTGTGTGTAATAAACTGCATGTATCATCGAACACGCAAGTGCAGCCCACACACATGATTTTACATGTCGCATTCGGGCGACGGGTGTCAGCGCTGTGTCCTCTCCCTCTGTGCATTGCCTTTCTCGTCAACGTATGTCTACACGTGACGAGAATTGTTCAAAGATTTCCACCAAGATGTGTCTGGAAGCAGGTTTGTCGAATGTCTTGATCGGCTGCTTCCTGGACGAACCTCCTCTCAATGTCCAGCCACGCCCAAGTGTGTGTGCCTCCAACAGTCAAGTGCCTTTGCGATGTGAATTTGATTCGATTTGGTCTTGAGGACTGACGTGGCTATCAATCACATTGACGTGGCTATCAAACATTCACACTGGTACTACTCAGCTCATCGCGTAAACTGACCGTAATCTGCGACAATCTCTGCGTAAATTTCACCCAGAATGAGTGGGACCCCTGAATAAGCATGCAATGGGCATTGCAGAGCCTCAAGAGACTCGTTTTGAGATTGCACGGGGATGTTACCAGGTTGAGGTCTCGATTGGAGGAGCGCAGGCGCTTCACGGCATGCCTCAGTGTGTGGCTGCCGAGATCAAGTCAGATTCTTGAGCGTGATACTCGTTGTCTCAGATACTCACTCTGTGCCGGGTTTTTTGAAAAAAAAGACAGGTGCCGTATTTTGTCGAATTTGTGTTTGTTCTGTAATTGCACCGAACGTAAAGGTAACCCGAGTGGCGCGCGGCGACTTCGCGTAGGCAGCCGCGCGCCCCTTGATTCGGGAGGGTGCGGCGGCCAGACGCGTCTGGTTACATAATTGCATGATAATGTAATAGCATTACTACGGCGAGCTCCCGGATTTTTTTACGCCCAGATTTCGCGGATCCGGATTTCCGGATAGAGTTTTCTCGTGGTTTGTGTCCATATGGACTCTAGCTGGCTGCGAGTGGCGCGCGTCGGCTTCGGGGTAAAGCCCTCCGCTTGCCGCGCACCCCGCGTAGTCACCCGGAATAGTCAACCCTCCCTCACGCGCCCTGATTGCGCAGAACCGGATTTCCGGATACAGTCGTGGTCGTGGTGTGTGTCCGTATGGGCTCTGGCTGACTGCGAGTGGTGCGCGGCGGCTTCGGGGCTAAAGCCCCTCCGCTTGCCGCGCGCCCGTCAATTCTCCCCAATTTTTTCGCTTTTGCAAATTTTCAAAGCTCACCTATTGGAAAGCAAACAATTGACTTGCGCCATGCTAGTATTCACGTTCTGCTCGATCCGCCTCTCCGTCTGATGCATCTGTGTCACGGAAACCGCAAGTTAGCCGGAGTATCTTGCGCTGTGGGCCCTTCTTGGACCACCTTTGCTCTTGCACACAGGCAGGCACAGCGCAAGCTGGAATACGCGGAACCTGATGTTGGGCTTCACGCAGTACTTTCTGCAATATTCTCTCTTCAGTAGCCTGCATCTCCCTTCTGACCATATACGTGTGAAAATGCTCTGATCGTCTGACCGTGTCTAGGACATTGGTCGTCGTGGGAGGTGCACCAATGCGTTCGCCGCTCTCTGGATGCTGCAACACCCCAGCATCGTTCGCACTGTGCGGACCCGCCCCACACAATCAAGCACGCAAGAAAAGTGTCAGCCAGCAGCACACACCTATGGCTGGGCACTGCGCACAGAGCACATGCGATACCTGAGATCCGCCAGGACTTGTTCAAAGCTTGCATCGCGACTGCTTGTTGGTTCACGCCAAACTGCCTGCCAATCCTCCTGATTCCTTGCAGCGCCCCCCTCACTTCTGTCCAGCCGCCCTGCTTTCCGCACCAAGGAAGACACACTATTCATGTTTGTATACGTGTGTGCTGCGGGTCCGCACGCGCTGCGTGTGTATCACACATGTGTGCAAAGGGGAGGATGGGGGCTTGGGCACCCGAGCCGCGGCCGGAGGGAATATTTGTACCACGCCCATGCGGCAAGCCCAGCACGCGCACTTTTCCGCCCTTGATCTCCTCGTGCTCTGCGAGCCTGGCTCAGCAGCGCAGCGCGACATGCCGTCGATCGTCAGGCAGAGACGTGGTGACATGGCGATGACAGTGAGTTTTTAAAGTGCTGGTGACTCAGAGTGCGCGCAGGTGGGACGCTAGATCTCACCAGTCGTACCAATCGGTACCAGGAGAGCTGTCGGCCATCGCGTTCCTTTCGAGAAGGGCGGAGAGGAGGGAAGAAATCTAAAATCTAGAAATCGATGCCGCGGCCGGTCTTCAACCGTTGGCTGCAGTTTGTTGCTCCCCCAGTGTGGATGGGGCTGCAGCTCGGACAGGACAGCCTGGCGGAGAGCAGTGAGAGCATCGAACATATCAGGTGAGCTTCAAAAAGGTGTGCCACGGACGGTATATGGTCTCTCAAGCAACATCGAAGCGGTGTAGTCGGACACTGACTTGAATTCGGTTTGATGCAGAGCGGTCCACCTGAGTGGAGCTTTGAAGTGGAGAGAGAAACGATCCGAGCAAGATAAAGCGACCGAAAGGGAGATCGAGCAAGAGCACGAACGGCTGAGCCAGGTGATGGATTATATTCACTCACACAATGCATGCTGCATGTGTTGATACACATTTTTGGTTGCTTGTATTTCCTTTTCTCAAACTGAGGCTTCTTTCTTTGCCATCACCTGGGCGGCCGAACTCGGTCTGCAGGAGGGCCGCGAGCACCTGGGCTGTCCGGTCGAAATTCGGGTATGAACCCGCTGGGCACTGCATTGCTTTCATTGAATTGGTGTGCTTGCGAGACCAATTGCTTGCCGCCCATTTGCTCACGAATCCCATTTGCTCACGGCCGTGTGCGTGCTGCAGAGTGCACGCTGCGTGCGGGACCTGCGCGAGGAAGCGCAAGAGAAAAGAATTGCAGAATCTTGCAATGAACAGTTCAAGTCAAATCTTCACAGCAGCGTCTCTGGGTGTGCGCACCTCAAAGACGTGCTCTTGGATCAGTCCACGGGAGGAGACGTGTTCTCTCGACGTTTGTGGCAGGCCGAGGCCAAAGATTTGCTGCCGCCACATGTCCCGCTACTTAGCGCGCAGAATAGGCCAGATGCACAGCGACGGCAGTCGCCAAGTGAGTTGGAGGGCACCAAACATGCAGAGGAGCACCAACGACAAATTGACCAGGCCTCAACCATCATCCGCAAAAATCGTCACAACAAGACACTCAACGCATCACTGAAAGAGAAAAGAAATGGGGAAGCAGGAGCTCTACAAGGAAAAGTCCTTGTCGATGCCGTCATTGCACGACCATTTCGTCGTTGGAATGATGTGGTGATGCAGAAATGTGTTTCAACTTTGCTATGTCTGGTACTGTTGCGATTGGCCAGCCACGGCGAGAAAGTGAAAGCGAGTGGGGTAAGTCTCTGGCGGCTGACGCGTGACATCTGCGTGCGCATCAACAGGAAAGTGGGATAGTAAAGGCACGAGGAGCAGCAGAACAAGTCCTTAACGCTGCTATCGCTGCCTGCGACGAGCAAGTACTCAGAGTCCACACTTTGTTATCCTTACAACAACACAAAGCCCAGTGGGCCTCAATAGTGCACGCACAAACGGTCCTCGAGCTCAGAAGAAGCGAGCAAGAGTGCGGTGCGTTGCGACAGGAGAGCCACGCCGCTGCTTGCCGACACCAACGACAGTTGGCTATGATGGATCGCGACCGCAGACTCTTGGGCGCCACTCTTGAGGTTGTTTACTCTGGAGTGTTACTGTCACCCTGCCGCCCCACCTCCCAAGTTTTCTCTATCACCTTGACTCTGCGTGGCGGAGAAGGTCATGTGTGTGCGTAGTGTGTTTGTGTGTGTGTTTGTGTGCGTAGTGTGTTTGTGTGTGTGTTTGTGTGCGTGTGTTTGTTTGTATGTATGTATACAATGAGTGGAATCAGCAACATCAGCACTTTGAATACTCTCACACGCTGCGTGCAATGGATTCAGGAGTTGCACAAGCACCTGCAGACGATACCGCGTTTTGGGCCTTTGCTCAAGAGACTTGACGTTGCAGCCAAAGTCGCGGCGCTGCAACGCCAACCATCAAGTGCGCTGCCTACGCAAGTCCAACAAACACCTTTAGCCGCGTCCAGCCTGCCAGCGCCCGCCAAGTCTCAGTCGCCCTCGGTGGCAAAAGCACCCGCGGCAGCACGCGCGCAGATCGCAGAGGCACCCGCATCAGCACGCCTTGAGGCTACAGGAGTAAGTGTTGCCTCGGAAACAGGCGTAAGTGTTGCCTCTGAAACAGGCAACACAGCCCACCTGGCCGGCACCGGGTGCGAGGACATGACGTGCGAGGACATGACGTTGGATGGCATGACCTTGTATCATATCACGTTGCATCTAGCATCAGCTGCAAGCTTGACCTACTTGCCGCCTTCTCTCCCCTATTCCAAGCACCTTGTGGTTGGTGCGGTGCCTCTTCGGCGCATTGGCTGGACGACTGGAATGGAAACGGGATTGAAGCAAAGTGGTGGTGCGGGCAGGTTGGGCACGTCACACGAGAGCGGAAGCTGGATGAAGTATCGGGTGTCTCCTTGCTGCCTTTCCCAATCCCTAAGCAACACAGTGGCCCTGAGTGCGCAAGAGCAAGGCACGGACAAGAGTAGGACACTTGCACTAGGTACGACACTTGCACCTAGTGCCCACATAGAATCAGATGCACAAGATGCAACTGCTTGTTTGCAAGCACATGCCTCTGGCACCCACCCACATGTGCACCCGCACAGGGTGCGCACCCACACCACCTCTCCACAACAAAAGGGTGGTGCAGGCGAGGGGCGCACCTTCCTCCAGAGCTTTAGCGTTGGTAATTACGAGGACAAGACAGTACTACTGGATGAAGCCGTGACGGCGCACAAGCAAGAGCTCTTGGTAGTGCATAGCGAGTTGGCTGACGAGAAGCTGGCGATGCATCGTCTTTTCGAGGCCTATCACCAAAAGCGCCAGGAGAATGAAGAGCTGGTGGCGCACGTCTCAAAGCTGCAGCACCATCTTGCTCTAGCCCAGGGCCTTGAAATGACCCTCTCTCCCTACCATTCGACAAAGCCAGGGGATGGAGGCAGCAGCCCAACCAAAGTGCCACCCAGCACCTGTGCACAACGCAAGGGCACGCGGGTGGGACGAGAAAAGGCAGGTCGAGCTACCTGGAGCAGGGCCGAGGGCAAGCAGCTGAGTGCCTTTGGGCTGCGACTCGTCTTTGCGGCCTTGGACAAGCAGCGATCGATGGTCTTGAGGTACCTGCCCTTGCAGCTACAGC